>OLOQ01002088.1_pt1 | contig 17231 bp, 17 predicted proteins | sample 1673101 | NCBI WGS metagenome assembly OLOQ01 (sample SAMEA3136754, study PRJEB25190) | human gut metagenome | biome: human gut; feature: human-associated habitat; material: faeces | place: Austria | collected 2013 | reverse complement strand
AGGGACTTTAATAACTACTACTTTATAATACGAGGAGGTTTACTATGAAAAGGAGAGTTAGTGCAGCGAAAAAAATCGTTGCTGTAGCTTTAGCTGCTACGGTTGCGGTTTCTTTGACCGGCTGCAAAAAGAGGAAAAACAACACTAATGCGGCAAGCTCGGATGCGTCCACGAGCCAAAGTCAGGCTGCGGTTCCGGAAACACCAGAAGTAACCGCCACACCTGCACCGACGGCTACGCCTGCACCGACCGCCGCGCCCGCTGAGAACACCGATAAGAAAGACAACACCACCAGCGAGCCGACTAAGACAGAGAAGCCGAGCACCGGCACTTCGACTTCCGGCGGGACGACAAAACCGGCAGCGACAAAAACACCGGCACCTGCTCCGGCAGCTACTCCGGCTCCTACCGCAAAGCCTCAGGTAAAATATACCTTCACGGTTCGCCGTCATGAGGCGACCTGCACCACGCAAGGCTACGATGAGCATATCTGCCATGAGTGGGGCGGCATGAACTACAATGACCGCTTTGTTCCGGCAAAGGGACACAGCTGGGATGGCGGTACAGTCACGAAGGCTGCTACTTATACCGAGACCGGTATCAAGACCTTCAAGTGCAAGGAATGCGATGAGACGCGCACAGAGGAAATCCCGTCTCTCAACAAGACCTATCATATCAAGAGCATTGTTGCTCCGACCTGCACCGCTGAGGGTTATACCATCTATGAGTGCAACGAAGTCCCCGGTCTGACCTATAAGGGCGATTACAAGGCAAAGCTGCCGCACGCCTACGATGCCGGTAAGGTCACAAAGCCCGCCACCATCTATGAGAAGGGTGTTAAGACCTTTACCTGCACTTCCTGCGGTGCTACATACACGGAAGATATCCCGGTAGTCGAGAAGACATGGCATAAGGGTAATACGGTAGCGCCTACCTGCACAGAGAAGGGCTATACCATCTACATCTGCGACCAGGATTCCGCTCTGACCGAAAAACGCGATTATACGAATGCACTGAGGCATGCTTGGAACGCTGGTACAGTTACGACAGCAGCGACCTGTACGACAGCTGGTGTGAAGACCTATACCTGCACCCGTAATGTCTGCACAGAGACTAAAACCGAAGAAATCCCGGCGCTAGGTCATAAGTGGGATGATGGCACTGTAACAACGCCTGCTACCTGCGAGGCTGTTGGCGAGAAGACCTATAAGTGCCAGAATACCGGCTGCACAGAGACTAAGACTGAGGTCATCCCGGCTGTGGGTCACAAGTGGGATGATGGCACTGTCACCAAGGCTCCTACCTGCACCGAGGATGGTGTTAAGACCTTCGCCTGCCTGAATGATGGGAACCACACCTACACGGAACCTGTTCCAGCGACTGGACACGCTTGGGGCGAAGGCATTGTAACGAAGGAACCGACCTACGAAGAAGACGGTGAGCGCACCTACACCTGCCAGAATGACAAGACTCATGTACATACGGAAGTGATTCCTGCATTGGGCTATACCTTCACGGAAACTGTCGTGCCTCCTACTTGTACCGAGGACGGTTACACGCTGCACACCTGCAATGAGAATCCCGCAAAGACCTATCAGGATACGCCTGTTGCTGCGCTGGGTCATCAGTATAAGGAAGTCACTACTCCCGCTACCTGTGGCGCTCCTGGCAGCGTAGACAATGTCTGTGAGCGCTGCAACGATAAGCAGCATGTGAAAGACCTTCCTGCCACTGGTGAGCATCAGTGGAACGAAGGCACAGTAACGAAGGAACCGACCGCTACCGAAACTGGCATCAAGACCTTCACCTGCACTGTTTGTAGCGCAACAAAGACCGAAGATATCGTCAAGGTACATACCCACGATTACACGCGCCTTGGCGAAATCGTGAAGGAGTCTTCTTGTGAGACCGAGGGCGAGCGTTGGGTGTACTGCAACTACGAGGGGTGCAACGAAAGAGTGTTGAAGCCTGTGCCAGCTATCGGCAGCCACGACTGGGACTTTGCAAATGCCGAGTGTCTGAAAAAGGCTACCTGCACCGAGCAGGGTACTATGCGGGCGCGTTGCAAGCGCGATGCTTCTCATACTACGACCTACTCCTACGGTGGCACGGGTCATGTCTGGGACGAAGGCACTATCACCACGCAGCCTACCTATGATGAGTATGGCGTCAGGACGCTGCATTGCAAGAACTGTGACGCTACTACGACCGAAAAGGTTTTCCCCACGAAGTACACCTTCACCGTGACCGTTGTCCCGCCGACTTGCACCGAAGATGGCTACACGATGCACAAGTGCAAAGAGGATGACAGCCTCTCCTACAAGGACAACATTGTACACTCCACCGGTCACCATGCCGCCATGCGTGTCATTGAGCCTACCTGCAAGGAAGAGGGCGCACCGAAATCTACTGCACCGCCTGCGGTGATGTGAGCAGCACTTTCGATTTCACGCCCAAAAAAGACCACACTTGGGATAACGGTGTCGTGACTACTGAGCCCACGGCTGAAAAAGAAGGCGTCAAGACCTACACCTGCACGGTTTGTCAGGAAACGAAGACCGAGCCTATCCCGCGCCTGAACAGCAGCGGCAAGTAAGCTGCAAGCCCACAAAAGGCACAAGAAACACAAAGAGGAGCGTCTGCTTTGGCGGACGCTCCTTTTGCTTTGACTGAAAAACTGCATAAGTGCTCTTGAAAATCTTTTTGACATTGTTAGTCGCACTTGGTAGAATGATGACAGAAAAGAAAGAATGCAAATCCCATGGGGAAGGTTCTGATATGCTGCAGATTGCTATTATCGAACACGAAGCAGATTTGGCTCAGCAGACAAGAGTTAATGCTGTTCGCTATCTTAACGAGCAAGGACTCGAAGGCAATATCGCGGTGTTTAACGATGGCATGGATATTGCTGATAACTACAAACCTATATGGGATATTATCAAACACTCCGAAGCCGTAGTCGGTAGAGCGGTAAATATCTGTGAACAGGGAATACAGCTCCGGACTGGGCGGAGCTTGCTTGATGTACTTGGATAAGACCGATACGCGAAAGCTGTCTTCCAAAGAAAAGATGTAGGTACGGATAAACGCCGCGTTGTTGGTGGTCAGTCTCTTGGCTGTATCGAGAATGTGCTGCTGGAACTGTTCATCATTCAAGTTGCCGACCGGCAAGCGATGGTCGCCATAAATTTGCAGACTGAGTACGATTGGCACAACGGAGTTGTCAGGTTCACAGTAATATAAGGAAGACAGTCGATTGAATCCTACATAAATATGGTCGATAGACAAGAGGGGATACCGTTCAGAAAACTCATCGGCTGTCATTCCGACACCATAACCAGAATCACTGTATCTCTTGATGTCCTTATAAATGATGAGAAATTGCTCTCGTGAAGAAAGATTTAATCTGGAAGATTGATTAGAAGATTTGAGTAAAATATCTCGAGTAAAAGTTTGCATATAAGATTTGCGTATAGAATGGACTTACTTGCGTCGATATGGTATAATAACATCAAAATGACCCCGAAAGGAAAGCAATTCTATGGCTAAGAAGAATACGAAACGCGGGTTCACACTTGTCGAACTTATTGTTATACTGGTGATTCTGGCAATTCTTGCGGCACTGCTGATTCCGGCATTGACCGGGTACATTGACAAAGCCAGAAAGAGTCAGGTTGTAGCAGAAACCCGGATGCTGACGCAGGCTGTGCAGACGGAGATGTCTACGCTATACGGGTCAAATGAATATGCAGAGCAGGTAAGCAAGAACAAAAATACATTCACAGTAGCAGCAAAAGATGGTGCTGCCGTACCAACAACAAACACAAACCAACAAACCCTCACAGACCTTGACAAGCGCTACACAGCTATCGTAAATCTTTCTGAGGTTCCGAGTCTTGTAAAAAGTACGGGCTCTTTCTTTGCAGTCTCCGACTTATCTGGCAAACTCCGTTGGGTAGTTTATGACGATGGGAAGGGTTATTACGGAGTCTATTGTCAAGCGGATGGTGCAGTTACCGGCTACACAAAAGACGAACTGAAGACGTACGATCATTACAATGAATATAAAGGAAAAATTGTCTGCTGTGAATTTTCTGATGCCACCGCATCACCTGGAAAAATGTGGGCTCCGACCATTGTTTATCCTACACTTGGATTGGGTGATTACAACAAAAATAATGGGTGGGGCTAATCCTACGCATACATAAAGCAAATCCCTCAGAGCAAGTTACTCTGGGGGACTTTTTCTTGGCAAATATTAGAATGTCAACCGCATCTGATGCCACGCCACATTCCCATGCGTGGACTTATCTGTCACGCCCTCGTCCACAAAGCCGAACTTGGTGTAGTAGTGGACAAGTCTGTCCTTGCAGGTCAGAACAAGACCCTTACGTCCCTGTTCTTTCGCGTCAGCAATCGCCTTTTGAAGCAATTCACCGGCATACCCATGCTGGCGATATGCAGGCAGCGTATTGACACCGAAAATCATCTGCCACGCACCGTTCTCGTTGTGCATGGCGGCGTTCTCGTACATCTTATCCGTCAAGTCGGCGTCATCGGTCACGAAACCGTCCACGAAGGAAATGAGTTTGTCGCCGTCGTACATCAGCCAAAAATGATTCCCATAATGGGCAACTCTCTCGGCAAACTCAGCAGCAGTAGCAGCCTCAGCGGGAGGAAAACACTCGGCCTCAACGGCAGAAAGTGCGGGAACATCATCAGGAACAGCGTATCGAATCGTTATGGTCGTCGCTGTACCTCACAGGGATTTGCCGAGATTATAGGCGTCCAGCAAAGTCTCAGTATGATTCTTTGCATCTCCCGGCTCGGCAATACCTTTGCCAAACACATAGCCTTTGAGCTCGGCCATCTCGAAGCAATCGACCCAACCCTGCAAACCGTTGTAGGCTTTGCCGATGGCGTGTGCATCGTCATCTGCGGCGGTGGCAAGCATGTAAATGTCACGGAACTTGTAGTCAGACTCGTACAGAGGATTCAGGCGGTCGAGCAGCGTCTTCATCTGGCCGCACATTTCGTAATAATAGATAGGCGTGGAAAAGACAATGACCTCGGATTCCTTGACCTTTGCCATGATTTCGGCTACATCATCCTTCAATACACAACGGCCGGTTTTTTGGCAGGTCATGCATCCGATGCAAAACCGGATATCTTTGCCGCGCAGGGACACGAACTCAACCTCATGCCCCGCATCCTTCGCGCCGCGCTCGCATTCCTTTGCCAAAATCTCCGAATTGCTGTTTCCGCGCAGGCTGGTGGAAACTACAAGAACCTTCTTTGCCATAGTTTTAACGCTCCTTTTTGCTCTGATTTTTGCTCATCAAACGCAGAAAATCTGCCGCGCCAGCATCGAGCCGCTGTTTGTCTGCATGACCTTGTTGATGAAGCCCTTGATGCTTTCCTTGCTGTACTCGTTCTCAGCAGCGTTGACGATGTAATCGGCCTCAATGAGGATTTGGTAGTCGATGCCGTCAATATCTGTCAGGGTATGGTGATGGCTGACAAGATACGCTACGCGGTCAACCTGTGCCGGGGTCAGGCCAGTATCATGCAGAAATTCCCGCACCAAGGGCCCGCCTTCGAGTTCCTGATGCTTGCCGTCAGCGCTGCCGTATTTCTTTCGGCAGAGAGGGCAGGCAATGTCATGCGTGATAGCGGCAACTTCCAGTATGTACTGCGTCTCGGTATCGATATGTTCGAGCTCGCCGATGGTCTTGGCGAATGTCCAGACGCGAACAAGATGGTCGATGTCATGGATGTTACCGTTAGAATAGCAAATCATCTTCTCTAAAATTTCCGCAATAGTCATGCCTCATACCCTCCAATACCCTCAGAATTGCCGTTTGTCTTAGTCCGAAAAAAACTCGCCGAGTGCAAGCACCGCATTGCGTACACACTCAGGACAGGGGCAGAGCGGTTTGCCTGTTTCGATACCTTTCAAGTCCTTGCAGATAGTAGCGCCGCACTTAGCCTCAAACTTCTGCAGGAGTTCTCTAGAAATCCGAGGCGTTGCTTTGCCATCGGTCAGTATACCCGCCACCATCACAGCGCCAACAAGAGCGCCGCAGGTGCTCTCCATGCAGCCCATACCGGCAGCATACCCCGCCGTCAGCTTCATGAGAGTATCCTCACCGACAGGCAGCTTGTCCTGAAATACTTTGACAACCGACTGCGAGCAGTTGCACTTGCCGGTTGCTTTCAGCTCATACGCAGCTGCTGCGCGTTCCTCAATACTTTGCATATTATCACTTCCTGTTTTCTTTCTATTATAGCACGGAGAGGCGTCATTGAGAACGCCTTCTCTTTTGATGTGAACAGCCTTTTAGGGCATAAAACACTCGGGAACAGCTAAAAATGCACAAAAAACACATATCTTGCTATTGAACATACAGCGAGATATGCTCGATTTTTATAGATTTGTTGCGATTTATTATAGAAATCGGCGCAAAATCAAGGGTAACATGATATAACAGTTGGTGTTCGGCTAGGAAAACTATGTGCAAAATATGTGCGGTGTTAGAGAAGACTTATGTATCTTGCCAGTGTAATATTGATATGTTACACTGACACAAAAATGACGATACAGCGCGATTGGCTCTGCGCTGGTTTTTGCCAATATTGCCCTAAGAACGGCAGTTTTTGAATTTTTACTCGAAAACAGCGTGACCGGCTCATTCGGAGCATATATTTATTGCGAACATTGTCGGTTTTTGTTGCAGAATTGGTTTTGGTATGATATTATTATTCAGCTACATGACATTATTTGGTTGTAAGAATAATGCCGAAAAAAATTGGAGGAATTATAATGCTTTCTAAGATTCGTGCTCTTAAAGAGAAAAAGGGGTTCACTTTGGTCGAACTCATCGTTGTGCTGGTCATCCTGGCTATCCTGGCCGCACTGCTCGTTCCCGCTCTCACCGGTTACATCGACCGCGCTAATAACGAGAAGGTTATCTCTGAGACTCGTATGGCTGTAATGGCAGCTCAGACTATTGCTTCTGAAGAGTACGCTGCTAAAAGCGATAAAACTTTGGATGCATCAACGAGTGTTAATTCGAACGGTTCTTCCGTTGCTTACTCTGCGGCCATCAAATCTCTTGGCGAAGTGAGCGGCACTGTTACTTCCGTGACTGTTTCTGGTGGTAAGGTTACTGCTTTGACCTATTCTGGTTCTAAGACCTGCACCTACACCAAGACTGGGGACGCTGCGGGCACCTACAGTGTTGCAAAATAATTTGCGAACAACTCATATCAATTTCACCTAACATTTCGACCTCCGTTTTTATGGAAACATAAAGGCGGAGGTTTTTTTAGGAGCTGTTAAAGTGCTTGAATTCAAATATATCAAGAACAAATACTGGCAGACATTCATCTTAGCGTTTCTTGTCGCACTACTTTTATTTTTACCGATTTCTCTTCGTGACGCAATGCTTGGGCAACCGTTTCATTATGCAGGTGACTATAATAGTCAGTCTATGCTTTTTTGGCAATATGCTAATCAATTCATAAAAGACGGAGGGTCTTTCAGCTGGGAAACAGAACTCGGCAGCGGTTTTGTTAATAGTTATTCCTACTATATGCTTGGCAGTCCATTCTTCTGGGCATCCTTGTGGATTCCATCAAAATGGATGCCATGGGCAATGGTTCCACTCTTTTGCTTCAAATTTGCCTTTGCTGGAGCAGGTGGTTATCTTTGGGCAAAAAGATGGGTTAAGAATCCACAGTATGCGATGTTGGCAGGTATGTTGTATGCTTTTTGTGGTTACAACATTTACAGCATTTTTTATGATAGCTTTGTTGATGTTACAGCACTGTTTCCATATTTGCTTGCCGCATTAGATGATGCTATCATTGACAAACGGCGTGGGTGCTTCTCTATTTGGGTGGCAGTTAGTTTACTGATAAACTATTACTTCTTTATTGGAGAAGCTATATTCTTGATTTTGTACTTTATCTGTATGTTACTCGGTAAAAAGTACATTCTTACTGGGAAGCTCTTTTTGCGAATGGCAGTAGAGACTGTTCTGGGAATTGCAATGGGTGCAGTGCTTGTAATACCAGCAGCGCTCAGCCTAATGCAGAACCCAAGAATATCTTCGTTCCTAAATGACTATGATTTTATAGTCTACGGTGAGCCGCAGAAATATATGGCGATATTTGCATCAATGTTTATCATGCCGGATGCACCGTATCAGAATACCCTTTTTAGTCAATCTGGAACGCAGTGGCAGAATGTATGTGCCTATCTACCTGTTGTTGGCATTACTGGTGGTGTTGCCCTATGCCGTGCAGAGAGGAAGCACCCGTTTGCACGAGTTATGAAATTCTGCATAATATGTGCCTTCGTGCCAATGTTAAATGCAATATTTACACTTGAAAATGCCACTTACTATGCCAGATGGTACTATATGCCTATTCTTATTCTTTGCGGTGCTACAGCGATGGTTTTGGATAATGATGAGCTGTATCAAGCAGAATGGAAAGATGCGTGGAAGACTGTTTTTATCTGTACAGCAGCATTCGTTGCGCTTGAACTTGTTCCAAGTAATGTGGAACTGCTGGGGCTAAAGCTCGGAGTGACTTCAAGTGCAAGTATCTTCTGGATTCTATGGGGCATTAGTATCGCTGGAGTAGTGCTTTGCGGATTCGTGTGCAAAAAATATAGGAAAACTGAAAAATATATTTCAGTGATGATGTCTTCTGTTATGGTTTTCTCGTTTATTTATGGGGAAGCGCATATGTTACTGACAAGATATGTTACAGATACTGGTGAACATACTTGGTATGCAGGATATGAAGACTTGGATAATGTTGCAAAGCTATTACCACAAGGCGAATGGTATCGAATTGACAGTAATACAATAACAAATTATAATTTGGCATTAGGGTTCAGCAGCGAGGACTTTTTCAGTTCCACAGTTTCGCCGGGCATTTTTTCTTTTTACATGGAAGCGGGACATGGCAGGACAGTAATGCCCCTTGATGGACAACCAAACTATGCTTTACGAAGTTTGTTGGGTGTTAAATACTTGATGGTTGGCGCTGAAGATGAAAAGGCGTGGAGCGCTGATGCTTCTGGAACAAAAGTTACTATTAACAATAGTAACGCCGGTAACGCTTTACAATTGTTGAAGGATAGTGAAGATACCACCGATACTGTTTATACACCGCAAGAATGGGCGGTCAACTGGGAGGAGCGTGGCAGAACAGAAGAAACTATTGTTTATGAGAACCAGAATTTTATTCCAATGGGCTTCGCATACGACTATTATATTACCAAAGACCAACTTGCTGATGTAGATGCAGATGTTCGCTCCAACCTACTTCTGAAAGCAATTGTTCTGAACGATGAACAGGTCGGAAAGTACGGTGATATATTACAACCGCTTCCGGAGAAAGAATTCCAAAATCTAAACTTCGAATCCTTCAAAAAAGACTGTGCGGACCGCCGTAAGCAAACAGCAGACACATTTGAAACGAATAATTACGGCTTCACAGCCACAACAAGCTTTGATACTGATGAGCTCGTCTTCTTCAGCGTCCCATATGAGAAGAACGCCTTCACTGCTACGGTCAACGGCGAACCGGTCGATGTTGAGGAAGTGGATTGCGGTCTTATGGCTATTCCGGTCCCGGCAGGAGAAGCAGACATCGTTGTGACTTACCACACACCCGGCCTAAAAGAGAGTGTTACCATTTCGATTGCTGGTATTATTATCTGGATTCTATATGCGCTTGTATGCTATAATAAGGGCAAGAAAAAGGGTACGCCTGAATTACAGGAAGCCAAAGAAAGCACCGAAGCAGTAGAGTAATTCGAAAAGGGGCAACATCATGCCAAGACAGCAACCATCAAGTCCTAAAAAGAAGCGCAAGCAGCTCGACTTCGAGGATTGGTATGAGATTGCCAAGAAATACTACGAAGAGCACGGTGACCTCCTTGTACCTCGAATCTATGAGGATGCGGAAGGGCATAAGCTGGGCCGGTGGATTGAGCGGTTGAGAGCGTTCCATAATGGGAACCCGAAAATCAAAGTTGCGCTGACTCAGACGGGCATTGTGATGCTCGAGAAAATCGGCATGGTCTGGAAACTCGAAAACCGATACCCATGGCCGGAATGGTATCTGCAATGCAGGCTATATTATGCAGCCAACGGTGACCTGCTCGTACCAAAAATGTACAAGAATGAGCAGTATGCGCTCGGTAACTGGATTGGCGAACAGCGAAAAAAATATAAAAAAGGAACGCTCAAACCCGAACAAGTCGAAGCCCTCGAAAAAGTTGGCATGGTCTGGGAACTTGTGGACCGAGATGTCTGGGCGAAACGCTACAATGATGCTTACGCTTACTACAACGAGCACGGCAATATAGATGTGTCGCCTAATGTCCTGACGGCAGGCAATATGTATCTGCGTGACTGGCTGATAGCGCAGAAGAGTTTGTATCAAGAAACTAACTGCGAGACAGACCTTGACTGGGAGCGCCACGACCTGCTGGATGACATCGGAATGGACTGGGAAAAGCAGGTTGGCAGAAAATCTTATAGTTACGCATATCGAGCGCAGAGGTATTATAACGAATTCGGCAACTTGGATGTGCCGGAGGATTATAATGACATGATGGGTGGCAATCTCCACGAATGGGTGAAACGCCAGTGGAGACTTTATCATCGCCCGACAACGGACAAGTCGGATGCCTACATAAGCAAGAAGAAAGAACTTGAAAACCTTGGCTTTGATTGGAGCTGCGAAGGTCGCTGGGATTGGGATGCCAAAGAAGCTACTTGGCTGCAAAACTACAACGGTATCAAAGCCTATGTGGATGCGAACGGATGCCTACCTATTGGTGAGAGTTCTATTCCCTTGACGACTAGCGTAAACAGCGAATTCTGGATTGCTGCTCAGAAAGCTGCTATCCGAAACGGAATGATGAACGAAGATAAGCAGCAGATGCTTGCCTCAATCGGCATTATCTACGGCCAGTTTAAAAGGAACGATGACTGGCAGGAAAACTATAACTTCGTTAAGGCATACTATGAGCAGCACAAGCAGCTGCCCGTCGGTGTCAATTCTCAGCAGATGAGTACCGGAAGCCTGTCCGGCTTTTGGATTGGTCTGCAGCGCAAGAAATTAAAGGACAACATACTGTCCGCCGAGAGAGTAAGCCTGCTGAAAGAAATCGGCATCGAATACGGACAACTTGAAAACAGCTGGAACGCGAACTACAATGCGGTAAAGATGTTCTTCGATGAACATCATCACCTGCCCGTACAGGACGCTTCGATTCTGCTTCCAAGCGGTATCCAATCTCGTAATTGGATTACCAACCAGAAGAAATTTCTCAAAGCAGGAACTGCCCCGGAGGACAGAGTAAAGCTTCTGAACGAAGTTGGTATTGTTGCCGAAGCGGATGCCCAGAAACCGTCTAAGAGTAAGAGCGAGAAGGTAAAGAAAGCCGCTCAGACCGGTTCCAAGCCGAGCCGTAAGATATCTAAGAACCCTGCGGAAGAATGGCAGGAGTGCTATGATTTCGTAAAGCGTTGCTTAGAAGAGAGCGGTACACTCCCAACGGGAGAGAAGTCTACAACGATGCCCAATGGCGTGCAAACGAAGTCTTGGATTAAGCGGCAGCGCATAGCGTTAAAGGAATCCGGATTGCCAGCCGATAAAGTTGAGCTTCTCCGCGCTATCGGCATTGTAGGCAATCTTATGGAACAGAACTGGATGCATGACTACGAGTGCATAAAAGCGTATGTGGAAGAGCATCATCAGCTTCCTGTCTATAAAAATTCTTTCGAGTTGCCGGACGGAAGCCAGAGTGCGCAGTGGATTGCCAATCGGCGTACTCAGATGCGCAATGGCACGATGCCGGAAGAAAGAGTAAAGATGCTGGCAGACATCGGTATTGTCTATGGGAGTCTCGCCGATAATTGGAAAGAAAGCTACAATGCCATCAAAGCCTATCTTGACGAGCACGGAGAACTTCCGCTCAAAGAAGCGTCCATAACTTTGCCGACAGGTTCGCAGTCCCATTGGTGGATTCGGAATCAGACGCTCATGCTGCACCAAGGCCGACAGAGCGAAGAAAGGGTCAAGCTGCTCAACGAAATCGGAATCGTGTAAAACAGATGACAAACCAAACCCAATATAGGACTTTCTATGGACATCGGGAAATTCGAAAAACGAATGGATGATGCTCTTGGCGAGTTAAAGCACCTGTTGGTACAATCCGGCTACTATGATAATCAGACTCTGGAAAACATCGACTGCGACAGGGATGACCCAGGCGATGTGCAACGCTGGAATGAGCTCACGAGCACGTCGAAGCTGCTCTTAAAGGCAATTGACGACCTAAACTACCTACACCGCCCGATTGCCGGTACGAGCCGGTTGCACCTGGACACCAGCGGCAGATACGAGGAAGATTTCAACGAGTACACCTCTGGCTCTGGCATCGAGTTTTTACTGGCGGATAATTGCAGCAAACCCTGCTGGGTGCGTTCCCGCGTAGAGGTCGATGACGATGGCAACTACTATATCGTTGGTCACAAGGGTCTCAATATGGACGGCTTGGAAACGAGAGCTAGAAAATAAGGAATATTGCTGAATAATGCGAGGACCTCTGCTTTTGTGGCAGGGGTCCTTTTTTCCGTTCTGGACGATTTGCAGGTAACCGCTCAACCACAGCGTCAAGCAAAAATAAAACTGGAGCCAAACCCGGCTCCAGCAAACTTCAAATTTTCTTTTTGTAAACGTCAGGCAGCTTGTCCGACCACGGTGCATATATCGGAGTCAGAACCCCGCTTGCACGGACTGTTAGCCCCGCTTTCACGCGCTAAAGCCCCAACCCATGTAATGGAAACAAACGGATAATATAATAGGTCACTCTGTCAGAATGCTTAAGGGCTTCTCTGGCTACCTGCAGACCGACGGCTATTCGACGTACAACGTTGTCGAATCTGTGACCAGAGTCGGATGCTGGGCTCATGCAAGACGCAAATGGGTAGATTGCTTTGAGGGCAAGAAACCTGTTGAAGAGAGCCAATCCGAAAAGGCTTTTGCATATGTTGAAAAGATTTTCGCATTAGAAGCTTGCTGGAGAGATATGTCACCTGACGAACGTCAAAAACATCGTATGGCTGAAATGAAACCCGTTATGGATGCCTATTGGGACTTCCTTTCCAGTTTTTCTTCTGAAAAAGATTCGAATCTGCAAAAGGCACAAACATACTCGCTACACCAGAGAAAACAGTTGGAGGCTGTTCTGCTGGATGGAAGACTGGAACTTACGAACAATGTGGCGGAGCGATCCGTTAAGCCGTTTGTTATGGCCAGAAGAAATTTCTTATTCTGCGACACAGCCAAAGGCGCAGATGCCAGTGCCCAGTGCTTCAGCATGATTGAAACAGCTAAACGCAACAAGCTGGATCCCTTTGGATACCTTCTGTTCCTTTTGCAGGAGCTTCCCAAACCCGGAAGCGAGCCAACTCGTGAGCAACTCCTGCCGCTATTGCCTTGGTCTACGGCGCTCCCTGAATATTGCCATCTGTCTTGATTTTTTGAGCATCTCGGTTTCGAGGTGCTCTTATTTTTTGCCTTCACGGGGGATTATTGATCGCTTACGATAAAGTGAGTGCGGGAATAAAAGCTTGAAATAAATACTGGAATATAATTCTATTGGAATTTCAACAAAGTTCGACAGAAAAAGAGTGAGAACACGTTGAAATGGCTCGTTTGAAGGTTGTATTATAACTAATACGGACAAATGTAGTATGATACGAATCATTCAACTGGATGCGGATAGTAAATTTAATACAGTCAGTATGATGGCCACCTAAGAAGTCTTTTTTGGCTTCTCTGGTGGCCTTCTTTATAAACCACATGCGGGAATTGTGAAATTTATATTTATGATTCCCAAATCACCTAAGCGACGCAATCCATTGTAACTGAGGGGATAGGTGATTTTGTGGTGAAACTGCTTAGTTGCGCTCGGAGCAGAGGACCTCCTAGATGTGATTTGACCGAAACAATTCAAATCGCTATAGGAGGTCAAAATGACTGAATTAGAAATGTATGAACTTTGGTGCACACTTCGTTTATGGGCCAATTATAATCAGCTTAACCAGACGATAGAAAAAAACTGGCTTAGTAATTCGTTCAACAGCCATATCCTTAATTTGTTAGACAAAGAGGAAATTAAATACAGGTCGGAGAAACGTCTCCTTGGATATAGGAACAAGGGGAAAAGGCGACTTGCTGGTAATGCAAATCAGCCGATTATTATCAATATTGATGATGTGGCTGATGTCATTGATGTTCGTGCGGAAGATGAATTCGCTCGAGTAGAGCTTCTGGTATCATTGAAGCAGGAATTGGAAAGGCTCTCACCCAGAGAGCTAATGATTATTCGTACTTATTTGGATTATCCGATAGAGGATGTGGCGAGGAAGCTTAAGGTTAGACCCAACACGATTTCTAAGGCACGAAGAAAAATTGCAAGAGAATTGAGAAAGAAGCTGGTTTGAGATGAAAAGGGAAGAACTGTGGACTCCATCTGCAAGGCGGTTTGAATGCCTGATCAAGGCTGCGCAGAATGGCGACTATAACGCATACATGAGTTTGATGGCGAGGTTTTTTAAGGTAATGGATGACAAGGCAAGGAATAACTACTTGCGCGATTACGAGATGTTTACGGCACTGGTTGAACGGGTCTCAGAAGGAATCTTTGGTTTCAGTTCTGAAGATGCGTACCAGCGTGAATTGAACAAGGAAAAACACCCGTCAAAGAAGCGGAAAAAGTTCGGACGCAGGTGATGATCTGAGCGTTAGTAGTTAATATTGATTCGAATAAAAACAGATTGCTGCAAGCGTAGCAATCTGTTTTTATTTAAATCAGTTGTGTTTTAAGCAAAATTTGAATCGTACACAAATTGACTGTTACATATAACAATCTATCGCATTTTAGCCTCATTCACCTTATGAACAAGGGTGTATTTGTAAAATGTGCTGAATTTGTGTACTTGTATAATTAAAGTGAATCCGATTTGTTGATAAATGTCGAATTGTGTGTTATTATGTCAATGCATATATTGGCAAAATATTGCGTTGGTAGACTGCTGAATTGTGCTAAGGATTTTCCATGAGTAATTTGTGGGAATGCCTTTTGCTGCTCAAAACTGCTTTCCCTGATTTCAATTGCAGTATTGAAAATAATATATGTGCAAAGAAGAACGAGGAGTAAGAACATGACAAGGTTTAGGCATGACTTGATTTTGAGGATGACAAAGCTGTTAGATGCTGTGCTTGTGACGATACCATTTGCAATGTGCTGGTATCTATACTATGCTAAGCGCGTTGCATCGCCGTATTATGCAATGGGCGATTACCTGGTCGTGGTACTGTTCTTTGTGCTGTTCATCATCTTTGGACGCATTTATGACGCCTTTCTGATGTCGATGCAGAGTATCTCCGAAATTATCTACGAGCAATTTTTGGCGGCTGCGGTCAGCGACTTTATCATGTACATTGTGATTTGGCTACTGTCCAAGCACCTGCCCAACATTCTTCCTGGCGTGGCAGCCCTTGTAGGGCAGGTTATTATGGCTTCAATTTGGGCTTATAACGCTCACCACGCCTACTTTAACACCTTCCCGCCGCAGGCCACAGCTGTTATTTATGATACCAGACGCGGTATGGAGCGGCTGATTGGTAAGTACGGTCTAGATGCCAAGTACAAAGTGGTCTCCACAGCTACGGCGGGGGAGTGCATCGAGAATCTTTCCATGCTGGACGGCATCAACACAGTGTTTTTGAGCGGCATACACAGCCATGATCGGAATATTATTCTGAAATACTGTGTAGAAAACAACATTACTGTATTTGTAGTACCACGCATCGGTGACACTATTATGTCCGGTGCACATCACATGCATATGTTCCACCTGCCGATGCTTCGTGTTGGCCGGTATAATCCTCAGCCGGAGTATCTGTTTGTAAAACGACTGCTGGATATTGTCATTTCTGCTATTGCGCTTGTGATTCTGAGTCCGATCTTCCTTGTGACGGCTATTGCCATCAAAGCAACGGATCACGGTCCAGTATTTTACAAGCAAATTCGTTTAACGAAGGATGGCAAAGAATTCGGTATTCTCAAATTCAGAAGCATGCGGGTTGATGCTGAAAAGGACGGCGTCGCCCGTCTTTCCAGCGGCGAAAACGATGACCGCATCACGTCCGTTGGCAAAATCATTCGTGCTTGCCGCGTTGATGAATTGCCGCAGCTTATAAATATCTTGAAGGGTGACTTGAGCATCGTCGGCCCCCGTCCGGAGCGCCCTGAGATTGCAGCTCAGTACTGTGAGGAAATGCCGGAATTCTCCCTGCGCCTGCAGGCCAAGGCTGGATTGACCGGGTATGCACAGGTTTATGCCAAGTACAATACTACTCCTTACGACAAACTGACTATGGATTTAATGTACATAGCTCATCCGAGCATTGTAGAGGATTTCAAGATTATGTTTGCCACTGTAAAAATCCTGTTTATGCCTGAAAGTACCGAGGGAATTTCCGAGGGCCAAACCACGGCGATGAGTGAAGAAAACCACTAAATATCGACATTTTCGTACATTTCGACTGCTAAATATTGGAAGAAATTCCAGAGCGGAATCAGGTACAAATGCAGCTCTTGCAGTAGCGTTAAGCTGAAAATCCGGCAAATTGCCCTGCATTGTGGCGATACAGCACTCATGATAGTGCAAAATACCGAAAACATGGGCGTGAGAGAGGGCAGAACGAGTGTGAATTGAGGCTTTTATGATCCGAAAAAGCACTTGTATGGATGCGACCGTAGCTCGTGGGTTTATGCCAGATGGCACTGTGATGATATTACCGACACTGTGGTGACTTTCACACAGCGGTTTCGGGGCTTGGTGATGATAACATCATCTGCGATTTCATCCCGGTCTTGGAGATAAAGGGCGGATGTGAGCAAGATGATGATAAACACATGGTCGCAGAGATGCTCATTCCTGTGGTGTAATCCGGCATAAGCAGGGGCGCTACCGTAGCATGGATGAGTGGAACCAGGACTAAAGGCAGGGGTTACCGTTTATTGTAGCGGTACAAGACATAGCGGCAGTGTGACTCACACTGCTGAGGACGATTAGTAGAGCTTTATAAGGAATAAACGGCTCAGACTCTTTGAGATGAGTCTG
>OLOQ01002072.1_pt1 | contig 17353 bp, 18 predicted proteins | sample 1673101 | NCBI WGS metagenome assembly OLOQ01 (sample SAMEA3136754, study PRJEB25190) | human gut metagenome | biome: human gut; feature: human-associated habitat; material: faeces | place: Austria | collected 2013 | reverse complement strand
ATATTCCACCAGTGTGGCCACCAGGGCGCCGGCCAAAAAGACCAGGAGAGGGCGGCGCAGCAGAAGCGCTGGCAGAGACAGCACCGCCAGAGCGCCCAGGCCGTAGACGGGGCAGAGAGGGAGAAACAGGAGACATTTGCGGTCCTGCTTGGGATGATGGCAGAGGCGGGTATACGCCACCTCAATCAAAAATCCCAAAAAGCTGTAAAGGAAGAAAGTGGAAAAGAACTGGTCCATAGCAACACCTCCTTTCTATCATGTCCCCCGCGCGGGTGGTTATCCCAAGGAAAAAAGAAAATTTTCCGAATCTACCTGAAAAAAGTGTTGACAAAACGCTTAAAATATGGTAGCCTATACAAGCTAACGGTTCCGGAATACGTACTTATGCGGGTGTAGTTCAATGGTAGAATCCCAGCCTTCCAAGCTGGTCGCGTGGGTTCGATTCCCATCACCCGCTCCATAAAAATGCGCCAATAGCTCAGCTGGATAGAGCAACTGCCTTCTAAGCAGTAGGTCGGGAGTTCGAGTCTCTCTTGGCGCGCCATATGGTGGGTATGGCCTAGTTGGTTAGGGCGCCAGATTGTGGCTCTGGAGGTCGTGAGTTCAACTCTCACTACCCACCCCATAAAAAAGGCTTTTAAACTACTTAAAAGCCTTTTTTCTATATCATTTATTGGGCTGTCGCCAAGCGGTAAGGCACAGGACTTTGACTCCTGCATCTCGTGGGTCCGAATCCCGCCAGCCCAGCCAAAAACAGAAACCCAATTTTGTGGGTTTCTGTTTTTTTATTTAAATCAAAGGGATTCGGACGATAGGTGAGGGGGAACGGAGTAAATCCCGCCAGCCCAGCCAAAATCCTCTCCTATTTTTTTGTCAGGGCGGGATTTTCCATCTTCCCCCTTCGTATGGCACAGTATGCCCTCTGCCTGCCGTTTCATCACAATCAAAAAGCAGGCAAACACAAAGGAAAGCCGGAGGACCAACATGAAACCATCTTTTGATGACAAACAAAAAAGCACCTTAAAAATCATCGACTCCTCCATTGCAAGCTGCGAAAAGGTCAGAGGAAAACTCAAGGAAGGCTCCTCTCAGCTCTCTTTGAACACCAACCGCCTGCAAGCGCTGTATCTTGCAAAGGAAATCCTGCAAAACACCGACTGCGATGCCGACAGACAGCAAATCGAACAGGCGCTCATCCAAATCACATCCATCCGACGCAAAAGTGAAACCGGGCTTGCCCACGCAAAAGCAGGCTCTGCAACCTATACCCGCTTTCAGCGACTGGTAGAGGCTATGGATGTGGTCTTACAGGGTCTGGAAACGGCAAAAAAGAAAAAGGACAAGCTTTAAAAAGGCTTGTCCTTTTTTTGTTTGTCAACAGCAATGACTCACAGCAGCAGCGGCGGCGGTTCTAAACGGCTGCGCGGCAGGGGGATGACCGGAGCTACCAGATATTCCTCAATCACCGGCAGATAGCGCTGGCGCAGCTGCTCCTCCAACTCAGTAAGCTGCGTTCCCGTCCGCTCGAGCTGCTGCATACGCAGCTGCGCCGATTGCAGGGACACGCCGAAGATGTCGCACAGATCCTTTGCGTCCCGAAGTCTGCCGCGGTGTATCAGCTCCCCTGCCGCTGCCGTCGGCATCAGCAGGCTGGCGGCAAAGGCGTTCGCCTCCGCCTCCTCCCGCACACCGTCGCAGCTGTGGCGGCAGCAAATATGCCCCAGCTCGTGGGCAATCGACCAGCGTCTGCGGCAGCTGGACAGCACCTCCCGATTATATAAAATCAGGTATCTTCCATACACTGCGTATGCCTGACAATCGCGGCTGCTCTGTGCCATAAAATCCTCCGCGGAGCGTCCGACACATTCGGCATAATGCTGCACCGAATCCACCAGGATCTGCCCGCTGCAATCCAAATGCAGCGGGTCGGTGCGCAGGGATGTAATCCTCTGCCGAAGAAGAAGTTTAACTGCCAGTACATTGGCACGCTGAAGATTGGGCACCTGTCAATCGCCTGCTTTCTGCAAAGATTTTCTGCCTGCTACTGGTTTTGATCGGTCTCATCGCCCTCCTTCGGGTCGATGCCGATGGCGGTCAGATAGATGTCGATGGTATCCCGAAAATTATCGAGGATACGCTTGCGGTCTGCTTGCGGGATTTTCTGGGTGTGCCGCGCAAACATCACAATATCCGGGTCGCTGAGGATGTCCGCCATATCATCCAGCTCCGGCGGACGGTTTTTGATATTGGTTTTCCCCAGAAGATAGCTTTCCGACACGTTATAAAACTCGGCGATCTCCCGCAAGTGTTTCAAATAAGAACGGTTGGAACCGTTCTTCCAGTTGGTGATGACATTTCCAGAAATCCCCAGGTGATTGGCAAGGTCCTTGCCTGCACCATATCTGTTTCCCATACATTCCAGGATTCTGGTCAAAACAATGTCCATCCAAAAGCCTCCTTTTTGGGCAGATAAGCCCGATGGCGGGTCTTCCCCCTCCTTATCATAGCCGATTCCCCACCGAATTACAAGTGCAAAAACACACAAAATACTGCATTTTTGTTTGGATGTTTCCCTACTTAATCCTGCGGGAACCACCCAAGCTCCAACCGGACATCTTTGCGCTGGATGTCGCAGTTGGTGTAGCAGCATAAATCCAGGCCAATCAGACTAAAGCCTTCATGCAGATAAAATCCGATGGCATTGACGTTTGCCGACTGGGTCTCCAAAATCAGTGCCCGGCGGCGGGCAAGCCGCGCCTGCTGTTTAGCAATCTCCATCAGCGCGTGCCCATAGCCCTGCTTTTGCAGCGACGGGTCCACCCAAAGCTCGGTGACACGCAGTCGGTTCGACCACTCCTCTGCACACAGCTCGATGGCGCCCAGCAGCTTGCCGTCTTCGACGATTCCTCAGGCGCGTGCGCCCTGCCAATGCGCAGCAAACAGCCGGTCGGGAAAATCGTGCTCCTGCGGCGTGCGGGTGATTGGCTCCTCCAGCGGCTTTTTCTGGATAGACAGTGAAAAACCGTCTGCGTTTTGCTCAAGTGATACATCATAATATTCGGTTGTAGTGTACCCGATGGGAAGCACCGCATCCTGCCACTGCTCCTGTGGCAGCGGGATGATTGGATGTTTCATTTTTCTTTTTCCTCTTTCTGCTTTGTTTTACTCTTTTTCCTCATTTTGTGCAAGATACCGCTCGATTGCCTCCGGCGAGTAGGACAGCAGTTTGCCGTACTCCACCGCAATCTGCCGACGTGCCTCACCTTGATATGCCTGCTGCTCCAGTAGCTGCTGTTTTCTTTTTTTCAGTGCAAGGTACTGCCGTATGTCCTCCTCCTGTCGATAGTAGATGATGTTGTATTTTCCTTTGTTCAACGAGATTGGGAATAAATCGGTCAACAGCGGGCTTTCCTCCAGATAAAAATGGTTTCCGTACTGCTGACAAATCTGCTGCGAAAAAGGAATCAGCTCCATCGCCTCCTCCCTGCTGTCCACCGGATGACTCAGAGCAATCCGTTTCACCCCTGCCCGCACCACCTCGTTAAAGGCATCAATCACGCCGCATTGATAGGAATATCCGTCCAGCTTTTTCATAAGAAGCCTCCTCTTTGCAAAATAAAAAAATCCGCACAGCAAGCCGCAGGATGCAGCCGCTGTACGGAGCTATGTTTACATTCTTTCTTCGTTTTCGATTTCCGCCAGCAGCGTCTCCATGTAGGTCTGGAAATGGTAGAAGATTACATCCGGGTCCCGCAGCTCCGGTCTCCAGCGCTTGAGCCACTCCAGTGTCAGGTAACCTTCATATCCCATCTGGTACAGCTGTTTGACCGCATCGTACACCGGCACATCACCCAGACCCATCATGCGGTATTCGATTTCCCCATTGTCATCAACCACCGAATCCTTGACCTGGACATAACGGATTTCTTTTCCCAGGTTTGCTACCGTCTGCTTTGGTTTTTCTGCGCAGTTGCGGAATGGATGCTGAATATCCCACAGCACGCCGCGGCTCTCCGGGCAGGCATCGGCAATAAAGGTTGCCAACTTCGCCGAATCGGAAAGCAAACCGCAGCTTTCCACCAGCACCCGAACATTTTTGTTCGCCGCATAGCTGCACAGCTGTTCATACCGCTCTTTTGCCGCAGGCAAATCTGCCGGTACCGGATTTGGGTCGAGGGTCAGCAGAACCCGAACAAACGGGATGCCGTTTTGGGAGGCAAAGTCAATTTGATTTTTGCCTGCACCATCTGCTGTTCCCCTTCCCGGCTGCCCATCGGGTCTCCCAACACGACCGAGGAAGCAATCATTGCGATTTCAATGCCCGCCTGTGCCAGCTGTGTGCGGGTCTTTTCCAGGTGCTCTGCATCAAAGATGGTAATTTTCATCGGGTCGATCTCATCTTCCACTCCGCGAATCTCCAGACCGTCGATTCCCATATCCTTTGCAGTCCCCAGTATCTCAGCCCAATCCCATTGCGGACAGCCGATTGTCGAAAAACCTAATTTCATCGCAAAAATCCTTTCCCTTCTCAAGTTGCCCGCGCGATGCCGCAGGCTGTTTGTGGACTATTTTATCACAATTTCCCGATGATTTCAACGCCGCTCTTCCAAGCTTTCACAAAACCTTCGCAAAAAAGAAAAAGGGAAGGGCATTTAAACGCCGCTTCCCTGATTGTTTGCTAGTTTTCCCATTTTCGCAGCACCTTTCGTCCGCCTTCGCCGGTGGTGCCATCTGTTTTGTTATCCCGACTGTTGGAGCTGTCCTCCTCTTTTTGTTGCTCCTGCGCACCTTGCGCCACATACAGCAGTACAACATCGCTGCTGTCCTTTTTCATCTGTGTCCCTGCCTGCGGGTCGGTGCGAAAGATTTTCCCCTCGTCCACCGCCTGGCTGGAGCCATTGATGATTTTATACTGTTTGTTCATCTCTCCAAGGATTGCGATTGCCTCCTCCGGTGTCTTTCCCACCAGCTGCGGTAACGGTTCGCTTGCAGAGCCTTTGCTGACATATAAGGTGATGGTGGTCTTGCGCCCGATGGTGGTTCCCGACTGGATCGACTGATTGGCAACCACACCCTTTGCAAATTCCTCGCTGTACTGTTCCACCGTTTCAAAGTAGTACCATGGCTCAAACTGGTCGGAGGCAAGCACCTCCGAGGCTTTTTTGCCGATAAAATTATCCACCTTATGTTGCTGCTGTTCGGCTCCCGAGGAAATCTGCACATTCTGCTCCTGCTGAGAAGCCGGCTCAGAGGCTTGATTCCAGTTGCCGCTGATTGCACGGATGAGTCTGGGTGTCCCCAGCGCCAGCACCAGCAAGGTTGCCGCCATGGTGACCACCAGATAGACACTTCCCTTTTTCATCCGTGGTTTTTCCTGCGGCTGATGCTGGCGGGATTTTTCCTCAAGCAGCTCCTCCTTTAGAGGCAACACCGCTGTGGACTCCTGCGGCTGAAAGTGTACCGTATCCAGATGAACGGTTCGGTCGGTCAAAGTCGGCTGCTCCACCGTAAAAACTGCCGTGTTGGAAGTGGTTTCCTCCAGCATGGCAGCAATAAAAGCATCCATACTGTCAAACCGCTCTTCCGGCTTTAAGGAGAGCGCCCGATACAAAGCATCCGAAATATTCTGCGGAATCCTTTCATCCAGCAAGATTGGCTCCATCAGCCGATCCTGCTGCTGACGAATAGCCGCATCCGGCACTACAACACCGGTCAATACCCGGTAGGTCACCGCTGCGATCGAGTACAGGTCGGTCCAGCCGCCGCGCCAGCTTTCCGGCTGGTATTGCTCCGGTGCGCTGTATCCGGCAAACAGCTGCGGCTCCATCTCTCCGGTCGCAGTGCGCATCTCCAACAGAGAAAATCCGCGCCAGTAAACGCGGTTTTCTTCATCCAGCAGGATATTTTCCGGGCTGATGCCCTGATGGGTGATTCCTTTTTTATGCAGGGAAGAAAGGCTGTTGTACAACGGCAGCAGGTATTTTTTCGCACGGCACCAGCACTGACGTCCGCCTGATTGTCTGAGTGTCTCCTCAAGGGTGCTGACTTGCAGATGCTCGCTTGCCACATAAACGGTGGCATTCTGCTCAAACAACTGAACAATGGGGATAAGGCAGCTGTTCTCCTTCTCCTGCTGCAAAATGCGGTAGAGGTCCTGAAAGGAGGCACGAAAATATTTGAACTCGGTGGCGTGTCCTGCCAAAGGCTGCAGAGCATCCGCATCATCACAGCGGCAGGCAATACCCGCAGGGAAAAATTCCTGAAGCTGCACCACATCCCCTACGATGCAATCCTGTGCAAGATAGAAAATCCCCTCTCCATTGCTTCCAAGACAGCGCACAATGCGATACTCTCCCACACGGCTGCCTTCCTCAAGCGGTCGTCGTTCTGCCTGCGTATTTTCGTTCATCTGCCTTCTCACCTCCCTGCACTCCTATTATTGTAGCACCACTATAACAGTATTGCTCAAAAATGTCAAGTCATCATGCCGCTTTCCCGCTGAAAAAGGAAAAAATTTCAGAGTATCTTTACAATTCAACTGCCAACATCACCCCAAAAGCTGTCGGTTGCTGTCCGCTTTTCTTTCTTCCTGTACTCCATCTGTCTCCCGTGCGATTTCATCCTCGATGCACACTTTGTACAGCGCCGCCTGCTTTGCACCCCCCTGCTCCAGCAGTGCTTCCAGCAGGACCATCTGGTAAAATACCCGCTGCGGGAACACCTCGTCGGCAGCGTGCAGGGCGCTCAGCCAGTGCAGGGAAGGATTTCGCAGCAGCCGTCCCAATTCAAACAAAAGCTCCCGGTCAAGGGTCACCTCCTGTCGGCTGCTTTTGTTTGCGCTGACACACAGGGCAAAGCGGCGCAGGCTGTCCAATCCACCGACACACAGCCGCTCTTCGCCTGCCGGTCTGCCGACGGCTCCCTTGCGCAAGATTTGTACTGCCAGCTGACACAGGCTCTCCTGCTCTGTCCGGTCGCCCACCAGCTTGGAGCAGCGCTCCCACAGCACCCTCCATCCCAGCGGGACGCTGTACCACTCGGCGCCGTCCGGCTGCCCCGGGTAAAACAGCTGGGTGCTCAAATCCCCGCTGTGTGCGCCGATTGTGATTGGCTGCCTGGACTGCACCTGTAAGACGCTTGCTGCCGCCCTTGCCTGCCTGCCGCCACAAGCCGCACGCAGCTGCACCCCTGTCGGCAAACGCTGCTCCAATCTCTGCCGACAGCCCTCTTCATAGCGCAGCACCCCATATCCCCAGAGGGTCGTGCTGCTGCAAAACAGCTGCTGTGCCAGCTGCGCCAGCCCTTCTGCTGCCTGCACGGTTTTGTCCACATCCAGACTGCCCTGTTCATTCAAAAAATCCTCTTGCACCTGCCTTCTCAACAGGCAGTAGCTTCCTTCCTGCACGCTTTCCTGCACCGACAGCACCATCCGGTCGGTGTACAATCCGATGTTTGCCCTTCTCATCAATCCAAAAAGCCTCCTTCGCATCATGCTGCCGTTATTCTTTCCATTTCCCGGTCTTTTTAATCAGCAAACGTTTCTGCTCCGTTTTCATTTGCCAAGGATTGTGGTATGATATTCTTATTTGATGTTATCTTTTGCTCCATAGAAAGGAAGGCTTATACAATATGAAGGTCCTGCTTACCGCCCTCAATTCCAAATACATCCATACCAATCTGGCTGTCCGCTACCTGAAGGAATATGCCGCACAGTACGGCTACGGCTGTGAAATTGCCGAATACACCATCAACCAGCATCTTCCCGACATCCTTGAGGAGGTCTACCGCCGCTCGCCGGACGTCCTGTTGCTGTCCTGCTACATCTGGAACATCGGCATGATGATGGAGCTTGCTGAGGAGTACCGCCGCATCTGCCCGCAGACCATCATCCTAGCCGGTGGTCCCGAGGTCAGCTACAACAGCGCACAGCTTTTGCAGGAGCAGCCTGCCTTGGACGGCGTATTGTGCGGAGAGGGGGAAACCGCCTTTTTGGAATACCTGCGCTTTCTCAATGGAGAGCTGCCCATCGAGCAGGTACACTCGCTGTGCTGGCGGGATAAAAACGGAACGATCCAAAGCAATCCTGCCGCCGAGCTGATGGACATGGCGCAACTGCCCTTTCCCTATCCCGACATCGACCAGCTTAGCGGGCGCATCCTCTACTTCGAGTCGATTCGCGGCTGTCCCTTCCGTTGCAGCTACTGCCTGTCCTCGGTTGCCGGCAGGGTGCGCTATCTTCCTTTGGAATTGACCTTCCAGCGCCTCCAACGCTTTCTGGATGCCAGAGTACAGCAGGTCAAATTTGTGGACCGCACCTTCAACTGCTCCAAAGAGCACGCAATGGCAATCTGGCGCTATCTTGCCGAGCACGACAACGGGGTCACCAACTTCCACTTTGAGCTGACCGCCCATCTGATTGACCAGGAGATGATCGACTTTCTTTCCACCGTGCGGCAGGGACTGTTCCAGTTTGAAATCGGCGTGCAGTCTACCAACCCCGATACCATCCGTGAGATTCGCCGCACTACCGACACCGAACGACTTCTTGCCATCTGCCGCCAGCTGGACAAGCCCAAAAACATCCACCTGCACCTCGACTGATTGCCGGTCTGCCGTATGAGGATTTGGAGAGCTTTGGACGCAGCTTCGACACCGTCATGCAGATTCGCCCGCAGCAGATGCAGCTTGGATTTTTAAAGGTACTCAAAGGCTCGCTGATGGAACAGAAGGCACCGGAGTATGGGCTGGAGTACAGCCGCCGTCCGCCCTTTACCTTCATCCGCACCCGATGGCTCGATTATCCGCAGCTGCTCCAGCTCAAAGAGATGGAGTCGGTGGTGGAGGACTACTACAACAGCGGACTGTTCGGCAATCAAATCGAATGGATGCTCTCGCAGGAGGTTTCTCCCTTCTCCTTCTTCCTGGATTTTGGCGCCTGGAAGGTGGAACATCAGCTGCATCTGATTCCACAGGGAATTGCCGAGCGCTGTACCACCCTTTGGGATTACTATTTTTCCCGCTACCCTGAGCGCGCTGAACAGGAGGGACTGCTGCACGACCTGTGCCTGTTCGACCTGTGCCTGCACACCAAGCCGCAAAAGCTGCCCGAACGGGTCACCACTCAGGCAAACCTACCCTACCGCGAAGCAATTCGCGCGCTGTTTCGTAACGAAGCACAGCTACGCTGCCTGTTCGGTGAAGAAAACTTCTTTCAGCACAGCCGTCAGGCGCACCTTCAGGTATTCTCCTTTGACCCGCAAACCCGTCAGCCGCGGCTGTGTGCCATGCTGTTTGATTATCACCGCCGCGACCTGCTGGGCAGGGCAAAGGTCACCGATGTCAGCGAGCTGATTTTATAATAAGAAAAAGTTATTTTAAATTGTATCGTTGCTTCGGCAGTTTTCCTCTTGTTTTCTTTTTGAAATATGGTATTATTGTACTGATTTCCTTTTTTGTAGTATACAGTTTCTATGAGAACATTTTGCATCTTAAACGAATTTTTCGTCAAAATTATAGTATATTCTCCAACTTTTCCGGCAAGTCTGGTAAAAACGTTCATTTTTGTTCTGCTTTTCAGAAAAAGTGTCAGTTTGTGCTGGAATTTTTGCACAGTTTGTGATATGATTACAGTATAGATGTGAATTTTACCAAATCAAGATAATCCGTTTAAGCAAATTTACCGTGAATCAATCTTTATCATACAGGAGGAAGTGCTGTGAATAATACCGGTTTCTCAAAAGGTGACATTCTGGTCCCCAATGTTGAAAATATGACTGCGTGGAGTGTCATTGCTTGTGACCAGTACACCTCCCAGCCGCAGTATTGGCGCGAGGTGGAAAAGTTTGTGGGAACCAAACCTTCCACCTTAAACATGATGGTGCCGGAAATCGACTTCACCAGCACCGACCTGGAGCAGCACATTGCCTCCGTTAACCGCGCCATGCGCACCTACCTGCGCCGACATCTGTTCAGCGAGGTACACGATTACATTTACACCCGCCGTATCCTTTCCAACGGCAAGGTCCGCTGCGGACTGATCGGCGTCATCGATCTGGAGCAGTATGAATTCAATCCCGGCTCCCGCACCACTGTCCGTGCGACCGAAGGGGTCATCCAAAACCTTATCGAGCCAAGACTGAACATCCGCGATGTCGCTCCGCTCGAGGTGTCCCACACCATGCTGCTGATTGACGACCGTGAAAATGCCGTCTTTGCTCCGCTCGAGCAGCAGACCCAGCAGATGCAGCAGCTGTACTCCTTCGATTTGATGAAGGACAGCGGCAGCATCAGCGGCTATCTGGTTACCCCGCAGCAGTCCGAGCACATCGACCGCACACTTTCTTCCCTTGCCAACATCGACTGGATGGAAGAAAAATACGGCATCACCGACAAGGGCATCCTGGTCTATGCAGTAGGCGACGGCAACAACTCGCTGGCAACTGCCAAGCTGCACTATGACAACCTCAAGTGCACCCTCTCCCCGCAGAAGCTGCAAAATCATCCTGCACGCTACACCTTAGCAGAGATTGTCAACCTCAACGACCCATCCTTCGACTTTGAGCCAATCAACCGAATGGTGTTCGGCGTAGATACCGCAAACTTCCTGCATCAGCTCAGCCGGATGCACCGCATCTCCTTCACGCCGCAGGAAGGTCAGCAGTATTTTGACTGCGTCATCGGCAACGAAACCACCCGCATCTGGATCGCCGACCCATCCTCCAACGTGGTCACCGGCACCGTACAGAATTTTATCGACCACTATATCCGCGAATTTTCCGGCAAGGTGGACTATGTCCATGGGGAAACCATCGTGCGCAAGCTGGCAGCCCAGGTGGACAACATCGGCATCCTCTTCCCGCCAATTCCAAAGCAGTCGCTGTTTGAAACCATCCTGATTGACGGCGCCCTGCCGCGCAAGACCTTCTCGATGGGTACCGCAGCAGACAAACGTTTCTATCTGGAATGCCGCAAAATCAAACCGTAAAATCATCCTAATCCCCGAGTCTGCGACTCGGGGATTTTTTTATCCTCCAAAAATTCCGATTGATTTTTTCTATTTTCCCTCGCTTGTACTGCTTCACCATCCATGATAAAATAATATCAGGAACCATCAACAGGAGATGGTCCCTGCCGTATCGAATCAATCAAGGGGGATTTTGTATGGAATATGAAGGTCAAATCTGCCGTCCGCCGATGGAGCGCTCCTCTTATATGCTTCCCGTAGCGGTAGGCTGCTCTTACAATCGCTGTACCTTCTGCACGCTGTTCAAGCACCTTCGTTACAGACCCCTGCCCATAGAACAGGTGGAGCAGGAGCTCAAGCGGGTCAGCGCAGCAGGAGGCAATCCGGTGCAGATCTTTTTGGGCGACGGCAACGCCTTTGGCATGGAAACCGACCATCTGCTGCACATCCTGGAGCTGATACACCGCTACTTTCCCGGCTGCCAGATGGTCAACATGGATGCCACCGTCACCAACATCAGCCAAAAGTCGGACGAGGAGCTGCGCCTGTTGTACGACCAAGGGGTGCGCAGGCTCTATCTTGGCATCGAAAGTGGGCTGGAGGATGTGCTTTCCTTTACCAAGAAGGACCACAACCTTCAACAGGCGTACTGCCAAATCGAACGGATGAAAAATGCCGGCATGATTTTCAACGCCCACATCATGACCGGCATTGCCGGAGTGGGCAGAGGAACGGAAAATGCACAGCAGACCGCCCTGTTTTTTAACCGCACCCAACCGGAACGCATCATCAACTTTTCTCTTTTCCTCAACCGGCGCGCGCCGCTCTTCCGCGATTACCAGGCAGGACGCTTTACTCCCGCCAGCGAGCTGGAAAATCTGATGGAGGACCGTCTGCTGGTTTCCCTGCTTCAGGTCCCCGGTCTGCACTACGATGGAATGCACGATATGCTCAAGGTCCGTGTGCGCGGAACCCTGCCGCAGGACCGCGAAAAAATGCTGAAAAAATTTGATGAAGCTATCTCCCACTGGCAAACACAACCGCCGGTCTACGCTGTTTTAGGAGAGGAACACACCTTTTCCAGCAACGAGATTTCCACCGACCAAAGCGCATAACAAAATACAAAAAAGGACATCTCCTATTCGGAGATGTCCTTTTTTTACTGAATTTTTTACAGATTACAGGATGTCGTATGCGCCGTCGCACTGTGCTACAACTGCGCTGTTGTAGAACGCTTCCATGCCTGCGATCATATAATCGAGGTCAAGCACACCGGCTGTTTCATAGCTGGAATGCATTGCCAGCTGCGCCATACCGATGTCCACAGTGTTGAGGGAAACGTGGGTGTTTGCAATGTTGCCCAGAGTAGAACCGCCTGCAACGTCCGAACGGTTGACAAAGTGCTGGTACGGTACGTTCTTTTCTTCGCACATCTTCTGGAAGATTGCCGAAGAAACTGCGTCGGTGGTGTACTTCTGGTTTGCGTTGTGTTTAATCACGATACCCTCGTTGAGATAAACCGGGTTGGTCGGGTCGGAGATTGCCGGATGGTTTGGATGCAGTGCGTGTGCGTTGTCTGCCGACAGCATGAAGCTGGAAGCAACTGCGGTGTGATACTGCTCCTCGGTGCGTCCCAGGTTTTCATTGATGCGGTGCAGAATGTCATACATAAAGGTGGAGTTTGCGCCCTGCTTGGTGCTGCTGCCAACCTCTTCGTTGTCAAAGATGGCGCAGACCGATATGCTCTGGCTGTTTTCTCCCTTCAGGAATGCCTTCAGAGAGGAGAATGCACATTCCAGGTCGTCCAGTTTTGCACAGGACATATACTCGTTGTGCGCACCCCATACAGTAGGAGCGGTGCGGTTGTACAGGAACAGGTCGGTGGAGATGATGTTCTCCTCTGCGGTTCCGCAAGCCTCTGCAACCAGCTTATTGAAGGTGTCCTTGGAAGCAGCATCGCCGTACAGCGGCAGGAGGTTGACCTGTGGGTTGTATTTCATACCGTCGTTGACGGTGCGGTCCATGTGGACAGCCAGATTTGGGATGACCAGCAGGTCGCGGTCGATGTTGAGCAGTTTAGTTGCAACACCGGTTTCGGTCTTGACCAGCGCACGACCGGCAATCGACAGCGGACGGTCAAACCAGGTGGAATAAATCATGCCGCCGTAGCGCTCGGTGTTCAGCTGAACATATTTGCCCTTGACCATCTGCTCCGGGTGATCTTTGATCTTGAAGGTCGGGGAATCGCTGTGGCTGGCAACGATGTGGAAGGATTTGAAATCTTTGGTTGGAACCTTGAATGCGATGACAGAGGAAAGATTGCGGGTCACAAAGTATTTTCCGCCCTCTTTGATCTGCCAGTTTTTGTTTTCGCACAGCTCCTCAAAGCCCTGCTCGGTCAGCTGTTTTTTGACATTTTCGATGACATGAAAACAGCTTGGGGACTGCTGAATAAAGTCGAATAATTCCTGTACGTGCTCTAAAGCCATAAGAATCTTCCTTTCCGGTATTTTATCATAATCTGAACAAAACAATGGTAGTAAAGACCTTCCCCTCAGTAAAAATTGCCGAAGTTCCAGACAACTTCATTATAAAAGGTTTCCCCTTTTCTGTCAACAGCGACTTGAAAGTAAACGGCAGAATTTCCCGGCTGTCAAACAAACAGAGAAACGCCGCCTTCCGGTTTTGGCTTTGCAGCGCAGCCGGAAGACGGCATCTCTCACAGGATGGATTTTCTATCAAATGGTAAACGGGAAATCAATTTTATCTTTTTTTGGAAATGATGCTCGCTGCCAGTGCGGACACAACTGCTGCCGCTGCTGCCAGTGCCAGATGGTCCTCGGCTCCGGTGTCCGGGTTTCCCTTCTCCGCACCGCCTGCCTGGTAGTCCTGATTTTCGGAATAAGAGCCATTCTGACCGTCATTTTGACTGCCACTCTGGCTGCTCTGGTTATTCTGGTTGGTATTCTCCGAAGGAGCCTGCTGGGTGCCGGCAAAGCTTTCATCCACCAAGGTGCCGTCTGCAATCGCCTTGTCGGTGATAACAAATCTGCCCAGGTTTTTGGTCTGGAAGGAAAGGGTCTGTGCGTCCAGATCGACCGTTGCATCCAGCTGGTGCAGTCTTCCCTGCAAATAACGGTAGACATAGAACTGACCGCCAAAATCCTCCATCTCCTCCGACAGGTCGATGGTCATGGTGCCGGTAAAATCAAATGCCGGTCCGCCCGGGAAGGAGATGTATTTGAAATTCTGGTCCTCAAACTTGGAGGACACCTCCTTGATGGCGCGCTCGTTGTGCAGCAGATTGAGCGATTCCTGACCGGAAACCCGCACCTGATAGCTCCACAGACCGTTGGTAAAGGTCACCTTGCCGCCGTCGGCAGCTTTGTCCAGCTGTTCAAACTGCTTGGTAGTGATGACCGGAGCATCGGCTGCAACAAAGACCGAGCCGCCGTCCTCTACATCTGCCAGCGCTTCATCAGGGATGGTTGGATAACCTACGGTCATCTCCGCCTGCACGCTTCCCACGGCTTTTCCGTTGGAGCGTTTGACCGCCTTGACCGTTCCTTCCACTTCGGTCTGTGCAGTCGGCCAGCCTGCCTGCGCGGTCACCTCCAGCTGATAGCGGTCGCCTTCCTTCTCCACCTCAAAGGAATAGAGGACCGAACGTCCGTTTTTAGTTTCTGCACGCAGCCGCAGGTCCTCCAGATGCTCGTCGGTCAATGGAACCAGCTTGCCGCCCTCCTGCTCCAAGTAGAGCGGATAGATGTAGCTCTGACCCGGCTGGATGAGCTGTTCAAAGGTTTCTTCGCCAAAGCTGAGTTTGAGCGACTCGTCCGACATCACGTTGACAGCATCTGCCTGTCGTGCAAAGGCGGTCACGCTCATGGCAGACATCGCGCAGGCTGCTAAAAAGATGGATACAAATTTTTTCATGGTAATTCCTCCTGAGAATGTTTGATTTACTTTTGTCCTGTCGTCTGTGTCCTGACGCTATTATAGATGTCGTACTTTCTTTTTTCAACCGGTGGATTCTTCCAGCCCTGCCCTTTCGATTGTGCAATATGTTGATTTTTTTGATTTTCTCAGTCCTATTTTTATGCTGTTTGCTCTATTTTCAGAAATTGGATGATTTTTTAAATACTTTTTCCGGTTTTCCTGCCAGCAGCTGCACCTGTATACAACCGCTGGCAATGCCGGTGCATCTTTCCATCGGTCTGCTTCTGCCGTTTTGCCCGCTCCCGATGCAAAAGGCGGGTTGCAAAGACCAGTTTTGCCGCCTGTCGGGCATCTCCTTTCAAAATACAAATCATCAGTATATGCTGCTTGCTGCGCTTTGTTTCCTGCGTACAGGCACAAAATCCCCTTTCCCCCATAAGCTGTTAACAGGCAGGAGCCTTACCGCACCGATAAAAAAACAGTTGGGATGTTTAACCGCGCCCTTTGCCGGTTACAATAACAGGGAAGCAAAATCCAACAAAATCTCGGAGTGTGATCATTGTGAAACGTGGAGATATTTACTATGCGGACCTGAGTCCTGTGGTCGGCTCGGAGCAGGGCGGTGTGCGACCGGTACTTATCGTGCAAAATGACATCGGCAACCGCTACAGTCCAACGGTCATTGCCGCTGCCATCACCAGCCAAACCGATAAGAACAAGCTGCCCACCCACATCGAGCTGGACTGCAAACGCTGCGGGCTTTCCAGAGATTCCATCGTGCTGCTTGAGCAGATTCGCACCATCGACAAACGCCGTCTGCGCGAAAAGATGGGTTCGCTGGATGCCGGTGCAATGTCGCAGGTCAACAAAGCCCTGTCCATCAGCTTTGGGCTGGGAAAAAACCGCTGACATCCGGCTTTCGGATGAGCGTGCTGCCCGACTTTAAAAAAGATTGACCAAAAAGAGTTGCATTTTTCACTGGAGAGATGTATAATGATACCACAATCAAAAATCGACAGGGGAGCTTGTACAGCAGGCTGAGAGGAAGTAATCGAACTTCGACCCTTTAACCTGATGCGGATAATGCCGCCGTAGGAAGTTTGCAAACTTGCTGTTTTAAACGGAGACACCCAATCGGGCGTCTCCGTTTTTTTTGCGTTCCAAGGCGCCTTGCTCCTCTGTCGAACCCATTAAGGAGTGGTCATAATGAAAAAAACAAACATCCGTAAATTGTCCATCGCAGGCATCTTCTGCGCAGTTGCCGTAGTCGGCAGCCTCTTCTCCTTCCCGGTCTTTGCCAGCAAATGTGCGCCGGTGCAGCACATGGTCAACATCCTGTGCGCGGTGCTGCTGGGTCCCTGGTATGGGGTCGGGGTCGCCTTTTGCGCCAGCCTGCTGCGCAACCTGCTGGGTCTGGGCAGCTTGATGGCATTTCCCGGCAGTATGTTCGGCGCACTGCTGTGCGGCATCACCTTCTCCAAATGCAAAAAAATCATGCCCACCCTGCTGGCAGAGGTGTTCGGCACCTCCATCCTGGGCGGACTGTGCGCCTACCCGGTTGCCATCCTGCTGATGGGACAAAGCGCAGGCGAGGTTGCCTTTTATGCCTACATCATCCCCTTTTTGGTGTCCACCGCCGGCGGAGCTGTTCTGTCTGGAATTTTGCTGTACACCTTGCAGCGGGCAGGCGTTTTAAAGAATATGCAGGCACAGCTTGCCCGATAAAGGGAGGTCGCTATTTTGCTTTCCACCTGTCTTGCCAATCTGCGGGAAAAATCCCCGCTGGTTCACAGCATCACCAATTTTGTCACCGTCAATGACTGCGCGAATCTCCTGCTTGCCTGCGGCGCACGTCCCATCATGGCAAGCGACCCGCAGGAGGCAGCCGAAATCACCGCTGCTGCCGATGCGCTGAACATCAACATCGGCACACTCAACCATCTGCTTGTCCCTGCCATGCTGGATGCCGGTCGAACTGCCAACCGGCTTGGCATCCCGGTTCTGCTGGACCCGGTCGGGGTTGGAGCTTCCTCCCTGCGCAGGCAGACGGTTGCACAACTGCTCAAAGAGCTGAAGTTGACCGCCATCCGCGCAAACGCTTCGGAAATCCGTGCGATTGCCCGATTGGAGCAGGCACAGCCCAGCGGTCCCAGCGCCGGTGTGGATGCGCTTCCCGATGACCTTGTCACAAAAGAGCAGCTTGGGCAGAATATCAAGCTTGCCAGACAGTTGGCAGAAAAACTTGGCTGCATCATCATCCTGACCGGTCCGGTGGACATCGTCACCGATGGGAAAAAGGCGGTGTGCATCTACAACGGACACCCGATGATGAGCCGCATCACCGGAGCCGGCTGCCAGCTGTCCGCCCTGACCGCCGCCTTTCTGGCGGCCAACCCCGGTCGGCCCCTGGAGGCCGCCGCAGCGGCAGCGGCGGCTATGAGCGCAGCGGCT
>OLOQ01002066.1_pt1 | contig 17384 bp, 15 predicted proteins | sample 1673101 | NCBI WGS metagenome assembly OLOQ01 (sample SAMEA3136754, study PRJEB25190) | human gut metagenome | biome: human gut; feature: human-associated habitat; material: faeces | place: Austria | collected 2013 | reverse complement strand
AGGGTCTGCGTGACCTGTGCGACGAGAAGGGCATCCTCCTCATGTTCGACGAGGTCCAGGTCGGCTCCGGCCGCACCGGCAAGCTCTTCGCGCATCAGAACTACGGCGTGGAGCCCGATACCTGCTCCATGGCGAAGGCGCTCGGCTCCGGCGTGCCCATCGGCGCGGTCTGCGCCCGCGGCGACGCGGCCAAGACCCTCACCCCCGGCACCCACGGCTCCACCTTCGCCGGCGGTCCTCTCGCCTGCGCTCTGGCTGCCACCACGCTCGACGTCATGATCAACGAGGGCGTCATCGAGAACGCCCGCGTCATGGGCGAGTATTTCCGCGATCAGATGCACAAGGTCATCGAGAAGAACCATCCCAAGGCGGTCAACGAGATCCGCGGCCTCGGCATGATCAACGGCATTCAGCTCAACCATCCCAGCGGCCAGCCCGTGGTTGACCTCTGCTTCCAGGACAACAAGGTGCTCATCAACAACACCAACGGCAATGTCCTGCGCTTTGTCCCGCCGCTGATCACCGGCAAGGAAGAGATCGACCTGTGCATCAAGGCGGTCGACGAGGCTATGACCAAGCTCGGCTGGTAAAACGCAACGGCGTTATCGCCAAGCCCAAGGGGTAAATTTTGTGATATCCGGCAAGCGCGCGGCACTTGCCACCGTGCATAAAATATGCTAAAATATCCGCATATTTAATCGGTACGCCGCACGCTTCCCGTATCAGCCTTACATGCAATTTCCCCGTCCTCCCCTTCGCAGGGGGGCGAGGGAGGACGGGGAGACCGCAGCAAATCGTTTCCTGATCATTCAAGGAGGGAAAAATCACCGAATAAAGGGGGAATACCGTCAAGATCACGTCTTCCCGCCGCCGGTCTCATCTGCCGGTCTGCGGGCGCACAGACCCTCGCAAATACCGTAAAACAGTGTTCACCATCTATGAAGCTGCGCGGACGGGAGCGTTCCCGCCCTATGCGCACCATGTATTTAGAGAAAGGTTGGTACAATCAAGTGAGTGAAGAAAAGAAAGCCAGGACCCCGCGTATGCCAAAGCTGTGGGAAGCTCTGGTCACCATGCTGATCTTGGTCGGCGCATTGGCGCTCGGCATCGTCAAGTATGAAACAGACCCGCATGTCCCCATGTTCATCGGCGTTATGGGCGCCGCGCTGATGGCGCTCTACCTCGGCTACAAGTGGGAGGCCATCGAAAAGTCCATGATGGACGGTATTTATAAAGCCCTCCAGTCTGTCTGTATCCTCGTCATCGTCGGTATCCTCATCGGCGTTTGGATCAACGCCGGTGTCGTTCCCACAATGATCTTCTACGGTCTGAAGGTCCTCAAGCCCGCGATCTTCTTCATTGCGTCTGTTCTCATCTGCTCCATCACCTCTCTTGCCACCGGTACCTCCTGGGGCACGATGGGTACGATGGGCGTCGCCCTCATGGGCATTGGCTTCGGTCTCGGCATGAGCCCCGGCATGACCGCCGGCGCGGTCCTCTCCGGTGCCTACTTCGGCGACAAGATGTCCCCGCTGTCCGATACCACGAACCTTGCGCCCGCTATGGCAGGCACGGACGTTATGACCCACGTGAAGGCCATGATGCTGCCCACCGGCATCACCTATGTCATCACCCTCATCGGCTTCGGTATTCTCGGCGCCATGCAGTATCACGGCGGCGATGCCGACATGAGCCGCGTGACGGAGTTCTCCGGCGCGCTCGAGGCCGTGTTCAATATCAACCCTGCGCTGCTCTTGCCCCCGGTCATCGTTATCGTGGCGGTTGCCATGAAGATGCCCGCCATCCCTGGTATCACGCTCGGCATCATTTCCGGCGCGATCATGGGCATGATCTTCCAGCCCGAGTGCAACATGGGTACCGTGTTTGATTTCGGCATGAACGGCTACTACTTCAGCGATGAAGTGCTCGCCATGTTCGAGGAGACCCTCTCTCCCGAGACCAGCTACACCATGACCCGTCTGCTTGAAAGCGGCGGTATCCTCGGCATGATGTCCTCCGTCGCCATGACGATCATCGCCATGATGTTCGGCGGCATTATGGAGGACACCCACCAGCTCGAGGTCATCGTCAACAGCCTCAAGAAGTTGGCGAAGGGCCCCGCGGGTCTCGTGCTTCTCACTGAGTGCACCTGCGTTCTCTCCAACGCCGTCATGCCCGAGCAGTACATCTCCATCGTCGTTCCCGGCCGTATGTATGCCGAGGAATACAGAGAGAAGGGTCTGCACCCGGCTCTCCTCTCCGGTACGCTGGAAAGCGCCGGTACCGTCACCTCCGCCCTCATTCCGTGGAACACCTGCGGCGTGTTTATCTCCAGCACCCTTGATATCAACGCGTGGGGCGCGGGCGGCTACGGCCCGTGGGCTCTGTTCAACTGGCTGATGCCGCTCATCAACTGGCTGTGCGCCCTCATCGGCTGGACGGTCAAGGATCTTGCCGGCAAGCCCTATAAGAAGTCCAAGGCTGCGGCTAAGGCGGAATAAATCAAAACGGCAAAGGAACGGTCTATGAACAGAGGAACGGCACGATACCCTCTTTTAGAGATCGACCTTGACAAGCTGAAAGCAAATCTGGCAGCGCTCATCGAGCGCTGCCAGAGCCTTTCTGTCGAGGTCACGGGCGTGGTCAAGGGCTTTTCGGCGCTGCCGGAGGCCGCCGGGGTCTATACGGAATGCGGCGTGCGGAGCCTTGCCTCGTCCCGTCTCAGCCAGCTGCGCGCCCTGCGCGGCGCGGGCGTCGCCTGCGAGCGCGTTCTCATCCGCATCCCCATGCTCTCCGAGCTTCCGGAGGTCGCGGAGGTCGCGGACATGAGTCTCCAGAGCGAGCTTGAAACGCTCCGCGCCCTCAACGCGGTCTGCGCGAAGCGCGGAACGCGCCACAGGGTGATCCTGATGGCTGACCTCGGCGATCTGCGCGAGGGCTTCTGGAGCCGCGAGGAACTGGTCGACGCCGCGCTTGAGGTCGAGTATAAGCTCGACCATCTGGAGCTGGCGGGCGTCGGCACGAATCTCGGCTGCTACGGCTCGGTCGCCGCCACGCCGGAGAAGCTGCGCGAGCTGGTCTCCGCCGCCGAGGCGGTGGAGCGCGCCATTGGCCGCGAGCTGCAATATATCTCCGGCGGCGCGTCCACCTCCGTCCACATGGTGCTTGACGGCACGCTGCCCGCGCGCGTCAACCATCTGCGCATCGGCGAGTTCGCCCTCCTCGGCGGCATCTACGGCTGCTATCCCGACTTTCTGCGCCGTGACGTGTTCACCCTCCGCATGGAGGTCGTGGAGTGCAAGCCGAAGCCCAGCTATCCCGTCGGCGAGCTGACCGTGGACGCCTTCGGCAAAACGCGCGAATACACTGACCGCGGCATCCGCCGCCGCGCGCTCTGCGCCGCGGGCCGCGTCGATTACGGCGATCCCTTCGACCTCACGCCGCGCCTCGCGGGCGTGGAGGTCCTCGGCGCGTCCTCGGACCACACCATTCTTGACGTGGAGGACGCCGCCGTCCCCGTCCGGCTCGGCGACGTGCTGGACTTCGGCGTGAGCTACGGCTCGCTCGTCTACCTCACCAACACGCCCGAGGTCCGCATCGTCTATCGGAAAAACGGCCGCCTGTACACGGCGGAATAACGCACAAGGAAGCCCTCCGCTCGGTGAGCGGAGGGCTTCTCGTCGCTTTTTCGTTTTCTCAGCTCAGCGTCGTGCCGGTGACGAAGCTCGCCACGATGATGAGCAGGATGGAGATGGGCGCAACGTACTTGACCAGCACGCTGTAGACCTTTGCCAGCTTGAACGGCTTGCCGTCCAGCTCGATCTCATGCACGGCATTCGCGGGCTTCCAGATCCAGCCGGTGAAAATGCACACGCCGAGCGCGCACAGAGGGATCATCAGACGGTCGGTGAGGAACTCCATGAAGTCGCCGAAGATGGGGAAGCTCACGCCGTTGGCGAAGTCAAACCAGATGCCCTTGATGTTGAACGCGGCCTGCGACATGGTGTACAGGCAGCCGATGAGGAACATCAGCGTGCAGACGATGATGGTGGTGGGCTTGCGCTTCCAGCCGAAGCGCTCGGTCAGGAACGCCACCACGCCCTCGATGAGGGATATGCTGCTCGTCAGCGCGGCGAACAGGAGCAGCATATAGAACAGCACGCCGAAAAACGCGCCGCCCGCCATGTGCTCGAACACGCCCGCGAGGGACGCGAAGGCGAAGCCGCCGCCCTTGCCGACGTTCTCGGAGCCGAGCGTCGCAAACACCGCGGGCACGATGATGAAGCCGGCGATGAGCGCCACGAGCGTATCCATCGTGCAGATGAGCGCCGTGTTCTTGCCGAGGTTCTCATGCTTGGGCAGATACGAGCCGTAGGTGATCATGATGGCCATGCCCAGCGACAGGGAGAAGAACGCCTGCCCCAGCGCGGAGAGGAAGGTGTTGAAGCCGACCTTGCTCCAGTCGCAGCTGAGCATATAGGCGAAGCCGACCTGCGCGCCGTCGAGCGTGATGGTGCGCGCAAGCAGTACAATGAGAATGACGAACAGCGCGGGCATACCGACCTTGTTGAACTTCTCGATGCCGCCCTCAACGCCCTTGATGATGATGAAGGCGTTGACTGCCATAAAGACCGCGGCAAAGAGAATGGCGGTCAGCGGGAACCATGTCTCGCCCGTCGCGGCGTTGTAGCCGAGCAGGCCGTAGAAATAGCCGAGCGGATCGGCATAGACCGTCTGCGCCTCCGTAATGTAGGACACGACATAGCGCAGCACCCAGCCGCCGACGTGGCAGTAATAGGAGGTGACGATGAACGCCACCGCAACACCCGTGACGCCGACCCACTTGAAGCCGCGGTAGCCGAGCTTGTGGAAGCTGTCGATGGCGTTCGCCTGCGCGGCGCGGCCGATGGTCAGCTCCGAGAGCATGACGGGGAAGCCGATGAGAACGACGATGGCCAGATAAATGAGGATGTAGGCGCCTCCGCCTCCCTCAAAGGCCTTGCCGGGGAACTTCCAGATGTTGCCGAGGCCGACGGCGCTGCCCGCCGCCGCCAGGATGAAGCCGATCTTGCTTCCCCATTGGGCACGATTGTTTTCCATGTGATTTTCTCCTTTAACTACGTTTCTCTCTCCGTTTTCCGTCAAATTCGTCCTCATATATTTTAATGAGATGTATAAATTAAACAGAAATTAGTCAAATGATACCGTCTTTCTTGCCAAAAGTAAAGCGACGTATTATAATAAAAATATGAGCGATCCTAATAGAAAGGAAATACTTCTATGGAAAGCAAGAAATTAGAGGCCCTGCTCATGGCAGTCGATCTCGGCAGCTTTACCAAGGCGGCAGAGGTCCTCGGCTACACGCAGTCGGGCCTGACGCACATGATGAACTCGCTGGAAAAGGAGGTCGGCTTCACGCTGCTTGAGCGCGGACGCAGCGGCGTGCGCCTCACGGAGGAGGGCGAACGCATCGCGCCCGCCGTGCGCGAATTTCTGCAAGCCAACGCCCGGCTGGACAGCGTGATCGAGCAGGTCGCCTCCTCGCGCACGGAGATCATCCGCGTCAGCGCCTATGCCAGCATCGCCATGCATTGGCTGCCGGGCATCATCCAGCGCTTCCGCGAGGAGTGCCCCGACGTGGACGTGGATATCCGCATGGCCGACCACGTCGACGTCCCCTACGAGCTGCTCGCGCAGGGCAAGATGGACGCCATCCTCGTCTCTCCGCAGGACGAGGGCCAGTACGAGTGGGTGCATCTCGCCGACGATCCCATGTTCGCCGTTCTTCCCCGCGATTTCGACACGCAGGGCATGACCGCCTTCCCGCTCGCCGCCTTCGAGGCGCGCGACTTCATCATGCCCTCGCAGGGCTTCGATAAGGACATCATGCGTATCTTCAACCGCATCGGTGTCAAGCCGCACATCCTGCCGACCTGGGTGGACGATCCCACCGTCATCAGCATGGTCAGCCACGGCCTCGGCGTGAGCATGATGACCGAGCTGACCGTCCGCGGCCGCACGGACGGCGTGAAGCTCCTGCCGGTCGAGCCGGCGTCCTCGCGTGAGCTTGGCCTTGCCGTCCGCTCGCTCGACGCCGCGAGCGACGGCCTGCGCCACTTCATCGACTGCACGAAGCGCGTCGTCGCGGAAATGCAGCCCTGAGCCGTTGCAAAAGCCACTTGTAATCACCGCCGAAGCGGTTATAATAAGGAAGCCCGCCGACCCGCGGGCGCAGAGAAAACAACGCGAAAGAAAAGGAACACCCTATGCTCACCTTTACTCCTGTCACGCAGCGGGACATTGCCCGCCTGCGCCGCTACTATAAAAGCTGTGAATACCAGCTCTGCGAATACTCTGCCCTCGTCAAGCTCATGTGGCGCAGCCACCTGCACCCCTCGTGGGCGGAGGGTGCGGGCTGCCTGATCGTCCGCAATTTCATCGACGGTCAGTATTGCTTCGACTACCCCGTTCCCGGCCCCGATGGCGACGAGGACGCGGCGCTCACGCTCATCGAGGACGACTGCCGCGAGCGGGATATTCCCCTCGTCCTCTCCGTCGTCCCGCAGGACAAGGCGGAGCGCCTTGCCGCGCGCTACCCCTACTTCCGCTTTTCCTCCCCGCGCGTCTGGCGCGACTATATCTACGCCGCCGAGGATCTGTGCGACTTTGCCGGACGCCGCTACTCCGGCCAGCGCAACCACATCAACAAGTTCCGCAAGCTCTATCCCGACGCCGCCTTCCGCCCGCTCGGGAAGAGCGACCTGCCGCTCATCACGCAGTTCTTCCGCGACTACGAGGCCGTCTTCACCAAGGCGTCCGACTCGGCGAAAAACGAGCTGCGCTGCGCCGAGAAAATGCTCCGCATGACCGGCAGCCCGCACTTCCTCGTCGGCGGCATGGAGCTGGACGGCAGGCTCCTCTCCGTCGCCATGGCGGAGCGCTGCGGCGACACGCTGCAAATTCATATCGAAAAAGCCCTCTACGGCTATGAGGGCGTCTATCCCGCCACCGTGCAGGCGTTCGCGCAGGAATTTGCCGTGGACGGCGTGCGCTGGCTCAACCGCGAGGACGACGCCGGCGACAAGGGCCTGCGCACCTCGAAGCTCCAGTACCTGCCCGACCACCTCGGCGCGAAGCTGCGCTTCGACGTGCTCAACGAGCTGGTCAACATCACCAAAATTCCGACCCTCACCACCGCCCGCCTGACGCTCACGCCGCTCGCCGACGCGGATAAGGCCGCCTACGCCGCCCTCTGCCTCGACGACGACCGCAACCGCTGGTGGGGCTACGACTTCCGCAAGGACTACGACGGCACGCCCTACGAGGACTACTTTCTCGCCGTCGCGCGGGAGGACTGCGCCCGCTCCCGCGCCGTGAACTTCGCCGTCCGGCTCGACGGCGCACTCATCGGCGAGGTCGTCCTCTACCGCTTCGATTCCCGCGGCGGCGCGGAGCTCGGCTGCCGTGTCTCGCCGGGCTTCGCGGGCCACGGCTACGGCACGGAGGCGTTCGCCGCCGTCGCCGACTGGGCGCTCTACCGGCTCCACCTCGCCCACGTCGTCGCCAAATGCTATAAGGAAAACGATGCCTCCTACAGGATGCTCTCCTCCTGTATGCACCGCGTCGGCGAGGATGAGACCTTCTTCTATTTTGATAAAGAGGTCTGAACCGCGTATGAAAAGACCGCCTCTGCACACAATAGTGCAGAGGCGATTTTTTGTGTTCACATAAAAGATTGCGGCATCTGCGGCACACCGACAGGCGGCAGCCGCGCCGTATGCAGGCTCTCCATCCGCCGCCGACGGAGAGCAGCGCAAGGCAGAGCGGCAGAATGGAGATCTTCACGATGGGAACCAATTCCGAATTTTGCTCCGATGAGCGCGTGGGCTACACCCTGCTCAAATCCTTCCTCGCGGGTGACGTCAACGCCAACCGCTGCTACGCCGGGCTCTCTCCCGAGGAGCAGCAGCGTCTCGTCTCCGGCGCCAAGAGCCTGCGCACCCCCGACGAGGTTGCCAGCTACGTCTGGGACTATCTTGACAGGCAAGGACGGTAAGCCGCCATGGAGCGCCTGACGGGACACTTTGAACAGGATGTCCGCACGCTCGACGCCCTGCTGGGCGTCGAGCGCTGCTTTGACATGATCGCCCGCGACCTCGTCGCGGGCGGCCGCCGCTGCCGTCTGTATGTTGTGGACGGCTACGGCGACGACGCGGTGCTCGAGCGCATGATCGGCTTCTGGCTCGCCCTGCCCTCCACCGCCGACGCCGCCGACGCGCAGACCTTCATCGACCGCTATGTGACCTTCAGCGAGGTCAACGCCGAAGCAGATCTCCGGCAGACGGCCACCGCCGTGTTCCTCGGCAAAACGCTGCTCCTCGCCGAGGGCTACGGCGAATGTATCCTCATCGACGCGAAGAGCTACCCCTCCCGCGGCGTGGAGGAGCCGTCCTCGGGCAAGGTGCTGCGCGGCGCGCACGACGGCTTCATCGAAACGCTCGTGCAGAACGCGGCGCTCCTGCGCCGCCGCATCCGCACGCCGCAGCTGACGCTCGAGGGCCACAAAATTTCCGAGAAATCCCGCGCCGACGTCGTCCTCTGCTATCTCGAGGACAAGGTGGACCGCGCGCTCCTCGCGCGCGTCCGCGCGAAGCTCGCCGCCATCGACGCGGACTCCATCTCCATGTCGCAGGAATCCATCGCGGAATCCATGATGGACCGGAGGCAATGGTTCAACCCTTTTCCACGCGTTCGCTATACTGAGCGCGGCCCGATACTGCCGCCGCCTGCATCATGGAGGGCAGCATCATCGTCCTCGTGGACAACTCCCCCGCCGCCATGATCCTGCCCACCCGCTTCTTTGATTTCGTGCAGGAGACGAACGACTTCTATTTCCCGCCGCTCGTCGGCTCGTACCTCCGCATCCTGCGCGTGGTCGTCTTTCTGCTCACGCTCTTCATCACGCCCGTGTGGTATCTGCTCGTGCAGGACCCTGACCTTCCCAACAGCGCGCTGAGCTTCCTCGCCGTCACGAGCGAGTATGAGGTCCCCATCCTCGCCCAGCTTCTCCTGACCGAGTTCATCGTCGACCTCCTCAAGCTCGCCTCGCTCAACACCCCCAGCGTCTTTTCCAACTCGTTTTCCATGATCGGTGCGCTCGTGCTCGGCGACTTCGCCGTGCAGGCGCATTGGCTCGTGCCGGAGGTGCTGGCGTACATGGCGTTCGTTGCCATCGCGAACTTCGCCCAACCGAGCTACGAGCTCGGCTACGCCTTCAAGCTCCTGCGCCTCGTGCTGCTCGTCAGCTCCGCTGCCTTCGGCTGGGTCGGACTCGCCCTCGGCACGCTGCTCATTATCGTCCTGCTCGTCACCACCAGGCCCATCGCCGGCGGACATTATATGTATCCCATTTATCCCTTCAACTGGCACGCGCTCCGCGCCCTGCTCGTCCGCCGCCCCATCGCCCCCGACAACACCTGAACGTATTGCTCAAACGTATCGCTCAAAAAGCCGCCCTCCAGGGCGGCTTTTCTTTTGTCCGATTTCTCCTATTCGCCGCTCTCCCCGCGCTGCCTCCTCCGTCTCCGCGTCAGAGCTCCGAACCAAAAACCGGCGGCGGAGATGATCGTTCCCTTCAGCAGCAGACTCGGCTGCGGCAGACGCAGGATGCCGACGGAGAGCATGTTGGCCAGCATGAAGGTTGCGTACCCCGCGAGCATATGCATCGTGCCGAATACAAGCGGCAGCAGCCAGCCTTGTCTTCCGCCGTATCCGCCCCGGCCAATGAGCAGTGAAATGACAAAGGCGGCGACCGGCAGCACGAGCCACAAAAATACGATGCCGTAGCCCATGGCGTCGTCTGGCCCGGTGAGCAGCCAGAAAAAGAGCACGGAAACGGCCCAGATGCCCAGATATACGCACAGAAGGATCAGCAGAGATTGCTCCCTCCGGCTCCGCACGGTGTTGGTGCTCTCTTCCAGATAATCCAGATAATCTGACATCGGTGCTTCCTCCTTTAACAATGCATCCAGGCTGACCGCGTACAGGTCGCTCAGCCGCACCACGCTCACAATGTCCGGATAGTTCTTTTCATTCTCCCAGTTTGATATGCTCTGGCGGCTCACGCCCAGCGCCTCCGCCGTCTGCTCCTGCGTGAGCCCAGCCGCTATGCGCGCCTGCCTGAGCTTGGCTCCGATCTCCATAGGCATCCCGTCCTTTCTGCCTTCATCATAGGGAAATGAGCGGGCTTTGTCCATCAAAAATATTTGACAACGGTCGGTTTTCCCAAAAACTTTTTCAAATCCCCTTGACAAATCACTCCCGATGTATTATTGTACTAATCATCTAATACAATAATACATCAAGAAAAGGAGGAACCGTATGGAGTGGCAATTCCGCAATGACAGTCCCATCTACACCCAGCTCACGCAGCGCCTGACGCAGGCCATCGTCGCGGGCGAATTTCGGCCCGGCGAGCGTCTGCCCTCGGTGCGCGAGCTCGCGGTGGAGGCGGGCGTCAACCCCAACACGGTGCAGCGTGCGCTCGCCGACCTCGAACGCGACGGGCTGGTCTTTTCCCAGCGCACCGCGGGCCGCTTCGTGACGGGAGATGTTTCCATGATCGAAAACGCGAAGCTCCGTCTGGCGGATCAATGTGTGGAGAATTTTCTCTCCGAAATGGCAAAGCTCGGCTGCGGCAGAGACGAGGTCATCGCCCTGCTGCAAGGCCGAAAGGAGGAAGAACCATGAGTATTTTAGAATGTAAGGCGCTCACCAAGCGCTACGGCGGCAAATCCGCCCTCGAGGGCGTGGAGCTTTCCATCGAGCCGGGCCGCATCGTCGGTCTGCTCGGCCCGAACGGCAGCGGCAAAACGACCCTCATCAAGCTCGCCAACGGCCTGCTCACCCCCACGAGCGGCGAAATTCTGATCGACGGCAAAGCCCCCTCGCCGGAGACGAAGGCCATCGTCTCCTATCTCCCCGACCGCAACGCCCTGCCCGACTGGATGACCGTCGCGCAGACCGTCGACTACTATGCCGACTTCTACGCCGACTTCCGCCGCGACGCGGCGCAGGAGATGCTCGCCCGCCTCGGCCTCGATGCTTCGGCGCGCGTCAAAACGCTCTCCAAGGGCACGCGCGAAAAGCTCCAGCTGATCCTTGTCATGTCCCGTGCGGCGAAGCTGTATCTGCTCGACGAGCCGATCGGCGGCGTGGACCCCGCCACCCGCGACTACATTCTCCGCACCATCATCGGCAACTACAACGAGGATGCCTCCGTCGTCATCTCCACCCACCTCATCGCGGATGTCGAGCAGGTGCTCGACGAGGTGATCTTCCTGCAAAACGGCCGCGTCGAGCGGCACACCACCGTCGACGCCATCCGCGGCGAAACCGGCAAAAGCGTCGACGAGCTTTTCCGGGAGGTGTTCAAATGCTGACCAAACTCATCCGGCACGAATTCCGTGCCACAAGCCGCATCATGTGGCCCATCTTCGCGGGGATGCTCGCGCTGACGCTTGCCATGCGCGCCTCGCAGAACGTGCTGCAAAATGAATCTCCCTGGCTGCTCAACCTGCTGGCGGTCCTCGTCACCATCGGCTTCGTCTTCGGTATCATGGCGCTGTGCTTCGCGCCGCTGGTGCTCTCCGCCGTGCGTTTCCGCGACCATCTCCTCAAGGACGAGGGCTACCTCACCCTGACGCTGCCGGTGAATATGCACCAACTCCTTGCCTCCAAGCTGATCGTCTCGGCGGTCTGGTACGCCGCGGCGTTCCTCGCCGTCGTGCTGCTGTGCATGATCGGCGCGTTCGATTTCAGTGATTGGCGGGTGGTCCCGCAGTTCGCGTCCGACCTCTTCCTCTCCTTCCGCAAGCTGGACAGCTCGATGCAGGGGCAGGCGCTGCTCTTCGCGTTGGAGTTCTTCCTCTTCTGCGTCCTCGGCGTCACCGCCGTTTCCCTCATCGTCTACGCGGCGTACGCCGTCGGCTTCAGCTTCAATAAGCACAAGAGCGCCCTCACCGCGGTGTTCCTGCTGTTCTTCTTCCAGCTCGTGCAGTTCGCGGCCATCGCGGTGCTGGCAAATCTCTTCTGCGACGGCTTCACCGCGTGGTCGAGCCTCACCGGCGTGCAGGCAGGCAATGCCATCTTTGCCGTCGCCCTCGTCTGCGAGCTGATCGTCTGCGTCATTTTCTACCTCGTCACCTATTTCTTCCTCACGAGGAAGCTGAATCTGGAGTGACCCATGAAAAAATTTCTTGTCCTCATTCTGACGCTCGCGGTGGGCCTTGCCCTCCTGCGGCGAAAAAAGTAAACAACCACCTCATCTGAAAAAGCGGCCGGAGAGCGAAAAAAGCTTTTTCGGCCGCTTTTTGCGCGCAAAATCAAGAAAAATTTAAGAAAAAAGCACAGAAAAAACACAAGCTCCGCCTGCTATCATGGCGACAGAAATATCGGAAAGGAGTTTTCCCCATGTCCCTTCTTGAAGTCAGCGGTCTCTCCAAGACCTACACCACCCGCTTCGGCGGCGCGAAGGTCGAGGCGCTCAAAAGTGTCACCTTCTCCGTCGAGAGCGGCGAGTACGTCGCCGTCATGGGCGAGAGCGGCAGCGGCAAAACCACGCTTCTGAACCTCCTCGCGGCGCTCGACCGCCCCACCGGCGGCACGGTCCTCCTCGGCGGGCAGAACCTCGCCGAGATCCCCGAGGAGCGCGCGGCGGCCTTCCGCCGTGACCACCTCGGCTTCGTCTTTCAGGACTTCAGCCTTCTCGACACCTTCTCTCTGGAGGACAACATTCTCCTCCCCCTCGTCCTGCAGGGCAAGAGCCGCGGCGAGATGAAGTCCCGCCTTGTCCCGCTCGCCGACCGGATCGGCATTTCCGGCCTGCTCAAAAAATACCCCTACGAGGTCTCCGGCGGCCAGAAGCAGCGCGCCGCCGTGGCCCGCGCGCTCATCACGCGCCCGCAGGTTCTCTTTGCCGACGAGCCGACCGGTGCGCTCGACTCCGGCTCCACCGAGGAGCTGCTCCGTCTCTTCGGCACGGTCAACGGCGCGGGGCAGACCATCGTCATGGTCACGCACTCCGTCCGCGCGGCCAGCTGTGCGGGCCGTGTCCTCTTCCTGCGCGACGGCGCCGTCGCACAGGAGCTCACGCGCGGCACGGACACGGAGACCGCCTTCTACCGCCGCATCGCCGACGCGCTCACCGCGTCCCAGACGGGGGGCGGCGCGGCATGAATGCGTTCTTCTATCCCCGTCTGGCGCTCAGCGGGATGCGCCGCGACCGGCGCATTTACACCCCCTACCTCGCCGCCTGCGTCTTTATGACGGCGGTGGTCTACGACCTCGCCTTCCTCGCCGACAGCCCCGCGCTCTACGCCGTCGGCAGCGGCGTAAACGGCATGGGCACCTCGGCGATCCGCCTCGTGATGACCCTCGGCAAGTGGGTGATGGCGGTGTTTGCCCTCCTCTTCTTTTTCTACACGAACGCCTTCCTCATCCGCCGCCGCAAGAAGGAGCTCGGCCTCATGAGCGTCCTCGGCATGGACCGCGGCGCGCTCACCTCGCTTCTTTTCTGGGAGACCGCCTTCTCCGCGCTCGTCTCCCTCACCGCGGGACTCGCCCTCGGCGTGCTGCTCACGCAGCTCTCCGCCCGCGTGCTTTCGCATTTCGCCCGCACGGAGCTGCCCGCTCTGCCGCTGCTGGATCTTGGCGCGGTTCGCTTCTGCGTCCTGACCGATGCGTTTATCTTCTTTCTTCTCCTCCTGAACGCATGGCGGCAGGTGCGCCGCGCCTCCGCGGTCAGCCTTCTCCGCAGCGACAGCCTCGGCGAGCGCCCTCCGAGATCCCAATGGTTCCTCGTCCTTCCCGGCCTGGGCCTTCTCGGCGGAGCCTACTACCTCGCCGTCACCATCACCGAGCCGATCACCGCGATGCTCGTTTTCTTCGTGGCGGTCGTCATGGTCATCCTTGCGACATTCCTTCTCTTCATCGCGGGCAGCGTTACCCTCTGCCGCACGCTCCAAGGCAATGACCGGTTCTATTACCAGAAGAAAAACTTTGTCGCGCTCTCCTCGCTCGTCTATCGTATGAAGCGCTCCGGCGCGGGACTTGCCGTCATCTGTATCCTCTCGACCATGATCCTCGTCATGCTCGGCTCCACCGCGGGGCTCTACTTCGGCGCGGAGGACGTCGTCCGCACCCTCTCCGCCGAGATGAGCCGTGAGATCGCCGCCGAGGCGCGCGCGGAGTTCTACGCCACCTACGGCAGCCTCTTCTTCCTCGCCCTCGTCCTCAGCACGGTGTTCCTCCTCGCCTCCGTCCTGATGCTCTACTACAAGCAGCTCTCCGAGGGCTACGAGGACGCCGCCCGCTTCGCCGTCATGCAGCGCGTCGGCATGACAAAGCGCGACATCCGCACAAGCGTCAACGCCCAGCTGCGCATGGTGTTCCTCCTGCCGCTGCTTGCCGCCTTCGTCCATCTCGCCTTTGCCCAGCCGATGATCTGGCGCATCCTGCGGCTCTTCGGACTTCAGAACCTTCCGCTCGTGCTCGGCGTCACGGCGTGCGCCTGCGCCGTGTTCACCGTGCTCTACTGCGCCGCCTGCCGCCTGACCTCCAACGCCTACTGCCGCATCGTGGGCGAAGGGGTCTGAGGCCGCACCGCCGGAAAATTTGAACAATTCCGTAACAAATCGTCGTTCCGCTTGTTTTTGCTTCGCGCCGTGATATAATAACGTGGAACAACCCCATTTTGTTGCACGGCTTCGTGCAAAAGGAAAGGAAAAATTTATGGGCATCAAATTTTCCGGCTCCGACGCCGGCGGCTTCCGCTTTGATTTCTCCGGCGCGAACAGCGCTGCCGGCGGCAGCGAGGGAAGCGCCGCGCCCAAGCGCGAGCGCAAGCCGCGCAAGGCCGTCGGCACCCCCGGCAAGCGCATCGCCATCAATACCCTCGTCACCCTCCTCGTCGGCGCGGTCTACTTCTACCTCGAGCTGCCCGCCATCAACCTCCACGCCGAGGAGTTCTACGGCTTCGTCCTGCTTCTCTGCGCGGTCTACTGCGGCTGCGCCCTGCTGACCTCCGGCTTTCAGGGCGAGGGGGCCAAGGGCTACTTCCGCTTCGTGAAGAAGCAGTGCACCGTCCCGTTCTTTCTCGCCGCCGGACTGCTCGCGCTTGCCGTCGTCGGCGGCGTGGCCTCGTGGGTCGTGTTCCGCGCGGGCAGCTACCAGAAGCTCCTCACCGTCCAGTCCGGCGACTTCTCCTCCGAGATCGCCGAGGTCGCCTACGACCGCATTCCCATGCTCGATAAGGACAGCGCCGAGAAGCTCGGCGACCGCAAGCTCGGCGAGCTTTCCGACATGGTCTCCCAGTTCGAGGTCTCCGAGGACTACACCCAGATCAACTACCACGGCCGCCCCGTGCGCGTCACCCCGCTGCGCTACGGCGACATCATCAAGTGGTTCAACAACCGCTCCGCCGGCCTTCCCGCCTACCTCATCATCGACATGGTCGATCAGAGCGTGGACGTCGTCCGCCTTGACGAGGGCATGAAGTACACCACCGCCGAGCACTTCTCCCGCAACCTCTACCGCCACCTCCGCTTCCAATATCCGACCTTCATGTTCGAGGAGCCGGTCTTTGAGATCGACGAGGACGGCACGCCCTACTGGGTCTGCGCCAAGAAGGAAAAGACCATCGGGCTCTTCGGCGGCACGGACAACAACGGCGCGGTGCTCGTCAACGCCGTCACCGGCGAGAGCGAGTACCTGACCGAGCCGCCCGAGTGGGTCGATCACGTCTACTCCGCCGAGCTCATCATCGAGCAGTACGACTACTACGGTATGTACCACAACGGCTTTATCAACTCCATCCTTGGCCAGCGCGACGTCACCGTCACCACCGACGGCTACAACTACATCGCCGAGGGCGACGACGTCTACCTCTACACGGGCGTGACGAGCGTCGGCGGCGACGAGAGCAACGTCGGCTTCCTGCTCTCCAACCAGCGCACCAAGGAAACGAAGTATTACCCCTGCGCCGGCGCGACCGAGTACAGCGCGATGGACAGCGCCGAGGGTCAGGTCCAGAACCTGCGCTACACGGCGACCTTTCCGCTGCTCCTGAACGTTGCCGAGCAGCCGACCTACTTCATGGCGCTCAAGGACGCGAGCGAGCTCGTGAAGATGTACGCCATGGTCAACGTCAACCAGTACCAGATCGTCGCCACCGGCGCGACCGTTGCCGAGTGCGAGTCGAACTACCGTCAGATGCTCCGGCAGAGCAATCTGATCTCGGACGATCAGACCGGCATCGACCAGCCGGTCGAGACCGACCGCCGCTCGCTTGAGGGCATTATCGCCGAGATCCGCTCCGCCGTCGTTGACGGCAACAGCATCTACTTCCTGCGCTTTACAGGCGAGACGGACTTCACCGTCCGCATGAGCGCCGCGGACGTGCCCTACGCGCCGCTGCTCAATGTGGGCGACCGCGTGTGCGTTTGGTACTACGACGGTCATGTCAGCGAATTCTGGATCGAGGCGTGCGACCTTGAGCTGCTGCCCGTCTCCATGCCCGCCGAGCCGGACGACGCGCAGCCCTCCGGCGGCGCGGATGCATAAACCATGCGAATATGCAAAAAGGCGATGGATATTTTCCATCGCCTTTTGTCATGCTTCGCCGCAGCATGACAGAAAAAATTCAGATGTTAAGCATGACATGAAGGAATAATTGCAGGAATTTTAATAGGTATTATCAAAATTCCGAAACTTTTTCATTTCTGTTTCTGCGCTTTGCACAAAAAGGAAGGAAAAATTTCTCACAGCCGGACGCTTCGATTTTGGACGTACCCCCTTGAGAAAGCGCCTGTTTTGTGATAGTCTAACAGACGAGATGGAAGCACCATCGAAATGCTCTTAACGAGTAAATTTAGAGGAGGCTATTATCATGAATGCTTATATCCAGAGAGTTCTGGACGAGACCAGAGCCAAGAACGCGAATGAGCCCGAATTTCTGCAGACCGTCGAAGAGGTCCTGACCTCTCTCGAACCCGTCATCAATGCCCACCCCGAGTATGAGGCTGCCTGCCTGCTCGAGCGTATGGTCGAGCCCGAGCGCACCATCGAGTTCCGCGTCGTTTGGATGGACGATCAGCTCAAGTATCACGTCAACCGCGGCTACCGCGTTCAGTACAACGCGGCGCTTGGCCCCTACAAGGGCGGCCTCCGCTTTGCTTCCAACGTCAACCTCTCCATCATCAAGTTCCTCGGCTTCGAGCAGACCTTCAAAGATGCTCTGACCTGCCTGCCCATCGGCGGCGCCAAGGGCGGCTCCGACTTCTCCCCCATCGGCCGCAGCGACGGCGAAGTCATGCGCTTCTGCCAGG
>OLOQ01002049.1_pt1 | contig 17493 bp, 16 predicted proteins | sample 1673101 | NCBI WGS metagenome assembly OLOQ01 (sample SAMEA3136754, study PRJEB25190) | human gut metagenome | biome: human gut; feature: human-associated habitat; material: faeces | place: Austria | collected 2013 | reverse complement strand
TTCAGGATTGCCACTGCGACGTCTGCACCGGCAAGAAGAAGGTGGAGAAGACCGGCGTGGCATGGGTCGCCGAAGGCACCAAGCAGCGCTATCTGGAGCCCACCAAGCTGCTGCGTAACGAGCGTCACGTCAAGAAGTAAGAGAGAGGAAAAACTATGGAAAGCAAACTCGGCTTGAATTTTGAGCTGGTCAACCGTGCCCGTGCCTCCGCCGCCAAGATCGCGGACGACACCCAGCACTTTATCGACCAGCACACCACCGTCACGGTGGAGCGCGCTGTTTGCCGTCTGCTGGGTATCGATGGCGTCAACGATATGGACGTTCCTCTGCCCAACGTGGTCGTTGACCACCTGATGGCAAACTCCCTGCTGCCCGTGGGTGCCGCGTGGGCTATCGGCAACGCTATGGTGGAGACCGGCAAGGATCCCCAGGGCGTGGCAGATGCCGTGAACAGCGGCGAGCTGGATCTGAGCAAGGTCCCCGCCCACTCCGATGCGGAGATCCGCGGCGCTATCACCCCCGTGGTGAACGCTACCGTGGACCGCATCAACAAGAACGTCGCCAAGCGTAACAGCTACCTGAAGGCGTGGGGTGATAAGGAAGGCCCGTACCTGTACATCATCGTGGCTACCGGCAATATCTACGAGGATATCACGCAGGCCAAGGCCGGTGCCAAGCAGGGCGCGGACATCATCGCCGTCATCCGTACCACCGGTCAGTCCCTGCTGGACTACGTGCCTTACGGCGCCACCACCGAGGGTTTCGGCGGTACCTACGCTACCCAGGAGAACTTCCGCCTGATGCGCGCGGCGCTGGACGAGGTAGGCGAGGAGCAGCACCGCTATATCCGGCTGTGCAACTACTGCTCCGGCCTGTGCATGCCCGAGATCGCCGCCATGGGCGCTCTGGAGCGCCTGGACGTGATGCTCAACGACGCTCTGTACGGCATCCTGTTCCGCGACATCAACATGCAGCGCACCATCGTGGACCAGTACTTCTCCCGCGTGATCAACGGCTATGCCGGCGTGATTATCAACACCGGTGAGGACAACTATCTGACCACCGACGACGCCATCACCGCCGCCCACACCGTTCTGGCCTCCCAGTTCCTGAACGAGGCCTTTGCCAAGGACGCCGGTATGCGCGAGGAGCAGATGGGTCTGGGCCACGCCTTCGAAATGGACCCCGCCGTGGAGAACACCTTCCTCTATGAGCTGGCCCAGGCGCAGATGGCCCGCGAGATCTTCCCCAACGCCCCGCTGAAGTATATGCCCCCCACGAAGTTCATGACCGGCAACATCTTCCGCGGTCACATCCAGGATGCCCTGTTCAACATGGTGACCATCCTCACCAACCAGCGGCTGTGCCTGCTGGGCATGATGACCGAGGCCATCCACACCCCGTTCATGTCCGACCGCGCGCTGTCCATCGAGAACGCGCAGTATATCTTCCGCACCATGAAGGATCTGGGCGATGAGCTGACCTACAAAGAGGGCGGCATCATCCGCAACCGCGCCAACGAGGTGCTGACCAAGGCCACCGACCTGCTCTCCGAGATCGAGAAGCTGGGTCTGTTCACCACCATCGAGAAGGGCATCTTCGCCGACGTGAAGCGCCCCAAGGACGGCGGTAAGGGCCTGGCCGGCGTGGTCATCAAGGACGACAAATACTTCAACCCGTTCATTGAAGTCATGAAAGGCAAGGTGGGAGCATGAGCAGCGGACTGTATAATACCCATAAGATCGATTTCGATACAACGCTGGATCTGACCCGCCTGAAGCCCTATGGCGACACCATGAACGACGGTAAGGTGCAGACCAGCTTCACCCTGCCCATCAAGGATGATGAGCGCGGTGAGGAGGCTGCCCGCCAGATCGCCAAGAAGATGGGTCTTGAGGAGCCCAACGTGGCCTATCACACCGCGCTGGACAAGGAGTTCACCTTCTATGTGGTCTATGGCAGCTGCGTACACTCCGTGAACTACGAAGATATCCATGTTATTACTGTGGAGTCCGACGTGATGAGCATGGAGGATACCAATGAGTACATCAAAGAGCACATCGGCCGCAAGGTCGTGATGGTGGGTGCCTCCACCGGCACCGACGCTCACACCGTGGGTATCGACGCTATCATGAACCGCAAGGGCTTCGCCGGCCACTACGGCCTGGAGCGTTACGAGATGATCGAGGCCTATAACCTGGGCTCTCAGGTCCCCAACGAGGAATTCATCAAGAAGGCGCTGGAGCTGCACGCGGACGTGCTGCTGGTCAGCCAGACCGTTACCCAGAAGGATGTACACATCCAGAACCTGACCAACCTCATCGAGCTGCTGGAGGCCGAGGGCCTGCGCGATAAGTTCGTCGTATGCTGCGGCGGTCCCCGCATCACCCATGAGCTGGCCAAGGAGCTGGGCTTTGACGCCGGTTTCGGCGCCGGCAAGTATGCCGACGACGTGGCGTCCTTCGCCGTGACCGAAATGGTCAAGCGCGGCATGAAGTAAAACCATACGGCACCACTGGGTCAACTGCATAGGCAGATGGCCCAGTGGTTGCTGTCATAAAAAAGTAGGAGGAACAGAAATGGCAAAGAAACCTGTATTGACTGCCAAGGAAGCGGCGGCCATGATCCCCGACGGCGCCACGATTATGTGCGGCGGCTTTCTGGCTTGCGGCCAGGCCCGCGCTATCGTCAAGGAGCTGGTGGCCCTGGGCACGAAGGACCTGACCCTGATCGCCAACGATATGGGCCGCGCGACTGGCCCCATGGGCGAGGAGTTCTTCGGCATCGCGGAGCTGATCCACAACCATCAGGTCAAGCGCGTCATCGCCACCCATGTGGGCATGACCCCCGAGGTCGGCCAGCAGAACACCGAGGGTACACTGGAGGTCAATCTGCTGCCCCAGGGTACCCTGGCTGAGTGCATCCGCGCCGGCGGCGCCGGCCTGGGCGGCGTGCTGACCCCCGTGGGCATCGATACCCTGGTGGAGGACTCCCCCTTCTGCCTGGGCCGCCACACTGTGGACGGCAAGGATTATCTGCTGATGAAGCCCATCCACGCCGATTTCGCCCTGCTGGGCGCCTATAAGTGCGATGAGTACGGTAACTGCTGGTACAAGGGCACCATGCGCAACTTCAACGTGGTGATGGCCACTGCCGCAGACACCGTGATCGCCGAGTGCGAGTATATCGTCCCCGTGGGCGATATTGAGCCGGAGAACGTCCATACCTACGGTATGTGCGTGAACTACATCGTGGAAGGAGACAGAAAGTAATGGAAAAGTCTGAGATCAAGGGCTTTATTGCCAAGCGCTGCGCCAAAGAGCTGAAAGATGGCGACGTCGTAAATCTGGGCATCGGTCTGCCCACCCTGATCCCCCACTACCTGCCCGAGGGCGTGGAGCTGATCATCCACGCTGAGCTGGGTATCGTCTCCGCAGGCAAGGCACCCAAGGAGGGCGACGAGAACTATGATCCGTACCACGTTGTGGACGCCGGCGGCAGTCCCGCCTCCGTGGCCTATGGCGGCGGCTTCATCGACTCCGCCAGCAACTTCGGCCTGATCCGCGGCGGCCATGTGGACGCTTGCTTCCTGGGCGCGCTGGAGGTCGATGCTGAGGGCAACCTGGCCAACTGGATCATCCCCGGCAAGAAGATGCCCGGCATGGGTGGCGCCATGGACCTGTGCGTGGGCGCCAAGCACTGCATTGTGTGCATGGAGCACACCGCCAAGGGCAACCCCAAGATCTTTGAGAAGTGCCGTCTGCCCCTGACCGCCTCTCACTGCGTGAACAAGATCATCACTGAGATGTGCGTGTTTGAGGTCACTGACAAGGGCCTGCTGATGACCGAGATCAACCCCGAGTTCACTGTCGATCAGATCAAGGAAGCCACGGCCGCACCCTTTGAGGTCGCCGTTGACCTGAAGAGTATGCTGGACTAAGTGAAAATGCGTATGACTCCCCCGGCGAAGCCGGGGGAGTTGTTTTTTTGGGGGAGCGGTGAGCCGCGACACCTCATCCGGCGCTGCGGGGAACCTTCCCCTCGAGGGGAAGGCAAGGGGCTGGGCGGACCGATGCGGGAATATTTCCAAAATGTGGAAAAATGCAAGAAATTTGTTACCGGGAATGAGGGATTTTGGGGGAAATGCTGAAATTGGGGTGGACAAATGGGGAGAGTGTGGTATAATCTGTGTATCCGCAGGAGTACTCCTGCTTTAGCGTTTTAACAGAGATTAAAACGATGTGTCCTGCGGAAATATTTAAAACAAGGGGAATATACAATGAAGAAGCTATTGGCAATGGCACTGGCGCTGGTCATGGCACTTAGCGTCACCACCATCTCGTGGGCGGATGATAAGGCTGCAGAATTCGACGGTCAGCAGTATGACACACTGCGGGCGGCTGTTCAGGCGGCTGTTCAGAAAAACACCACGGCGGGCAAGATCATAAAGTTGCTTGGCGATGTGACTGAAGATGTGGTGGATATTGAGGGGCTGAGTAATTTCATGCTGACCATCGATTTGAATGGCCACAGCTATACCGGCATGATTAGGAAGTATCATGATTTGGTTGTCAAAGATACCAGCGGAAGCAAAACCGGCACAGCGCATTTTAGCTATGTGATGTGCAATGTCCTGAAATTGCAGGGCGGTACTATTGTCATTGACGATGCGGAAATTTTCCATGGGACCTATCTAGAAGGTGCAACTGTGACTATCAACGGCGGTGAGTATCAATATTCCAGCGAGGCAAACCATACGAAGGCTATCAACTTTCAGGAAGGCAGCAGCCTGACCATCAACAGCGGTGTGTTTTGGACAGATGACAATCTCGAAAAGGGTGGCAACACCGTTGTCCAGTATGGGGCTCATTTCGTCGTTGGAAGAACGGAACAGGGCAGCTACACTATCCAGAAGACTTCTGCGGATGGCACCACGCTGTATTTCTATGACCTGAGTACCGCTGCGAAAGCGGCTGCGGATGGGGATACGATCACCCTGCTGGCGAACCAGACCATCGACAGAAAGGTGGAGGTCAAGAACTCCGTTACCATTGACGGCAACGGAAAGAGCATCGCTCTGGCCGAGACGGTAAAGGACCTTACAGTCGGTCCTGCCCAGTATGCACACGGTGGGTTCCAGTTCTCCGGCAATGGCAAGACCGCAGTCATGAAAAATCTGACCTTTAAGGACATCATCATTGATTCTGTGCTGATCCGTGCGTATAACTCCGGCGATAATTCCTGCCTTACGGTGGACGGCTGCACGTTTGACAATGTCAAAGCCTTGAACATTGTGCGCGCCGCCTCCGAGAGTGCACAGAAGTCCAAGCTGGTAGTTACCAATTCTACTTTCAAGGGCTGCACAGCGTCTTTGAATGGCATTATCCAGATCGACAACAACAGCACCGGCAATGCCGCCAGCGAGATCAAGAACAACGATTTCATCGGCAACGAGGTCGGTCCTGCTGACAATGTGGCGGTCATTTATCTGTCCGCGCCCGCAACGGTACAGAACAACTATTTCGATGGAAATACGACCACGGCAAACACCGGCAAGAAGAACGGTGTCGTTGTGACCGGTTCTCATGCCGGCGGCTCTATGGTCGAGAACAACGCCTTTGTCAGCCATACTTTCACCGAGGGTGACGCCCAGGGTGCGGTCTACGGTGCTGCGGGGGATACCAAGGTTAGCAACAACTACTACGGTACAGGTATCAACCATCTGGCCAAGGCAGGGGACGGCTTTAGCGAAGGCTCCGTCGCTACGGGATATACCAATATGGGCAGCGGCAACCATTCCTACACTGCTCCCCGCTACTACTATTATAACTCCACCACCACGACCACCAAGGATGGCAGCAAGGCGAGTCCCAAGACCTTTGACGCGGGCATGGGCATCTACGCCGTGACGGCGGTGCTGTCCGTGACCGGTATGGCGTGGGTCGGCAAGAAGCGGCACTAAGTCAACAAAAAAGAAAGCCCGTGAGGGCTTTCTTTTTTTGACATTTGCGGGGGCGAGGGCTGTGCCTGCGGGCGGCTGCGCTTTTATTTTTCACCCTTGGTCAGGTTGGTCAGAACGGTCTTGACGCCCTCCAGACCCTCGCCGGCGGCCTTTTTCACGCCTTCAAACCCCTCGCCGGCGGCCTTTTTCAGCTCGTCCTTCACGTCCGCGGCCAGACGGCGGAATATCTCGGCGATGATCTTCTTTTTCTCCTCGTCCGCGCCGACGTACTGCTTCAGCAGCGCCGCGCCGCCGGCCAGACCGCCGCTGCGGAGGTCGTCCAGCGTCCGGGCTTTGCCGGACAGAGAGAGCACGTCAAACAGCGCATCGGTGAACTGCTCACGCTCGGCGGGGGTCATGGAGCCGATCCACTCCCGGAGCACATCGTCGGAGAGCCTGCCCATCTGGGAGCGCTGGCCCAGGTGGACAAAGCGGGTGCCCACCACGCTCCAGGACAGGGGCTCGTGCTGCATGATGGAACGGTTGGCGCTGTCGATAACGGCGTAGTCCTCGGCGTGTTCCAGCAGGACGCCTACGATGGAGGACTCGGGGATATAGGTGTGCAGCTTATCGGCCACCCGGCGGTATTCCGGGGTGTCCAGCATATCCCGGGCGAAGCCGGGGCCATCGTTGTTATAGGCGGACAGCAGGCGGTCCTTCTGCAGCTCGGCAGGCAGATAGATTGCCGCCCATGCGGCCAGATTGCCGCCCTTGCTGTGGCCGCCGATACGCAGGGGCAGGGCGGGGCAGAGGGACGCCATCTCCACGGCGTAGGACACGGCACGCGTCTGGGCGGGGACGGCGGAGAGAAAGCTCATGTTGAAGTCCTCTTTCCAGCCGGCCAGAGAGGTGTCAGTGCCCATGAAGGCGACGAACAATGTGCCGTCGGGCACCAGGAAGGAGAGCGCGTCGAACTGCTTGGCGCTCTGTTCGTCGTATTCGTGGGTATAGCCGAACAGGCGCAGGTCCCGGAAGCGTTCGGTCTGTGCCGCCAGACGCAGCAGGGGGAGATAGCTGAGCTCGGAGAGGCCCAGCTGGTCATCCTTGTCAGTGAGCAGGGGTGCGACCTGGGCCAGGGTGGGCGCCGCGGCGGGGTCCTTGGTATGGACCGCGTCGATGCGGCGGAAGTTGATATAGGAGAGGATGCACAGCACCAGGTTGTCCACCTCGTTGAAGCCGTCACGGGCAAAGGCCAGGTCGCCGCGCCAGCGGAGGTAATCAAAGGGGGTACCGTTGACGGGGGCCAGCTGCTTGGGTGTGTTCTTTTCCATATAGACCTCCTTGCGTATGGTATATGCAGTATACCACACTTTGCCCGCGGCCACAACGGGCAGCGCGGCAAAAAATGTTTGGCGAAAAATGTTTACAGTTGCGGCGTTGACGATGGGGGACTTCTATTGTATAATAAACTGATTTATTATGGGGAGGGTCCGTCTGTATGTGGATCGCGAAGGATTGGAAGGATTATGAGCTGCTGGACTGCGGCGGCGGCGAAAAGCTGGAGCGCTGGGACCGGCAGGTATTGGTGCGCCCCGATCCCCAGGCGATCTGGGAGACGGATAAGACCACGCGGCTGTGGCGCGGCGCAACAGGACGCTATTCCCGGTCTTCTACCGGAGGCGGTCATTGGGATAAAGGCAAGCTGCCGGAAAGCTGGCAGGTGCATTACAAAGACCTGACATTTCAGGTGAAGCCTATGAACTTCAAGCATACGGGATTGTTCCCGGAGCAGGCGGTAAATTGGGATTTCGCCATGGACAAGATACGGCATGCCGGAAGGCCTATCCGGGTGCTGAACCTGTTTGCCTATACCGGCGGGGCTACGGTAGCCTGTGCGAGGGCCGGGGCTTCTGTGTGCCATGTGGACGCGGCCAAGGGTATGGTGGCCTGGGGTAAGGAGAACGCCCGTCTATCCGGCCTGGGCGAAGCGCCCATCCGCTGGATCGTGGACGACTGCGCCAAGTTCGTGGAGCGTGAGATACGCCGGGGCAAGACCTATGACGCCATTATCATGGATCCGCCCTCCTACGGGCGCGGGCCCGGCGGCGAGGTGTGGAAGTTAGAAGACAATCTGTATCCCTTTGTGGAGCTGTGCAGCCGGGTGCTGTCGGATAAGCCGCTGTTCGTGGTATTGAACAGCTATACCACGGGGTTGGCGCCGTCGGTGCTGGGGTACATATTGCAGATGCTGGTAGGGCGGAAATTCGGCGGCACGGTCACATGGGACGAGCTGGGCCTGCCCTGCACGGAAAGCGGCATGGCGCTGCCCTGCGGCGCCACGGGAAGATGGTTTTCCGAGTAAACAAGAACGGAAGTAATTGCGTATGGCAGTGATGATAGAGACAAAGGATCTCACCTATACCTATCCCGCGCCGGAGGGGGAGACAAATCCTCCGGCCCTGCGGGATGTATCGGTACAGATCGAAAAGGGCAGCTTTACGGTGGTGCTGGGCCACAACGGCTCCGGCAAGTCCACCTTTGCCAAGCACCTGAACGCGGTGCTGCTGCCGTGCGGCGGTGCCGTGTATGTGGACGGAATGGACACGCGGGACGAGAAGCTGCTGCTGGAGATACGGCGGCGGACGGGGATGGTGTTCCAGAACCCGGACAATCAGATCGTGGCCAATGTGGTGGAGGAGGATGTAGCTTTCGGCCCGGAGAACCTGGGTGTGCCTACGGCGGAGATACGCCGGCGGGTGGACGACGCGCTGGCGGCGGTGGGCATGGAGCAATTCGCCAGCCACGCACCGCACCTGCTCTCCGGCGGGCAGAAGCAGCGCATCGCCATTGCGGGTATTCTGGCCATGGAGCCGGAGTGCATCGTGCTGGACGAGGCCACGGCTATGCTGGACCCGGCGGGACGGCGTGAGGTCATCGACACCGTGCTGCGGCTGAACCGGGAACAGGGTATTACCGTGGTGCTTATCACCCATCACATGGTCGAGGCGGAGCGTGCAGACCGAGTGATCGTGATGAACGACGGCGAGGTAGCGATGGACGGTATGCCGCGGCAGGTGTTCTCACAGGTGGAGCGCCTGCATGAGCTGGGCCTGGCGGCGCCGGATACGGTGGAATTGCTGTATCGGCTGCGGCGGGACGGAGTAGATGTGCCGCTGGAAAACCTGACGGTAGACGAGTGCGCCGATACCATTTGCCGCGCTTTCGGCGAGGCGGAAGGGAAGTAACATTGGAACCGATTTTGCAGATAGAGGACCTGACCCACACCTATTCAGCGGGGACACCGTTCCAGCGCAGCGCCGTGGAGGGGCTGAGCATGACTGTGGGCGCAGGGGAGTTTTTGGGCGTGATCGGACACACCGGGTCCGGTAAATCCACGCTGATACAGCATCTGAACGGGCTTTTGCAGCCCACGTCCGGGCGTATTCTCCTGGAGGGGAAGGATATCTGGGCGGATCCGAAGAAAATACGGGACGTACGCTTCAAGGTGGGGTTGGTGTTCCAGTACCCGGAATACCAGCTGTTCGAGGAGACGGTGTATAAGGACATCGCCTTCGGACCGAAGAACATGGGACTGGACGCGGAGGAGATCGACCGGCGGGTGCGGGACGCGGCGGTCTTTGTGGGACTGCACGAGACGCTGCTGGACAAGTCGCCCTTTGAGCTCTCCGGTGGACAGAAGCGCCGTGTGGCTATCGCGGGCGTCATCGCCATGGAACCGAAGGTGCTGGTGCTGGACGAGCCTACGGCGGGGCTGGATCCCCAGGGGCGGGACACCATACTGGCACAGATACAGGCCTATCACCGCGCCAAGGGCGCGGCGGTGGTGCTGGTGAGCCACAGCATGGAGGAGATCGCCAGAAATGTGGACCGCATCGTTGTGCTGTCCGATGGAAAGGTATATATGGAGGGCACGCCGAAGCAGGTGTTTGCCCGGGCTCATGAACTGGAGCAGGTGGGGCTGGACGTGCCTCAGGTGACGAAGGTGGCCGCCGCGCTGAAGGCGCGGGGACTGGATATCGATACAGCGGTATACACCGTGGAGGCGCTGGAGCAGAAGCTGCTGACGCTGAGGGGGGGTGCGTCTCCGTGCTGAAGGATATCACACTGGGACAGTTCTTCCCGGCGGATACGCCGGTACACCGACTGGACCCCAGGACAAAGCTGCTGTGCGTCATTCTGTACATCGTGGCGCTGTTCAGCGCCAAAAGCGTACTGACCTATGGAATCATGATCACGGTGCTGGCGGTGTCGGTGCTGGTGTCGCGGGTGCCGTTCAAGTCGTTGACAAAGGGCTTGAAGCCCGTCTATTTTGTGGTGGCCTTCACGGCCGTTATGAATATGTTTTTCACCGCCGGTACGCCGGTGGCGGATGTTTGGCTGCTGCGGAGCATCACCTGGGAGGGTGTTGTAGCCGCCGTGCAGATGGTGCTGCGGATCGTGATGCTCATCATGGGCACATTTTTGATGACGTACACCACCAGTCCCATCGCCCTGACGGACGGCATGGAGAGCCTGCTGGGGCCGCTGAAAAAGCTGCGCCTGCCGATCCATGAGCTGGCCATGATGATGTCCATCGCGCTGCGGTTCATCCCCACGCTGATCGAGGAGACAGACAAGATCATGTCGGCACAGAAGGCCCGCGGCGCGGACTTTGAGACAGGCAATATCTTCCGGCGTGCCAAAGCGTTGGTGCCCATTCTGGTGCCGCTGTTCATCAGTGCGTTCCGCCGTGCCGATGAACTGGCTACGGCTATGGAGTGCCGCTGTTACCACGGTGGTGAGGGGCGTACAGCCCTGCGGGTGCTGCGGTATAAGGCGGCGGACTGGCTTGTGCTGGCGGCGTTTCTGGCGCTGACGGCAGGCATTATCGTTTTGAAAAAGCTTGGCTTTTGAGTGAGAGGAGGCGGGGCCTATGCGGAATATCGCGCTGGTATTGATGTACAACGGCACCGCCTATCACGGCTGGCAGGTGCAGAAGACGGAGACCTCTGTGGCGCAGACGCTGGAAAAGGGCTTGTCTATGGTGTGCGGCCATCCGGTGAAGGTCATCGGCTGCGGACGGACGGACGCCGGCGTCCACGCGGAGCACTATGTGGCCAATTTCCGTACAGAGTCGCGGATACCGGTGGATCGCCTGCCCTTTGCGGTGAATACCCATATCCCGGAGGATATTGTGGTAAAGGCGGCCTATGAGGTAGCCGATGACTTTAACGCCATTGGGTCGTGCATCCAAAAGGAGTATACCTACCGTATCTACAACTCCCGGATCAAAAACCCCTTTTACGTTCACCGGGCGTATTTCTATCCCAAGAAATTGGATGAGGACTTGATGGACCGGGCGGCCCGGATGTTCGAGGGGACCCACGATTTCGCCGCTGTGCGGAGTGTGGGGACCAACGTGCGGAGCACCGTGCGGACTATCCACTACTGCCGTGTGACGCGGAATGGGGAACTGCTGGAGCTGAAGGTATGCGCGGACGGTTTCTTGTATAATATGGTACGTGCCATTACCGGCACGGTGCTGTACGCGGCGGAGGGGAAGCTGATGCCGGAGGACATCCCGGAGATACTGAATTCGGGCAACCGGACGCTGGCGGGGCCCACGGCGCCGCCGGGAGGGCTGTATCTCACGCGAGTATGGTATGAGGATGAACGGTTGAATGGATAACAACACCAACAACTGGAAAGAGTTTACCCTGGGCGACGTCCAGGAGGAGCATCCCCGGCGTGTGGCCAAGCGCAGCCGGAAGCCGCTGCTGGTACTGCTGATCGTGGCGGTACTGGCGGTAGCGGCGGTGACGGCGGCGGTGCTGCTGGACCGCAGCGGTTTTGATGGTCTGCGCCGCAAGGTCATTTGCGCCAAGGCGGTGAAGGATGAAAACGGCTGCGCCCAGCTGTATCGTTACAGCAGCGACCAGTCGGGTCATTTTGCCTCGCTGGAGGGCAGCCTTGTGTCTGTGTCCATGCACCAACTGACGGTGCTGGATGAGCAGAACAAGACGCTGTATGACGAGGCGGTGAAGTTCCAATCACCGGCGTTGTCCGTCGGCGGCGGACGTGCCGCAGCCTATGACGTGGGCGGAACGGTGGTATACGTCCTGTCGGATAAGGGCCTGATGTACACACTGGACTGCGCCGGAGAGGTGCTCAGTGCATCGTTGAATACCAAGGGCTGGCTGACTGTGGTGTGCAGTGAAAGCGGCTGCAAGGCCGCGGTACGGGTCTATGACGGCAACGGAGAAGCGGTGTTCGCCTTCAAGTCGTCGGACCGCTTTGTGATGACGGCGGCGCTGTCCGCCGACAGCCGTACCTTGGCGGCGGTGACCATGGGGCAGGAAAACGGCACGTTTGCCAGCTATGTGATCTTCTACCGGGTGAACAGTGATCAGGAGGCCGGACGCTGCACCCTGCGGGGCAGCGTGGTCTATGATCTGATGGCTGCGGGAACCGGATTCTGCGCCGTGACGGAGGAGCAGTTGTGCTTCATTGACGGCAGCGGCGTGATGACTGCCGCCTATGATTACGGCGGAGACTATCTGCGGCGGGTCAGCATCAGCGGTGACGGCTATGCCGCTCTGCTGCTGGGTCGGTACCGTACCGGCACGCAGCACCGAGTGGTGACGGTGAACAGCGAGGGTCAGGAGTTGGCATCGCTGGAGCTGGACGCCGAGGTCAGCAGCCTGTCCGCTGCGGGACGATACGTGGCCGTGCTGTGCAGCGACCATCTGACGATCTATGATAAGCAGCTGCTTCCCGTGGCGGAGCTGGAGGAAGTTAGCCAGGCACGGGAGGTGCTGATGCGGAGTGACGGCTCGGCTGTGCTGGCGGGCAGTACCGCCGCAAGCCTGTATCTGCCGTAAGGTGTGACGGGGCGAGTGCCCTATGTGAGGTGATCACCAATGAGTGGAAATGTTGGGATATTTGTGGATCTGATTTTACTGGCGCTGCTGCTGATCGGCTTGGTGCTGGGCTGGCGGCAGGGCTTTGTACAGGCACTGACACGCATTATCGTGGTGGTGGCGGCGCTGCTGCTGGCCAGCTGGATCGCCGGGAAGCTGGCGGAGCCGGCGGCCAGATGGCTGGAACCGATCCTGTCAGAGAAGCTGGAGCAGCGGCTGACGGCCCAGGGCAACACCGACGACGCCGGCGAGATGCTGGCGGCCTTCGGCTTTGAGGGCGATACACTGTCAGAGCTGGTGGACAACGCTGTGGAGAAGGCCCAGCAGGCGGGCGAGACGCTGCTGAGCGCTGTGGTGTCCACCGCGCTGAAGTCTGCGGCCTACGCGGTGGTGTACGTGGTGTCGTTTTTGCTGCTGCTGCTTTTGCTGCGGCTGGTACTGACACCGCTGCATCTGTTCACAAAACTGCCGGTGGTACATGGCGTCAACGCCCTGCTGGGCGGCGTGCTGGGCTTGGTGAAATGCGCGCTGCTGCTGTTCCTGGCGGTGTGGGTGCTGCAGAAGCTGCAGCTGCTGGTGACGCCGGAGCTGGTGAGCAAAACGGTGTTGCTCAAATTTTTCGCCCAGAACAGCCCCATCGATCTGATCGCAAAGCTGTGAAAGCGGCTATAATGGATATGCTTTTTGATAAGAGATAACGGAGGAAAACCATGCAACCGACTCTTTGTTCCAAATGTAAGAAAAATGTGGCCGTCGTGTTCATCTCCCGGATGAATGAGAAGAATGAGATGGTCAACGAGGGCCTGTGCCTCAAGTGCGCCGCCCAGCTGGGTCTGCCCCAGGTGGAGGACATGATGAAGCGTATGGGTATCACGCCGGAGGACCTGGAGAACATCAACAGTGAGATGATGCAGGCCTTCGGCGGCGCGGAGGAGCTGGATGCGCCGGTGGACGAGGGCGACGAGGACGATGAGGAAAGCGGCAAGACCGCTACGTTCCCGTTTCTGAACCGCCTGTTCAACAACGGCAGCAATCCGCCGGCCGAGCAGCAGCCGTCCCAGAACGGCGGCGCCGGACAGCAAGGGACCGGCCGCAAGACGGAGAAGAAGCGCAAATTCCTGGATAACTACTGCATCAATCTGAGCCAGCGTGCCCGGGAGGGCAAGCTGGACGCCGTTATTGGCCGGGAGCAGGAGATCGAGCGCGTGGTGCAGATTTTGAACCGCCGCCAGAAGAACAATCCCTGCCTGATCGGCGAGCCGGGCGTGGGCAAGACCGCCATCGCCGAGGGCCTGGCCCAGCGGATCGTCAAGGGCGAGGTGCCGTTCAAGCTGCGGCAGAAGGAGGTCTATCTGCTGGATCTGACGGCGCTGGTGGCAGGCACGCAGTTCCGTGGCCAGTTCGAGAGCCGGATGAAGGGCCTGATCGAGGAGATACGCAAGGCCGGCAACGTGATCCTGGTCATCGACGAGGTCCACAACATCGTGGGTGCCGGCGATGCCGAGGGCAGTATGAACGCCGCCAATATCCTTAAGCCTGCCCTTAGCCGGGGCGAGATACAGGTCATCGGCGCCACCACGTTCAACGAGTACCGTAAGCACATCGAAAAGGACACGGCGCTGGAGCGCCGCTTCCAGCCCGTTACCGTCAGCGAACCCAATGTAGAGGATACGCTGAAGATACTGCAGGGCATTGCCCACTACTATGAGCAGTTCCACGGTGTGTCCATCCCGCAGGGGGTGCTGCGCCAGGCGGTGCTGCTGTCCGAGCGCTATATCACGGACCGCTATCTGCCGGATAAGGCCATCGACTTGATCGATGAGGCCTGCTCCGACCGGAACCTCCACGATCCGGAGATCAACCGCCGGATGGAGCTGGAACAGGAGCTGTCCAATTTGACCTTTGAGCGCGAGAACCTGATGTCCGCCCAGCCAGCGGATGGTCAGCAGTTCACGGAGCAGGAACTGGACCAGCGGTACGAGCGCATCGCGGAGCTTCGCAGCCAGGAGCTGCGGGTGACGGATGAACTGAATGCCATCAGGGCCAAGGGGATGCCGGAGCTGACCATGGAGAACATTGCCCGGGTCATCGAGATGTGGACAAAGATCCCCGCCAGCAAGATCAAGGAAGAAGAGTTCAAACGTTTGGCGGAGCTTGATCAGCGGCTGCGCGCCCATGTGGTGGGCCAGGACGAGGCGATCGCCGCCGTGTCCGCCGCGATCCGCCGCAACCGCGTGGGTATTTCCCCCAAGCACAAGCCGGTGAGCTTCATCTTCGTGGGTCCTACCGGTGTGGGCAAGACGGAACTGGTGAAGCAGCTGGCTGACGATCTGTTCAATGCGCCGGAGAGCCTGATCCGCCTGGATATGTCCGAGTTTATGGAGAAGCACTCTGTCTCCCGTATTGTGGGCAGCCCTCCGGGCTATGTAGGCTACGACGAGGCGGGGCAGTTGACGGAGAAGATACGCCGCAAGCCCTACTCCGTTGTGCTGTTCGATGAGATCGAAAAAGCGCACCCGGATGTGCTGAATGTGTTGCTGCAGATTTTGGACGACGGACAGATCACAGATGCCCACGGACGGAAGGTGAATTTTGAGAACACCGTCATCGTGATGACCTCAAATGCAGGGTCCGACACTAAATCCGCCGGTGCAGTGGGCTTCGGCGGCAGCGCTGATGACCAGGGCAGGGAGCGAATCATGAAGGCACTGCAGGACTTCCTGCGGCCGGAGTTCCTGAACCGCGTGGATGAGATCGTGTGCTTCAACCACCTGACAAAAGAGAACTTTGCCGGGATCGCCCGTATCATGCTGGATGAGTTGAAAGCCTCGCTGGGCGACAAGGGCTATACCCTCCGCTATGACGAGGCACTGGTGGACTATTTGGTAGAGAAATCCTACTCTTTGACCTATGGCGCCCGAAACCTGCGGCGCCTGATCCAAAAGGAGCTGGAGGACCCCATGGCCGCCCGTATCATCGATGCATTCGAGCATCCCATTACGCAGATCAGCGCCACCGTACGTGACGGTGCGGTGCAGCTGTACACATTGTGAGGTGAGTCTATGCTGTTTCGCAAGGATATGGACCCCCGGTGCGCATACTGCGCCAAAGGAAGCCGCATCGGCGAGGACAAGGTAGCCTGCGTCAGGCGGGGTGTTGTGATGCCGGAGGACCACTGTGGCGCGTTTAAGTACGACCCATTGAAGCGGGTACCGCCCCGGCCGATGAAGCTGGATACAGATAAGCTGCGGGAAGAGGATTTTCAACTGTAAGCACAATAGGCAGCCGCCGGCTGCCCGTGCAGTGAAAGGAAAATGGCATGACTGTTAAAAAAGTATGGGCGGTGTACTTCAGCGGGACCGGTACCACGAAGAAAACAGTCGACCGCATCGCTCGCCGTCTGGCAGAAGCGTTGGGCACAGACTGCGAAGTGTATGACTACACGCTGCCTGCCGCACGCCGACAGGAGCTGACCATTCCGTCCGGTGATGTGGCCGTAGTGGGTTGTCCCACCTACGCTGGGCGCGTTCCAAATCTGCTGATGCCGTACCTGCGGGATATGGTGCACGGCGAGGGTGCTTTGGCGGTGCCTGTGGTGCTGTTCGGCAACCGCAATTACGATGATGCACTGATGGAGCTGTCGCAGCTGCTGACGGCTGGCGGCTTTTCCTGCGTGGCCAGGGGGGCCTTCGTGGGAGAACACAGTTTTTCCCGCACCTTAGGCGCGGGTCGGCCCAGTGGGGCGGATGTGGGGGAGATGGATGCCTTTGCCGAGCATGTGGCCGCCAAGCTGGTAGCGGGAGATACTGCGCCCGTCACCGTGGGCGGCTGCGACCCCATACGGCCCTACTACACCCCCCGTGACCGCCATGGAGAACCCATCAATATCCTGAAGGTCAAGCCCAAGACGGACGTGACAAAATGCGGGGGCTGCGGTCTATGTGCTGCCCGGTGTCCCATGGGAAGTATCGACCCGGCGGACGTGTCCCGGGTCAACGGAGTGTGCATCAAGTGCGGTGCCTGTGTCAAGGGCTGTCCCACCGGCGCCAAGTATTTCGATGACCCCGGGTATCTATACCACAAGAGCGAACTGGAGGAGATCTACGCCCGGCCGGCAAAGAACAAGGTGTTTCTGTAAGTATCAAAGAGGCAGGCGGCGGAGATAATACATAAGCTGTGCTGATGACGTGAAGCCTTCCATTCCAAGTGGACAAAATGTGGAATTGACCGTTGACAAATGATTCGGTGTATGGTAGTCTAACAAAGCTGTCCGGGAGGGCGGAGCGCGTGTAAAGCGAGTCAATGAAAAATGTCTAAAAAAGGTAAAATAGTAGTTGACAAGATGGCAGACATGTGCTAAGATAATGACTGTTCCGCGGTTATGGGACGTGTACCTTGTAAATTAAACAACGAACGAAACGAAAAGCACCAGACGGGAGCACATTGTAAGATGTGCAACTGAGAAACTTGCCGGAACGGGGTTAAGTCAATTACCCGGGAAGGTAAGTATAAAAAGTTTTTGAAGCTATGACAAATAGCTCTGTAAAGATTTAAGCGGCTATGGCCGTTTAGATACAATTTATAGAGAGTTTGATCCTGGCTCAGGACGAACGCTGGCGGCGTGCTTAACAC
>OLOQ01002045.1_pt1 | contig 17519 bp, 17 predicted proteins | sample 1673101 | NCBI WGS metagenome assembly OLOQ01 (sample SAMEA3136754, study PRJEB25190) | human gut metagenome | biome: human gut; feature: human-associated habitat; material: faeces | place: Austria | collected 2013 | reverse complement strand
CATCTGCCGTACCTCGCTCGCCGTATCGGCACTTAGAATTATGCGGTATTGCCCTATCTTAATATGATACACCCTAGTGTACACGAAAGTACGACTTAAAGCAAGTATTTTGCGCACCGGAGGTTTTACAGCTTCACGCCCATTTTTTCCAGCGCAAACAGCGCTGCGCCCAGGCTGCCGCACAGTTGGCTGTACTCGCTGACCTCCACCGGGGCTTTCAGGGCGGTTTCCAGCTCTTTCACAACGCCGCGGTTGCGGGCTACACCGCCTGTCATCATAAAGGGGGCCACGCCGCCGGTGCGGCGGGCCAGGGCAGCGGTTTTGCCCGCAACAGATTTGTTCAGGCCGTGGATGATATCCGCCGGTGCGGTGCTGCGGGCAATCAGGCTGACGACCTCACTTTCCGCAAACACGGTACACATGCTGGAAATGGTCACATCGTTGTGCCAGTCCAGGCCAAGCTCGCTCATCTCCGGCAGCTTCATCTGCAGGGTGCGGGCCATCATCTCCAAAAAACGGCCGGTACCGGCGGCGCATTTGTCGTTCATCGCAAAGGTTTCAACAGTGCCGCTTTCGCTCAGGCGGATCACCTTGGAATCCTGCCCGCCAATGTCGATCACGGTGCGCACGGCGGGGTCCAGATGATGAGCCCCGCGGGCATGGCAGGTGATCTCGGTCACGGCTGCGCCGTCATCGCCCAGGAACTCGCGCCCGTAGCCGGTGTATACCTTGGAACCCAGGTCGCTTTCGGCAATGCCTGCCATCGTCAGGGCCTGTTCCAGTGCCTGGCGGGCGCCGGTTGCAGCCCCGGCGCCGGTGGGCACAATGGCCCAGCCGCAGATCTTTCCGCTGCGATCCAAGATCACGGCATCGGTGCTGGCAGAGCCGCTGTCGATGCCGGCGGCATATTGTGCGTTGGTGTTCATGGCGGGGGTCTCCTTGTTTTCGGTATCGGGAACGGCGTTCAGGCTTTCGGCAAATGCGCCCAGGCGGGTGCTCAGCTGCCCGCCGCCGCTGGTAAAGGTCTGGCGGGAACAGTCGGTTTCAATTTTTAATACCGGCAGATGGAACTGCTCCGGCGCGGTCAGGCCGGGGGCGTAATAATCACAGAACTGCACGGTGTGGTACACAATGCCAACGGTCTGGCCGTCCACCAGGGCGGCGCGCTCACTGACCGGGGCATCCATCCGCATGCAGGGCATCTGGCCCAGCAGGGCGGCGGCGTAACCGGGCAAAAAGTCCTCCAGTGCGGCGGGGGCAACATCGGCAAGCTCACGGTTGCCGGTGCAGGTAGCATCCACCACGGGCAGGGCAAAGGCTTTCTGCACGGTATCATACAGCACGCTGCCGCCATGGGCACCCAGCAGGGTCAAATGCGGACCCTCGGCGTGGGGTTTGTGCACAAAAAAGGCGTGGGCGCGCTGGGCGTCGAATTCCTGCCCGGTGTACCGCTGCAGGGCATCCGCCAGCCTGCGCAGGTCCCGCGCAAAGCGGGCGCGGGTGGCCGGGGTGCTCTGGTGGGGGACGGGCAGCAGCTGCAAAAATTCCATCTTACCACTGGCAGCCAGCACATCGTAAACGCGCAGCATGGCATCGCAGCAGTTGGTCAGCACCAAAGCCCGGATGCCGGATTGTTCCACCTGTTCCAGCACAGCCTTGGCGTAACCGCACAGGTTGGCGTGGGCGCAGCGCTCCGCGCAGGAAAAACTTTCCGCCAGCGGATCCAGCGCCGAGAAGGTGGCCCCATACCCGGCAAACAGCTCCAGCGGGGCGTATTTGCAGGCATAATAAATCGTTTTGCTCATACCAGCGCCTCCTGTTTGCTGTGCAGCATCTCCAGGAAAGCATCCAGCCGGGTGGCGGTCTGGCCGTCCATCGTGTTGGCGCGGTCGCAGCCATCGCCGTCCAGCAGCAGCACCGGGTAGCCCTCGGCTTCCAGTGCGCTCTTGAACAGCTGTGCGGCCCCCATCGTCTGCTTGCAGCCCCATTGGCAGAAGTAGACCACCCCGTCAATCTGCTGCATGCGGCACAGCTCCAGCGCGCGCTGGATGCGGTGCTGGGCGCTGCCGTTAAAGATGTTGTTCACCAGCCGCGCGGCCATGCTCTCAAACGGTTTGTCCGGGTCCATGTAGCAGCCTAAGGTATCGGCGTTCATATCGCAGGTAATAAGCTGGTTTTCTGCCGAGAAATTCAGCCGCTCCCGCACGGGCGCTTGATAAAACGGCACAGCGTGCGCCCACAGCAGCCGGGTGCCGCCACCCATGGGGCTGGCCTCGATATCCGCCAGCAGCTTGCGGGCGTACTGTTCAGCCTGCGGGGTGCCCAGCATGGTGTGGGTCACAAACACTTCGTAAAATTCGGAGGTGACATCGTTGTGCAGGTTCCGCCCGGCCTTGGCGGCCTGTGCCTGCTGCAATAGTTCCAGCGTGCGGCCGCTGTGGGCGACTGCCTGCTGCAGGGCCGCTTCGTCCAGCTTCTGGTGGGTCGCATCCTCCAAAAAGGCGGCGAACTCTCGCAGGCGGTCGGAAACTTCGGCCACAGCGTACTCGTCGTGGTCATAGGGCACATCCAGATAAAAGTGGGGGATGCCGTAATGCTGCGCCAGCCGCCGGAAGGTCAGGTTGTTGGCATCGCAGGCAATGGAGGTGCAGGCAGTGAACAGCGGCTTGCCCGCCGTGCCGGAAAGCCCCATGCCCAGCAAAGCCTTGTGGTAGCTGCACAGCGTGGGGCTGATGCCTGCGCTCTCGGCATAATGGATAAAGCCGCGCTCGGCTGCGGCACCGTTCAGGTAACAGGCGGTGGCTTCGGCAAACATCGGCAGCAGGTGGAAGGCGTGCAGCAGTTCACAGGGCATAAAGATATTGACCAGCGCCGCCCGCTGCGGGTGGGCCAGGGGCGCAATCATGGCGTCCATGGCGATCTGTGCCGCATACTGCCGCGCGGGGGTGAGCTCTTTTTCCGGGGCAAGCAGCAGCTGCACATCCTTGGCGCGGTAGCCCAACAGCAGCAGCTGGCGGGCAAGCTCCGGCTTGGGAATGGCGTCATCCACCAGCTGGCCAAAGCGGTCAACGATATTTGGCATAGGGGGGTTATCCTTTCAACACATAGGTTTCAATGGCCTTGGCAACGCCGTCATGGTTGTTGTCGTCCGTTACATAGCGGGCGGCGGCCAGAACATCCGGTGTGGCGTTGCCCATCGCAATGCCGTACCCGGCGGCCTGGATCATGGCAAGGTCGTTGCCGGAATCGCCGCAGGCCATCACCTGGTTCATCGCCAGGCCCAGGGTATCGGCCAGCGTTTTTAATCCGCTGCCCTTGGTCACGCCGGGGGCGTTGATCTCCATGTTGTTGGGAATGCTGGAAGTAATCTCAACATTAAACCGGCTGGCAACAGCCTGCCAGGCGGCATCGCGGGCGGCATTGTCCCGATAGGTGATGCTGAACTTTTCCACCTCGTGCGGGTGGGCGGCGAACACTGCGTGCATGTCATCCACCACAATGCGGCTGTCACGCAGGTAGCGGTGCAGGGCAGGGGGCATCAGGGCAAGGCCGTCATTGGCACCAAAATAATCGGTGTAGGCTTTGCCGCCGATAAAAATGCCCATGGCACCGCCCGTTGCGGCCACGATATCATAAATGTCGCTGGCAAGGGCAGCATCAAACGGCAGGTTGACCAGCGGTTTGCCGGTGGAAAGCTCCACCACGCTGGCCCCGTTGGAAGTCAGGGCATACCGCACGCCGGGAATGCGCAAAAACGCTTCCGGCACACCCGATGCCACACGCCCCGTTGCGGGGATGACATCAACCCCTTTGGCAATGGCAGCGCGGATGGCTTCCAGCGTGCGGGGTGTGATCTCTTTTTCATCATTGAATACGGTGCCGTCCAGATCCAATGCAACAAGACGGATATCGGGCATAACGGACCCCTCCTTTGTTATATTTCACCAAAGATTTTAGCGCATTTTCGGTCATTTTGCAAGGGCGCCTTGCATTTGCTATGCCAAGTATGGTAAAGTGTCATCAGCCCTTTGCATATTGGCACAGGGCAGGGAAGGGGAACGCGATGCAAACCGAACAACAGTCGTTGCGTGCGGCAGCCGGGCAGCGCTTTTGGCAGATCGATGCCCTGCGCGGGCTGGCGCTGCTGAATATGCTGGTTTACCATGCCATGTATGACTGGGTGTATATTTTTGGCCATGCCAGCGGCTGGTACGATATCTGGTCCACGCACTGCCATGTGTGGCAGCAGTATATCTGCTGGAGCTTTATTCTGCTTTCGGGTTACAGCTTTACCCTATCCCGCCGCCCGCTCAAGAACGGCCTGCTCACGGCGGCCTGCGCGGTGGTGCTGACCGTGGCAACCGCCGTTGCCATGCCGGAGGAAGTCATCTGGTTCGGCGTGCTGCACCTGCTGGGCTGTGCGGCCCTGCTGACCTGTCTGCTGCATCCCGCGCTGGAAAAGCTGCCCCCGCTGGCAGGGGTTACGGGCAGCGCGGTGCTGTTTGCCCTGCTGAACCAGCTGCCGCAGGGCTGGCTGGGGTTTGAGGGAACGCACCTGGCGGCCCTACCCGCCGCCTGGTACAAGCCGAATCTTTTCTGGCTGGGTCTGCCAGATCTGACGGTGTTTTCCTCATCGGATTATTTCCCGCTTTTGCCGTGGGTGTTTTTGTATTGGGTGGGGTACTTTTTTGCGCGGTGGTTCCGCGCCCGCTGCACCGCGCAGCCCGGCCTGCCGCCCAAAGCCCTGCGCCCCCTGTGCGCCGTGGGCAGCCGCACGCTGCTGATTTATATGCTGCACCAGCCGGTGATTTACGGTGCTTTGCTGGGGCTGCACGCATTGGGGTTGGCATAAAGTTTGGGTAAAGAAAAAAGAAGAAAGAATAATGAATAATGGATGTGTGCCGCCCACGGCGTCACATTTTAACCAAGTCAGTTGCTCCGGCAAAAAGCATTCCAGCCAGAGCAGCCAACCTATTTTATTTGCGCCGCTGCGGGCGGCGCACCAGCATTATCCTTTATTCATTATTATTTATTATTTTGTATAAACTATTGCCCAGACCCCGCGTATGAGGGCAAAAAACTGAACTTTTTATGAAATTTCAAAAAGTGGGCCAGAACGCATAAAATCGTGGTTGACAGGAGCCTATAAAGTATAGTATAATTTCAGTTACTGGTTGATTGTAATTTTGATTGACCGGCAAACTCCTGTCTCAGACCAAGGGAGGGAAAAAGATGTCGGAGATCCGTGTCAAAGAGGGCGAATCCCTTGAGAGCGCCCTGCGCCGTTTCAAGCGCAGCACTGCCCGCAGCGGTGTTCTTGCTGAGGTGCGCAAGCGCGAGGCTTATGAGAAGCCGTCTGTGCGTCGCAAGAAGAAGTCCGAAGCCGCCCGCAAGCGCAAGTTTAAGTAATCCGGAGCCATCGCAGCGGCTATGCCGCCGTTTTCGATAACCGTGTTTACCCAAAGGAACGGCAGAACAGGTTCGCAGAGATGCGGGCCTGTTCTTTCTTTATATCTAAAAACCGGGGTGGCGCTTGCCCGCTGCCCCGCGCTTATAATAAGGTAGTTTGTCTATGCTTCTTACCCCTGAATATATTTTCCGTGCCATTGAGGCCATCACGCCGGAGTTCCTGCGCCAGCACGGTATCACCGCCCTGGTGCTGGATGTGGATAATACCTTGACGGGAGATGGCAGCCAGCAGCTGGATGCCACCGTGCAGCAATGGCTGGATACTATGCGTGCCGCGGGTGTGCGATTGACGATTGTTTCCAACAATACCGCCGCCCGCGTGCGCCCCTTTGCGGACCGTGTGGGCCTGGCTTGGGTGCCGCTGGCCTGCAAGCCGCTGCCGGTCGGCCTGGCCGTTGCCCGCCGCCGCCTTGGCGTTCGCAAAAATCAGATGGCCATGGTGGGCGACCAGATCTTTACGGACCGCCTTGCCGCGGGGCTGTACGGCATCTCCTGCCTGTATACCATGCCGCGTGGGGGCGACCACCAGCGCGGTGTGCAGTTCAAGCGCAGGTTTGAACCTTACTGGCTGGACCGGTATTACCAAAAAGGGGGCCGCCTGTATGAGTGAAGCACCGCGCTTTGGCACGGCTGGGCTTTCGGACAGCTACCGTGTCCGCAGCTTTGACCCGCAGGCCATGGCGGAGTATACGGCTTCCTTTGGGCTGACGGCGTTTGAATACCAGTGTGGGCGCGGTGTGCGCCTGGGGCTGGATAAAGCCGCCGCCTTAAAAGAAGCGTTTGATGCAAAAGGCATCACTTTCTCGGTCCATGCGCCGTACTACATCAGCATGAGCAGCCTGGAGGAGGACAAGCGGCTGAACAGCGTGAACTACCTGCTGCAAAGCTGCGCACTGGTCAAGGCACTGGGCGGCCGCAGGGTCATCTTCCACGCGGGCAGCTGCGGCAAGCAGAGCCGGGAAGCCGCACTGGAAAAGGCGCTGGACACCATGCGCCGCGCCGTTCAGGCCGTGGATGAAGCCGGTTATGGCGACTGTACCCTTTGCCCTGAAACGATGGGCAAGGTGAACCAGCTGGGCACGCTGGATGAAGTGCTGGCCCTTTGCAGTGTGGATGAACGCATGATTCCCTGCGTGGATTTTGGCCACCTGTATGCCCGCAGCCAGGGCACCGAACTGAACGATGAGACCGCCCCGGCAGATTACGCCGCTATCCTGGATGCCATTGCCGCAGCCTTGCCGGGGGAGCAGGCCAAAAAGTTCCACGCGCATTTTTCCCGCATTGCCTACACCAAGGGTGGGGAAAAATGCCACCTGACTTTTGCGGATACTGAGTTTGGCCCGCCGCCTGCCCCGCTGATGCAGCTGCTGAAAACCCGTGGCCTGGCGCCCACCATTATCTGTGAATCCGCCGGAACCCAGGCCGAGGATGCGGCGGCGCTGAAAAAACTGTATGAACAAGGCTGAGAAAGCCCAAAAACAGCCAACAAAAGCCGAAAAAAACCAAAATATCACCCGAAAATCCCGCTAACCTCTTGCAATACTGGCGCTTTTCGGGTAAAATACTTACAGGTATGACAATGCAATGGCATTGCTTGATGGGCGGCAGGGCCGCTTTTTCAAACAGGCCCGATTCTAAAATTATGGAGGAGTTCCTATATGATCTCTGCAGGCGAATTTCGTAACGGTGTAACTTTTGAGCAGGACGGCCAGGTCCTTCAGGTCGTTGAGTTCCAGCATGTTAAGCCCGGCAAGGGCGCTGCTTTTGTGCGCACTAAGACCAAGAATGTGATTACCGGTTCCGTTGTTGAAACCAGCTACAACCCGACCGCTAAGTTCCCCCAGGCTTTCATTGAGCGCCGTGAGGTTACCTACTCTTACGAGGATGGCGACCTGTACTACTTCATGGATAATGAAACCTACGAGCAGATCCCCGTTGCCGCTGCCGATGTGCCGGAAAACTTCAAGTTCTGCAAAGAAAACGAAATCTGCAAACTGCTGTCCTACAAGGGCAAGGTTTTCAGCGTTGAAATCCCCAACTTCATCGAGCTGGAAGTTACCGAGACTGAGCCTGGCTTCAAGGGCAACACCGCTACCAACACCCTGAAGCCCGCTAAGGTTGAGACTGGTGCCGAGATCCGCGTGCCCCTGTTCATCAACGAGGGCGACAAGATCCGCATCGATACCCGCACCGGCGAGTATATGGAGCGCGTCTGATCTTAAAACAAATGGCCGGGCCGTGGTTTTTGCCGCGTCCCGGCTTTTTTGGAAAATTGCAAAAACAAACACCCTGTTTACAGTGCGTGAAGGAGGTTTTCCCTTATGGCTATGGATCTGAATGCAAAGGCCGCTTACATCCGCGGTATGATGAAAGGGATGGAGTTTGACCCCACCACCCAGGAAGGCAAGATCATTGTTGCAATGATGGACCTGCTGGAAGAGATGGCCGATGTTGTGAGCGAGCATGACGATGCCCTGGATCAGGCTTTTGACGAGCTGGACGCCATTGATGAAGATATGGATGATCTGGTGGACAACATCTTCGGCGATGACGATGAGGACGAAGATGAGGACGAGGATGACGACGGCGCATTTGAAACCAGCTATGAAGTCACCTGCCCCAACTGCGGTACCGTCAACATTGTGGATGAAGACACCCTGATGGACAGCGATAAGATCGTCTGCGCAGAGTGCGGCGCAGCTTTTGATGTGGAAGTTCTGCCCGACGATGCCGAGATGCCCGACGATGCAGAAGCCGAAAGTACCGATGTGACCATCGAGTAAGCGGTTAAGTGCACAAAATAGAATAACAGATAGAAAATCACCCCTGTGGCCGGATTATTCTGGCCGCAGGGGTGATTTTTTGATTATTGGGGAAGAAAGTAATTTGCAGCGAGGTTGCAAACGCTGCCATAAACCTGTAGACGATGTGTAGGGGACGATGCTTGACCGTTCCGAAACCGTAAGACAATATATCATTATAAAATTTGTGATGCTCAATGATGTAAAAGCTCCGGCGTGGTCAGGCAGCAACGCCCTGCGGCACAGGGATGAAGTACAACAAAAACAGCCCGGTCCAAACGGACCGGGCATTGTGGGTTCCTGTTTACTTTTTCTCGTTCTTCAGCTGGTTGCGCAGCATGATATCGCCAAAGGTCAGGGCGTTGAACAAACCGCCGGCCTTGTTGGCCTGGCGCACAATGCGCGCCGGCAGAGGCTTGCTTTCATCGGTGGAAAGCAATACAATGTGAACCTTATCGGCCACGTCGGCATTGCCTTCCTTTTTGGTGGTCAGTACCTGCAGGTACACGACATAGGGGTCATGCATAGAACCATAGTAAATATCGTTGCCGCAGCGCACCAGCGGGCGGCCCTTATAGGTCAGACTGGGGGTAAAAGCCATCTCTTACAACCTTCTTTCGCTGTTGTTGTATCCGAAAAGCCGAAAATATAGCCTGTTTCTACAAACACAGCCGGCTTTTGCGTTAAAAGTCCTTGGAATCCACAAAGAATTCCGGCGGCTTTTGCCTTGAATCCGTCTTGCGTTTGCGAAATATGCGTCATTTTCTTTGTTTTCAGCTACACCTTAATCAATAAAAAATATTATACCATACAAGATAGGGGATTACAAATCTAATTTTTCGCTTTCGATCTTTTCTTCGTTCAAGGCAACGCGCTGGGTCAAAATGCGCACCTTGCTGTCCAGCTGACTGAGCCGGATGGACATAAAAAACTGTTTGGCCAGCAGCAAAAAGATGATGACGATATAAACAAAATTGATGGGGCTCTGGAACCCAAGCAGATACGCCGCCCAGTAGGCAATGCCGGGAAAGATGGCCAAAATCAGCAGAATGCCGCTGAACAGAAGCCAGAAAATGGTATCTTCGATCTGCACCTTAGCCAAACGCACGCGGCGCAGAATATAGGTTGCGGTGATCAGGCTGCCCAACACAAGGCATACACGGATAATTGGCTGATCAAACATGGCTTACAGGCTCCTTTCCGGGTAAGGCGTTTCGGTGTCCCGCTTGCGGAACCACTGAATCAGCAAAATGGAGATGGACATTTTGACCATATATTCAATGCTGCGCCAAAAGGTCAGGTAGCTTTGACCGGCCTCGCGCTCGCCCATCGTAACTTGTACTTCGCGTACCACAGCGCCGTTTTTGATCAGGTAACTGATGGTATCCGGCTCCGGGCCATAGTTCAAATTTTGGGCAAATTCTTCCACCATGGCGCGGTTGAACAGCCGCATGCCGCTGGTGGGGTCGCAGATGGCACGGCCGGTGGTCAGCCGGATGGACCAGCTGATGATGTAACTGCCCAGCATGCGCAGGCTTTTGGGCTTTTTTACCGTCAAAAAGCGGCTGCCAATCACGATGTCGGCCCCGCTTTCCAGCTCTTCCAGCATGGCGGCGATATATTCCGGTCGGTGCTGGCCGTCAGCATCCAGCTGCATGGCGCAGTCATACCCGTTTTCGGCGGCATAGCGCAGCCCGGTCTGGAATGCACCTGCCAGCCCCAGGTTGACCGGCAGATCGATCAAGCGGAACCCATGTTCCCGGCAGATGGCCGCGGTTTTATCACGGCTGCCATCGTTGACTACAACATAGTCATACTGCGGGTAGTTCTTGACAATGCCGTTGACGACCTTGACAATATTGGCTTCCTCATTATATGCAGGAATAACAATCAGCAATTTTGACATAACAAATGTTCCTTATCCACTTGCCCGGCAAACACCGGGCAGATGTCAGCTTTGGTTTATGATCCCCATCATTTTATCAAATACGGCATCCCATGTAAAGTGCGCGTACACATTGCGGTACGCCGCCTCGGCACAGGCATGGGCGCGGGCGGGATCATCCAGCAGGGTCTGCAGCCCGGCGCGGATGGTTTCCACCGTGGCGTCCTGTGGCTGGCCGGGCAGCACAATGCCGTGGGTATCGTCCGGCAGCAGCTCCTCAGTTCCAGCGGTACGGGTGCACACGATGGGGCAGCGGCAGGCCGCGGCTTCCAGCAAGGTGGTGGGAAAGCCCTCGGCATACCGGGTGGGCAGACAGTATACATCTGCCTGCCGCAGCAGCTGAACCACCGCATCATGCGGCAGGGCACCGGGGGTAACGGCCCCAAGGTCCGCCAGTTCCTGCTGCTGCGGACCGCTGCCAGCCGCCACCAGAACAACGCCCGGCAGCTGGGCCACGGCCTGGGCTAATAATCCGGCGCCCTTTTCGGGAATCAGGCGGCCCACAAACAGCACGATCTTACGGTCGCCAAGGTTCAGCTTGGTGCGCCAGTCTGGCGCGTGGGCGGCTTCCTGTTCCAAAGCAGCGGGGTCAATGGCGTTGGGCATGGTTCCTGCAGCCGTAATGCCAAAGGTGTGCAGCCAGCGGCAGGCAGCGGCGGAAACGCCATAGAACGGCGCGCCGGTGCCGCGCACCAGGCGGCAGGCAACCTGCTCATACAGCCGCCCGCAGGCCCCCAGCAGGCCGTTGCCCATCGGCATGTATCCGGTGGAATGGTCAATAACCAGCATGGGGATACCGCGGCGCTTGGCCGCGCGGGCAGCCCAGACGCTTTGGGTGTACATGCGGGTCTGCACCACGCAGAAATCGAGCTTTTGCGCCCAGATTTGCGCGGTCAGCGCGTGAAAGCGCGCCCCCAGCTTGATGACAGGAAAGCGCCCGTTCATGACAGGCCAGACGGGCAGGCGGTAAATTTCAATGCCATCCCCGTCAATTTCGTGCTCCGGCAGGTTGGGCAGAGCACTGGTAACCACAATGGCGCGGTGCCCGGCGGCAACAGTGCGGCGGGCAAGGTTCCAGGTGTAGCGCTCCACACCACCCACCGTGGGCAGGTACTGCGCAGAAAAATAACAAATCGTCATCGGGCAATCACCGCAAGCATGGCGTTCAGCAATACCCCGGCGTTGACTACGCACAGGCAGCAGACCAGGGTGCAGGCGGACTGTTTGCCGCTGGCAACCTGGACCCGGCGGGGCAGGCAGGTAAGCAGGAACAACGGCAGCACAGGCAGAAGATACCGCCCCTGGAAGCCGTAAACGGTCTGGTAATAGGTCGGGGTCCACACAAGGCAGCCGGCAAAGGCCAACGCGGCGCACAGCAGCGCGGCCAGCGCACACCACACCCGGTAGTGCCCCTGGGGCAGCCCCGGCACGGGAACATCCTGCGCCGGAACGGCGGCATACCACAGCAGCAGGTAGAGCGCCAACACCCAGAACCAGGCCAGGTCCAGCGAGCTGTAGCTTAAGCTGCCGCCCACAAGGCCGCGCACCCAGTTGTCAGCATCCTGCACCACGCTGCGTACCAGCAGCATAGCCACGGCGGGCAGATTGTGCAGAATGTAACCAGGGGTAAAGGTGGTCTGGTCTTCCTCGCTGGGGGTGCTCTGGCTGTCCCGCACGGTACGGACAGCTTCGATCTCTTTGATCAGCACATTGCGGTCCAGCGGGTAGCGGTCATCCTCCACGCCGGGGTAGATCTGGCAGGCGGAAAGCAGCTCTGCACATTCATCACTGCTGAACATGGACTTGAAAAAGTCTCGGCGGTCAGCAGTGGCCAGCCGTTCCCGGCACATTTCGGCGTCGGTGGTCATCAGGTCGCGGTCCAGGTAAACCAGGGAAGCCGCACTCATGAATTCATCATCGGTCAGGCTGGAATGCTCCACTTCCTCCGGGCTGAAGAAAAAGCTCTGGCCCAGAACGGCGGCGGTCACATCGCCCTCCTGCAAGGCCTGCACCCAGAACTCCAGCTCCTTCTGCGGGATCTCGGTCACGCCCTCCACGCAGTAATACAGGCGGCGCACAAAGTTGGAAGCCGTGTTTTCGCAGTACTCGGCAGGCATGTTGGCAAACCGGTTGGAGGTTTTGCCGTCACCCGCGGCAGGGGCGGCATGCAGGGTACGATTGTCAGCTGCCTCTGTTGCTGTATAAGAAACCGCAGCAGCCGGGGTAGAACCCTGTGCGGAGGTGGTTTCCGCCTGGGTAGTCTGATTTTCAAACCCGGCAGAACCGGCCACCGAGGTGACCAGCACAGCGCGGTTGATGCTGAGCGCCAGCAGCACGCATCCAGCCAGATAAGCGGCTTTTTTGGTTGCGGCGCTCTGGCCAAAGCGGCTGTTGGGAATCAGCAGGAACAACGCTGCCAGCGGCAGGTAAACCAGTTTGGCCGGTGCCAGCAGGATGCCGAACACCGCCAGCGGCAGCCACAGCCGCACCGGCAGCACCGTGCCGTCCTTGCAGCCAAAAATCGCCTGCATACACAGCGCAGTAAAGGCAAACGCCAGCCCCAGCAGCAGGGAATCCCGGCTGAAAGAAGCCGCCAGATGCAGCGTCATGGGCAGCAGGGCCGCCGCAGCGAATACCCGCCTGCCAAACGGCGCGGCTTTAACGGCCAGCGCTGCTAACAAAGCGAACACAATTAAATTTGCTGTGCGCCCCAGCATCAGCGCCGGAACAAAGCCAAGGTGAAAAACATATGCCAGGAACACCGCCGCCGCGCTGAACAGGTACAGCGTGGGATTGCGGTCGGTCTGCAGTTCTTCCAGCGCCGTGTGGCTGTCAAAACTGTCAGGGGTGGTGGTGAACAGGTTTTCGCTCAGTTCCTGCCAGCTGAACACGGTGGTCTTTTCGTTTTGCAGCAGGGGGTCAAAGTCGTGCTCGCGGCGGTAGGTCATATCCAGCGGCACATTGCCCATCCGCCATTCATTCGGCGAGAGCATGTTGGCCCATTTGCAGGCTAAAGTAAAGGACTGGTTGATGTGGTATTTTTCGTCCGGCGCGGCATAGGGCGGCAGCACAAAGCTGTACAGCATGCCAAAGCAGAGCACCAGCACAAACACCAGCCGGTGCAGCGGCATGCGGCCCCGCATGGCAAAATAAATGCCAAGGAACACCACAACGCTGGCCAGCAGCCCGACCAGCAAAAAGAACCGGGTCAAAAATCCACCGATCTGTTTGTAAGTCACCAGCAGCGCCAGCGTGCCGTCCACAGCTTCGCCGTTTACGGTAAAGGTATCGTTCCACAGCACAGCGCCGTTGCTGCAGCCCACGGTCAACCGGCCGGAACCGGTATACTCCGGTTTCAGGGTCACGCGGTAGCGGCGGCCTGCGCTGCCGGTCACGGGGGTATCCAGCCCCATGCCGGTGTACTGCCCGGCCACAATGTTCGCCATATCGCCAGTGGAGCGAGCCAGCACCTCGCCGGTGTCGGCATCGGCAAGTTCCAGGTGCAGCTCACCGGTGGGCTGGCCGTTGCTGGTGCCAAACACAAAGGCCATGGCCAGCAGGTCATTGTCGGTATCAAAGGTCTGGGCAGCGCCGTTGGCTTCGTCCAGCTCGGCGCTGTACTGGCTGTAATCATCGCTGATGCGCTCCGACAGGCTCTTGTCATTGTTGGGGCGCACCGCGGCTAACCAAACCAGCACCACGGCCAGCAAGCAGGCAGCAGCGGCGCACAGGGCGGTGCCCAGCGGGCTTTTCAGAAAATCCTTTATTTTGCTCATACGGGCTCCTCCCGGTTTTGGTGGTTCAGCGTTCAGGGGGTGTCCAAAACAAACACCGGAATATTTAACGTTTCAGCCGCACCCATCAAATCTTTGCGCCAAAGGCTTTTTTAACGGCGGCAGGCAGGCGACCGTCCCGCAGCAGGATCTCTTCCACCGTGCCGCGCACAGCGCCCTCGCCGCCTTTTTGGCGGCAGATGAAATCCGCCCGCCCCAGCACAGGGCCGGCAGCATCGGCCGGGCAGGCCACAAAGCCGCACAGGGCCATGGCGGTCAAATCGTTCAGGTCATCGCCGCAATAGGCAACATCCTGCTTGGTCAGGCTGTGCTCAGCCATAAACCTGCTCAAAAAGGCGGCTTTGTCGTGTACGTTCTGGAACAGATAGTCAATGTGCAGGTCCTGGGCACGGCGGCGCACGGCTTCACATTCGCGCCCGGTGCAGATCATAACCTGCATCCCTGCCGCGCGGGCCAGCACGATCCCGGCCCCATCCTTGATGGCAAACTTTTTCAGCTCGTTGCCGGTGGAATCATAGTACACGCCGCCGTCTGTCATGGTGCCGTCTACATCCAGAACCAAAAGTCGAATCATGGGCAAACCTCGTTATTTTGCGTATTCGCTGGGGGTGATAAAGGTCACATCCAGCCCGCAGGCTTTGATGGCACCTGCCATGGCGGTGTTGAACGCAGCTCCGCGCCCGGTGTGGGCATGCAGCAGGCTGTCGGCATAGGCGGGGGTACCGGGCTTGTAGCCATCGGCCCCGGCCAGCAGCACGGCCTTGGCACCGCACAGCCGCAGCAGCCGCAGCAGCATCAGCACGCTGTTGCTGCCAAGGGATGCATTCTGCACATCCGGGGCCGCCAGCCGGTCATAATTGACCGCCAGCGCCCCCTGCGGCAGCGGCCGCAGGTTGGAGGTGAGCACAACAGGGCAGGGCAGGGCAGCAAGGTCCAGCTTTTCAAACCGCTTGCTGTTGGTAAAAAATGCGTAATCCGGCTGGCAGAATTCCGGGCAGAAATTGGCCGAAACAATGCAGTCCGCCTTGGCGGCGGCCACAGCGCTGCGCCCAGCTTCCTCCGCCAGGCTGGCACCGGGGGCCAGCACCAGCACGGTCTTGCCGCCAAACGCGGTGCGCAGGGTATCCAGCGCGGCGGTGTCGTCAATGGCGCGGTTCTGGTATTCGCGGTACAGGCGGTCGGCATAGTCTTTATCGTATGCGGTGGCCTTGCTGCGGTCAAAACCGGCCAGAATATGGTTGATGTCCCGGTTGGTCAAATCGCCTTTGTCCAGATAATGCTCGGCGTAATCGCGGTGCAGGTTGTACCGTGCGCTCAGGAAGTAAGCCGGGGTGTAACCCCAGGCTGTCTCGCCTTTCAGCGGGGCGATATGGTCCTGGATGGCGTCCATCATCTCGTCAATGTCATAATGGCAGCCAAGGGTCTCGTTCATATAGTCGGCAATCAGCTCAATGGGCAGGTTGCCGGGAATGCGCCCCATGCCCATCAGGCTGCCGTCCACAGTGGTATCGCGGCCCAGGTGCTTGTCCAGAAATTCCTGCGCCAGGCAGAAAGAGAGCGCCATGTTCTCATGCAGGTGCAGCCCCACGCGGATATCCGGGGCCAGGTTGTGGTCCACCAGGCTGACGATGCGCTCTAAGTCACGCCGCCGCATGCTGCCGAAGGTATCCACAATGGAGAACTGGTACGGGTGAATCTCGTTTACCTGGTCTAAAATCCACAGCAAGTCTTTGTCGGCATAGCCCATAATGTTGATGGGGTTGATGGACAGCTTGTACCCGCGGGCCTTGACTTCGCGGGCAAAATCCATGCCTTCGCGGATATCGTAATCGTGGGCGGTAATGCGCAGCATCTCAATGCCGTGCCCCTCATAAGGGGACAGCTTGGCAATATCATAATTGGAGCGCATGGCCATGCCGCTGTACATGGTGCTGCCGGTGTGGGCAGGCAGCAGTCTGTTCAGCTCTTCAATGGTGTTGCAGACGGTCACATCGGGGTTGTAGCCATCCACATTGCGCAGAAAGCCCACTTCCACAATGTCAGTCCCGGCACGGGTCAGCGAGGCGATAATATCTTTGGCTGCAGCAAAGCCCCAGTTCCAGCTGTTCACATAGCCGCCGTCACGCAGGGTGCAGTCCAACAGTTTAATATCGGGCATTTATTCTTTTCCTTTCAGGATTTTGCTCACAAGGGCAAGGTCCTTGGGGGTGTCAACGCTCACAGTCTTGTATGGGCTGACGATGGCATGTACCTTGTGGCCGTTTTCCACAAAGCGCATCATATCGTTCTCTTCGGCTTTTTCCAGAATGGACTTCGGTGTTTCGTGGTAGAACGCCAGCGCCCGGCGGGAGTACAGCTGGATGCCGGTCACCTTCTCGTATTCAAAATCCAGCGTGCCTTTGGGGTAGGGAATGGGGCTGCGGGAGATCATCAAAATTTCCCGTGCGGCGTTGGTCACGACCTTCTGGTTGGAAAAATCGATCACATCCGCGGGGTGCTCCATCCGGTTGGTCAGCACGGCGACATAATACGGGTCCTCCGGCAGGGTATCCGGCAGAATCAAATCAAACGCCTTTACGTTGATCAGCGGCTCGTCACCCATGATCTGCAGATACAGGTCGGCTTCTACCTTGGTGGAAACCTCCCAGATGCGCCCGGTGGGGGTGTCATGGTCGGGGCTGGTCATGCAGTATTCCATGCCGTAAGTGCGGCAGGCTTCGGCAATGCGCTCATCGTCGGTGGCGATAAACACATCATCGAGCTTTTTGCACTTTTTGGCTTCCTGGTACACCCACCAGATCATGGGCTTGCCCAAAATATCCGCCAGCGGCTTGCCCGGCATCCGCGTGCTGGCATAACGGGCGGGAATAACGCCGATAAGTTTCATATAGTAACCTTCTTTATATCAAAATTCAGTGTAAAACAGGTCATTCAACCATTTCTGGGGATTTTGTTGAATATAAAGCCAGATTTCCTCATAGTCAAAGTGGTTGCGAATAATATGGTCGTGGTAGGATTTTTGCCATACGGGGAACCCTGCTGCGCGAGACACCCCGGACTTATATTGCCCAATTATGGTTGGCAGTGTAGGGAACGGTCTCGACCGTTCCGAAAGCTCGTTACAGCCGATTGCTAAAATGCAGTGGATGTGGTTTGGCATAATGACATAAGCATCCAGCGCAGTGGAAGTGAAATGCACAGGAACTTCCAACAGCATTTTCTCGGCAGTCTTTCCAAGTGAGGATAATTCCATGGCGGCGGAACGGTCAAGACCGTTCCCTACAATCTGCCCAAACAGACGGGCGCGATTTTTGGTGCAGATGGTCACAAAGTAATACTTCGCGGAAGAATAATCGAAACTTTGCAGCCGCAGATTTTTACGTTGTTTCAGCTCCATGGAATCACCTGAACAGGTATTTTCAAGGGGAGGCATTACCCCTGCACCAACTTTTCTGCCTCTTCCAGCCCCACAAACACGTTTTCACTTTCTTGCTGATGTCCTTTGCATAC
>OLOQ01002039.1_pt1 | contig 17559 bp, 16 predicted proteins | sample 1673101 | NCBI WGS metagenome assembly OLOQ01 (sample SAMEA3136754, study PRJEB25190) | human gut metagenome | biome: human gut; feature: human-associated habitat; material: faeces | place: Austria | collected 2013 | reverse complement strand
TCCGATGGAATCTGTGCTGTTTCGCGTTGTTCTCGCTGACAGCTTGATTATGATACCACTCCTATTTTGAATTGTCAACAGTTTTTTAATAAAACATTTTATTGCTGCTTATAAAGCTCATCCCAGTACATCTTATCATTCAATGTATGATACTGTACCGGAATGTGAAGATACAATATGAATATCACCCCATTATCTTAGTATGTATCACCTACCTGTCGCATTTTGAAAGTCTTAGTATTTTAGTTATTTTGCAATTACTCAATGCACCTTATTGTTTTGGAAGCTGACACTCATTAATAGCAATCCCAGTTATACATAACATGGCTGAAATCTCTGTTCTTCAGTGCTTCTCTGTCAATAAAGAAATTTGCGACACCGGCATCTCCCCACATAATATCCTTCACACTGTTCAACTGAAATAATAATATCTCACCATCGTCGACACTTCTGGGATCAGATTGTGTAAAAAACGGATAACCACCAACCTGACACATATATTCCTCATACATATCACACAAGCCATCCATAACATCGTCATTCTCAAGATATCCCCGCAGCTCCCTATCCAGACAAGTATCTGCGGCCGGCCAGAAATTCACATCGTCAAAAGGCATCGTCTGAACAATTTTAGTAGGTTTCAAACGGTATGTTACCGCTCTCTCCATAGGAAGCGCTGTATCTTCATGCCAGTCAGGTTCATGAATACATGCTTTCTCCGCCCGCTCTGGCAATGTTTCATAGTAACGTATGCACCACCCTGTCTGGTCATAGCCATCATCAAAATTGCATCCATACATATCTTCGCTGCTGATCAATATCTGCATCACCCCCTGTTCAGGATAATCCGGCAAATGCGGAATCTGGGCAAAATTCACCTGCGCCAGCAGATACAATTCCTCGCCTGTTCTGCTGTTCTCCAATCGATGTTCTCCCTCAGGCACATAATAAGCGCCGCCAATCTTACAGTCAAAAAGACCTGCATCCCCTTCTTCGAGTTCAAAACTCACCATCGGGGCTGCTGTATATTCCGTCATTTTCCGGTAAATTTTCTCTACAATCTCAGTTGTATTCTCTCGCTCCTGCGCTTTCTTTTGACCCGCTCTTGACGCTGCACAATTATCATCAGCTTTCTCCGCCCCACCAAATGCAAATGAAAGATTTTGATAATAATTCAGATTTTCAAGCTTCTTCAAATTCTCTTTTATCCATGAACATCCACCCGTTGATTTCATGATCTTCATGGATATATTCATCTTTTTCGTTAAAATATCTATTGTATTCTCAAAAAGCAAACTCTTTTTCACCTTGAGCGACAACACATCTCCCCATGGAAAAAGAGCCCCCTCATCAATCGTCCAATCAGGCCGGAGTGCAAATATAGCTATCCCCTTCTCATAAAAACCATATAAAAAATAATGTCCGTTTGCATGTACCGGCAGTACATTCTCCTCATATACAAAATTATACTTTTTCAGTTCTCTTTTTATTTGTTCCAAATTCAACATCATATACTCCCCGCTCTCCGTATAGACTAAAAACCTTACCGATCGTCAGTTATTCTCCTGAAAATTAGTAAGGTTTTATCTGTCGCAAATATTCTAAAATATAACTGATCGCGTCTATTGTCTCTTCTGAGCAAACTCCCGCATAATATCCTGCATCATCGTGTTCAGTAATTCAATCACCTGATCCGCATTCATCATATCATTAATCGTAATCTGCCCGACAATATGACTGTTGCGTCGGCCGCCGTCAAGAAAATATCCATTTAGGGCTCTGTAATCCCGTGCGTTCTCTCCGTCTTTCAGCAGTACATATCCCGCAACTGCCGTTATGCTGTAACTATTCTCCGTGACACCCTCAATGAAATCCACATAAAATGCCTTCTGTTTCTCATTGATATAGGTGTACATGCGCTTATAAACATTGGACACTTCCAGAAAACTGGATGGTTCTACACGTCTGTAATACGGGTATTCGCCTCTCCACTTATGTCTGCAGAAATACTCATTCAGCGCCCGCCGTACGGCACCATGATGCTTACGGCATGATAATGGCAGCACTCTTTTCTCGTAATATTGGCTGCAAGTGTCCAGTATATCTGTCAAAACGCCGTATAATGTTTCTGCTTTCTTCATGGAAGCAAACTGTATCCAATAACGGCAGAAAGCTGCCCGCTCATCAATAGCCTTATGCAGCCATCCCGTCAGTTCCTCCAAACCATAAGGGGTCAGATATTCACATGCTGCCTCCAGATCATTCTGACTGAATGCAAAATTCTCCGCTGCATCTTCATCAAAACGGATCAGGCTCTTCCCTATACCCGCTTCTGTCGTTGGTGCCAGGTAGAATTGTATCAGCTCGTAAAACACACACAACAGCGGAAGGGCACGCAGCTCATCCTTGTCAAGCGACTCAACGCCAAGTATCTGTGCCTTCTCAAGCATTGCCTTCAAAGGATGCATCAGGATCCTCCATGGCAATTTATCCGCATCGACATCCAACGGCTCCATCGCCGAATCATAATTATATAAATGCAGTGAACCTTTCAGACTTCTAAAGACAAAAGAACTCTCCTTCGCCTGATAAGGTCCCTCTGAAAGACCATTGACAAATGACAAACGATAATACGGTACACTGACCTTTTCTTCAGCACCATTCTCGCCTTTCACAGTCTCCGTTCGTTCAAAACATTCACCGGAAAGATGTGTAATGAGAATTTCTCGCGGATGTCTGCCGTCTTCAATCAATACATCTGCAAAATCCAGTTCCAGAGACATCGCAGGTGTACTCAATACATCCACATGCAATATTCTATTCTTAATCTTGTACGGAATCTTCTTCTGTCCAACAACATACTCTGACAGGCCATTTAATGCCTGCTGCTCCTCACCGTCGAACATCCGTACAAACTCTTTGTATTCCGCCTGTTCTTTTCTTAATGCTGCTTTCGCAGTCAAATAGCCGTGTACAATACCGTTTTCAACGCTTTCCAATTCTTCTTCAGTTTCAAACTGTACAAGTCCCTGAAGCGTCTTGATCGTACTCTCTTCCAAATCGTAGCCTTCAATCAGCGAAAGATAATGCTCACCAAGTTCATGGAGCTGTGCATATTCAGCCCCCTTCATCTGGCGATAATCCCGGTAAAGATCAGACATCAGCTCATTATCAACACTATAATGTAGCATCATTCTCCTCCTTGCCGCTGTTCAAATACTGCCACAGAGCTGCCACCGGCAGTCCTACGACATTATTGTAATCTCCATGAATAGACCGAATAAAGACAGCTGCTCTTCCCTGAATGCCATAAGCGCCTGCCTTATCTGCCGGTTCACCTGTTCTGATATAATCCCAGATCATCTTATCCGTCATCGGATACATTGTGACTTCCGTCTTCTCCGCAAATACTGTTTCTTTCCTTACATCTGCACTGCCTTCAATCACTGTAACACCTGTATACACCTCATGGGTTCGTCCCTGCAGCATATGAAGCATCCTGAAAGCATCCTGATCATTCGCCGGCTTCCCGAGAATCTCCTGATCACATGATACAACAGTATCCGCTCCAACGATAATGCAGTCTTCCGCATAACGTTCAGCCACATCCTGCGCCTTTTGTCTTGAAAGCCGTCTGACCATTTCTTCAGGTTTCCACGGCCCTTTCTTCTCTTCCTTTGTACTGACACATACATCAAAGTCCAGACCGGCCTGTTTCATCAACTCACTGCGTCTTGGCGATGCAGATGCCAGAATGATTTTTCTCATGTTGCTAAAGCCTCCCTGCTGCAATACTTAAATCACAAGTATTATACTTTATCTTCCCGGATTTGTAAACATCTCCGGCATATACTTCCAGTAACGCTTCGGCAACATCTGCATCTGCAGTTTCGGATTTCTTCTCTCCAGAATAGCCACACTCTCCGTAAACGTCTTCCACCATTCTGTAAAAGCATATTCCGATGAAGACAACATCATCTGCGGATCCTGTCTAAAGTCCGGATGACGGATATAAAGCCAGTCTTCACCTGCTCTGTGAATCCAGACTTCATCCCGTTCCACATCATGGATCACCCAATTCTCCATGGGCAGCCTGTCCTGAAAATGTTCCGCTAGAAACATTCCCACATGATGCTTCGAAACCAGTCTGGCATACAGAATGTCGTTCTGAAGTTCCTGAAATCTCAGAAAACCATATAAATGCTGTGTCTCCCTCGAGACACTTCTTGACAGCTGATGCAGTCCCATCACTTCCGGTATGGACATCGCATTCAAAACCTTCCTGCCATTGGCAAAGGCCAAAATAAGAAATCTGTAGATAATCTCTCCCTTCTCCTGACTGTCCGCCTCCGACGCCATATGTACCAGATACCATGCCTCCTCCGAAATCTTGCTTATAATGGCCTTCACAACCTTCCCGGCCTTCTCTGTATTCACTTCTACCGAATAAATATCTGAAAACAGATCACCGTTCACATAAGGGCCCACCGCCAGCTTCTGCCAGGCATGACCATACCGACTTGTGAAAGCTTCATACACGCCGCACAAAATACCTTCTGTACTGTTCTGACACATCAGAATACGCATTCTCTTATTCTGTTCCATTCCAAGTCACTCCCTATCAAAGCTGTCCGGTCAATACCTGTCGCTTATCCTCCTGCTCCACCGGCATCTGCAAGTGATAATCATCAAACAGATTCAACTGTCTGAATGTATCCCCGGAGCGAACAACATTCTCCGGCAGACGCTCCTTTAATCCAAGAAGATTCGTTGTAATGAACCGTTCATCCATTCTGAAAGGCATATAAACTCTTCCCTGACAAGTAATAAAGTACATCGCCCGCTTCAGTACAACCCCCATCTTCTTCAGATCCTCGAATCGCAGCCCGCCATACCTCCTGGCACGACAGATCCTCCTGGCGCTGTTCACACCAAGCCCCGGCACTCTCAGCAGCTGATAATAATCCGCCGTCATCACCTCCACAGGAAAAGCCTCCAAATGTCTGACCGCCCAATCGCACTTTGGATCTAGCAGCAGATTGAAATTCGGCTGTCTCTTACTCAGAAGTTCTGCTGCCTTAAAACCATAAAACCGTATCAGCCAGTCTGCCTGATACAGACGATGTTCCCTCAAAAGCGGCGGCAGCGTCCCCACCGCCGGTAATCGACTATCCTCATTCACACCCACATACGCGGAATAGAAAACCCGTTTCATCTTAAATCTGCCATAAAGCGCCTCTGATACACTCATAATCTGATAATCCGACTCCCCTGTTGCTCCTATAATCATCTGGGTACTCTGTCCTGCCGGCACAAAGGGCTGTGCATGCCGGTACAGCGCCACTTCGTGCTTCGAAACAGTAATCTGCTGTTGAATCTGCCGCATAGGCTTCAAAAGCTGTCTGCGGGGCTTATTCGGAGCTAGGCTCCGCAGCCCCTCTGCTGTCGGCAGTTCCAGATTACAACTCATCCTGTCCACCAGAAAGCCGGTCTGCTGGATGAGTTGAGGATCAGCTCCCGGAATCGCTTTCACATGGATATAGCCATGAAAATGATACACTGTGCGCAGCCGCAGAACTGTCTCATAGATCAGCTCCATTGTATAAGACGGATTCCTGTAAACGGCCGAACTGAGGAACAGACCTTCTATATAGTTTCTACGATAAAAACCCATGGTCAATGTACATACCTCGTCCGGGCTGAATGTCGCCCGCTCTGTATCATTACCGACTCTGTTGACACAATAAACACAGTCATAGCAGCAGTCATTAGTCAACAGGATCTTCAGCAGAGAAATGCATCTTCCGTCTGCAGAAAAACTATGACAGATACCACAGGCCACTGCATTGCCTGTTCCCATGCTGCCATTCTTCCTGTCCACGCCGGAAGAAGTGCAGGCCGCATCGTACTTGGCTGCATCAGCCAAAATACGCAGTTTCTCATTCAGATGACTGTCCCATATCGTCTCCATGTCCTACCGCCCTTTCAAAAAAACATATGTTCCTATTCATTTTAGCACATATGTTCGCATTTGTAAACATATGTTTTCGAAAATTTGTTTGGATTTGTTTCCCTGAGTGCTTTCTTTTACTTCAATCGCCTGACTCTGAATGTATGGCATGTCTTTATATGCTATATAAAAATATAGTAACTGTTCAGAGCTAACCTTCAAAATGCTACGCATTTTATACCTGTTTTTTGAAATTTGCTTGTCTCTGAACAGTTACAAAATAAAAAAGAACCGAAACACTTCTGTCCTTAACGCAGAATTCTGTTTCAGTTCTTTTTTTGAAGACTCCCCTGAGCGTCCTTTATACACCTTCATCAGATATGATGTTCTTTAAAATAGGCCATGGCCTTTTCCTGATCCTTCATGACCTGTGCCTTCACTTCTTCCAGACTGGCAAATTTGTGTTCATCCCGCAGTCTCTGATAAATGCGCACAGTGATCATCCGATCATATAAATCGCCTGAAAACTCAACAACATGGGTTTCTATGCGAAGTTCATTATGATCTCCAACTGTCGGATTACGACCGATATTCGTCAGCGCATAGTACTTTCCTTCCATACCTTCAATCTGAACAACCGATGCATATACACCTTCCGGCGGCAGCAGTTTAATGTCATCTGGCGCCAGATTGGCTGTCCGCATATCAACTTTTCTTCCATTGGCTTTTCCCGGAATAACTTTTCCATTAATCTCATACGGACGTCCGAGAAGTTCTGTGACCGTCTCCATTCTGCCCTCTGCAATATAACCTCTAATCATTGTTGAGCTGATCTCTTCGCCGTGTACACACAGTTTTTCACAGTTATCAACAACATAACCATACGCTGCCGCATGCTTTTTCAAAAACGAGACATCACCACTTCTCTGGTATCCAAAATGGAAATCATCTCCAACGACAATCACCTTTGCACCGATATCTCTCACAAGTACATCCCGCACAAAATCTTCAGGCATCATATGCGCTGTCTCCTGGGTAAAGGGATACTCGATCAATACATCGATCCCCATTTCTTCCACAATGCGAAGCCGCTCTTCTTTTGTATAAATCAGCGACTGTTTCTTTCCGGTCAGCAGACTCATCGGATGAAAGTCAAAAGTAAAGACAACGGTCTGAAAACCCTTTTTGCCATATTCTTTTAATTTGTTGATCAAAAGCTGATGTCCCCGATGCAGTCCGTCGAATTTTCCAAGGGCAACCACGGTGTGATCAAGATGGATATCCTTTGTTCCTCTAAAATAAATCATGACCAATGCTACCTCTATACAAACATTTTTATATTTTTTAAGCTGTTTTTGACGGCCACATACTGATAAATCGCCGTAAAATTACCTGTGCTGTTGTACATGCGCACCTGCATTCCGTCTTTGAGTACAGCGGACGCATCACCGCCGGAGGTTGCAACCTGTTCCCTTGGCAGCCAGTTGCCGTTGGCAAGCATTTTATCCGAAAATGCATCTGTCGTTTTGAATTCCGGATAATCCGAAAGCATTTCTTCGACAGGCACAATATGTCTGCGCACTTCTTCTTCACCGCAGGCAGCCATTTCCTGAATCTGAGCAAGTGTCCATGCATGTGCAATATCAAATGCCCCCACTTTTAAACGGACAAGTTCCGTCATGCAGGCACCACAGCCCAGTTTCTCGCCAATATCCTGACACAGTGTACGAATATACGTGCCTTTGGAACATGAGACCTCCATTGTGACATAAGGCAGCTGTATTTCTGTGATATTCAGGGCATTAATCACCACATGTCTGGCCTTTCGTTCAACTTCCTGACCGGCCCTGGCCAGCTCATATAACTTTTTGCCATCTACCTTAATGGCAGAATACATCGGCGGTATCTGCATATAATCACCAACAAAAGAAACCGCTGCATCTCTGACCTCACGCTCATCGACATTCACAGCCTTTTCAGTAAGAATCTGTCCGGAAATATCCTGTGTATCGGTAGTTCTGCCAAGCATCATCACCGCGCGATAAGTCTTGTCCCGGTCTGTGATCATATCACAGAGCTTTGTTCCTTTGCCGAGACAGACCGGCAGAACCCCTGTTGCATCCGGATCCAGCGTACCCGTATGGCCGATTTTCTTCTGATGAAGGATTCCCCTGAGTTTTGCTACAACATCATGGGATGTAAAACCTTTTTCCTTGCAGACATTAATCATTCCATCGTACATGTATCCAGCTGCTCCTTTATTAATGCTTCTGCTGTATGATAAATTTCATTGATATCGCCCACTGCTGAAAATCCCGCTGCGCGCACATGGCCGCCGCCGCCAAATTTTCCTGCAACCGCTGCAACATCCACGAAATGATTGGATCTCATACTGAATTTATAAGTGTTTGCCTCTGTGTCGGAGGCAGATGCAAGCAATGCTACCTCAATGTCCCTTGTCAGACGCAGCTGATCGATAATACCTTCCAGATCACCATGTCCTGCACCCAAACGGTCCAGCTCCGGTCTTTCAAGCACACACACGATCATTCGATTGTCAAGAACAGGTCGACATTTCTGCAGGGCATAGCCCAGAATCTTATTCTGCTTATAACTTTTGCGGTAAAAAACATCATCAATGAGATCTGAATACGGAATGCCTTTTTCCATCAGGCAGCCGGCCATATCCATTGTATGATGGCTTGTATTGCTGTATTTGAACACACCGGTGTCACAAATAATACCAATATACAATGCCACTGCTGCATCATAAGAAATAGCCTCCATTGCCATCAGCCCTGTCAGTACTTCGCAGGTTGAACTGGCATCCGACACGATCATATTCTCATCGGCATAGCCCGGATTGCTGATATGATGGTCAATACAGATCCTGTGTTTTGCCGTATCAAAATATTTCTGCGCTCCGGCAAGACGCCCTTTGTCACTGGCATCCAGTGCAATAAATAAATCATAGACCTTATCATCTTCATAGCTGCCAATAATCTGCTCAACACCGGCAATCACTTTATAGCTTTCCGGAACCGGTTCCAGTCTGACATCTGCCTCAATCTCAGGATAATTATCCCTGAGATAATGCCAGAGGCCCATACAGGCGCCGACGCAGTCACCATCCGGTCTTGTATGACCGGCAATAATGACTGTTCGGACCCCTTCCAGGCAGGACAGAATATTATTCATTGTCCTCTTCTCCTTCATGTTCTTTTCCTTCATCTGAACGAACAACATCGTCAATCAGTTTTGACATATTGACGCCGTATTCGATCGACTGATCCAAAACAAAATGAATTTCAGGTGTATTTCTTAAGTTCACAGTCCGTGCAAGCTCACGGCGGATAAAACCAATGGCACTTTTAAGCCCTGCCAGTGTTGCATCCTGTGCATCTTTATCGCCCAGCACGCTGATGTAAGCTTTGCACTGTTTCAGATCCGATGCTACTTCCACAGCAACAACGCTGGTCATCGGACTGATGCGCGGATCTTTAATCTCACGGGAGATAATACGGCTCAGTTCCTTCTGAACCTCACCATTGATACGCGTATTCTTTATACTGTTCTTTCTCATCTATATACTCCTATCTCGGCACTTCTTCCATAACGAAAGCTTCAATCTGGTCGCCTTCCTTAATATCGTTATATTTCTCAAAGGACATACCGCATTCATAGCCGGAATTAACTTCTTTCACATCATCTTTGAAACGCTTCAGAGATGCAAGCTCACCTTCATGAATAACAACATTATCTCTTAAGAGACGTACCTTGCAGTTACGAACGATCTTACCATCCTGAACATAACCGCCGATGATGGTGCCGACACCGGATACCTTATATGTCTGACGCACTTCTGCATGGCCGATAATCTTCTCTTCGAATGTCGGTTCAAGCATACCCTTCATAGCAGCTTCGATATCTTCAATGGCATTGTAGATGACTCTGTACAGACGCAGATCGACTTTTTCCTGTTCTGCAATAATCTTCGCCTGATTGTCCGGACGAACATTGAAACCGATAATGATTGCATTGGATGCAGAAGCCAATGTAACATCAGATTCATTGATGGCACCAACACCGCCGTGAATAACCTTGACAGCCACTTCATCATTGGAAAGTTTTGCAAGACTCTGTTTCACAGCTTCTACAGACCCCTGAACATCAGCTTTGACAATGATATTCAGATCTTTGATCTGACCTGCCTGGATCTGATCAAACAGACCATCCAGAGATAATTTGGATTTTGTATCAGCCAGCATCTTCTCTCGTTTTGTGGCGATAAATGTCTCAGCCATTGTACGGGCTTCTTTTTCAGTATCTGTTGCAATGAAGACTTCACCAGCCTGAGGCACTTCATTCAAACCAAGAATCTCTACAGGTGTAGACGGACCGGCTTTCTTTACACGGCGCCCCTTATCATCAATCATTGCTCTTATCTTACCAAATGCAGTACCAACAGTTACATTATCACCAACATTCAGTGTACCTTTCTGAACCAGCACGGTTGCCACAGGACCACGGCCCTTATCCAGCTGTGCTTCAAGAATCAGGCCACGACCCTTTCTATTAGGGTTCGCCTTTAATTCTTTCACTTCAGCATCCAGAAGGATCATATCCAGCAGATCCTGAAGACCTTCACCTGTATGTGCGGAAACAGGTACCATAATAGTTGTACCGCCCCAGTCCTCTGCGATCAGACCATATTCTGTCAGTTCCTGTTTAACACGGTCAATATTGGCACTCGGCTTATCAATCTTGTTGATTGCAACAATAATATCGATTTCTGCTGCTTTGGCATGGTTAATGGCTTCAATTGTCTGAGGCATAACACCATCATCAGCTGCAACAACAAGGATTGCGATATCTGTAGACTGTGCACCTCTTAAACGCATGGCTGTGAAAGCTTCATGTCCAGGTGTATCCAGAAATGTGATCTTCTGACCACTGACTTCAACAACATAGGCACCAATGTGCTGTGTAATACCGCCGGCTTCTCCGGATGTAACACTTGTCTTACGGATAGCATCAAGGATAGATGTCTTACCATGGTCAACGTGACCCATAACGCAGACAACCGGTGGTCTTGGCTGAAGATCTTCTTCATTTTCTTCCTCTTCCTTCAGCATCTCTTCGATAACATCCACAACAACTTCATGTTCACAGAGAATATCATATTCAAGTGCGATTTCTTCTGCCTCATCATATGTGATGTCTGAGTTCACATTAAGCATCTTACCTTCAAGGAAAAGCTTCTTGATGATCTGAGCTGCCGGAATCTTCATCTTATCTGCCAGTTCTTTGATTGTTACTGTCTCAGGCAGTTCAATGCTTGTTACCTTCTCTACAACCGGTTCCGGCTTTGGCTGTGCATTGACAGGCTTCTTACGCATTGTGTTTTTATTGCTATTGTTATTGTTGTTCCTATTATTGTTCTTGCCGTTTCTGGATGTATTTCTTCCTTCAAAATCTCTATCATCACGGCGGTTGTCACGATCTTTGTTGTCCTTGTAGTTTCTGCGGTTTTCTCTTGTTGTATCCTTTGTCATAACAACTTCTTTATTGATGGCACTGTCAAGATTGAACTTGCCGTCACGGCCGCCGTTTCTACCACCCTGACCTCTGTTGTCACGGCTGCCGTTTCTGTTCTGGCCATTGCCGTCGCGATTGAAGTTTCTGTTCTGGCCGTTGCCGTCGCGATTGAAGCTTCTGTTCTGGCCGTTGCCGTCGCGGTTAAAGCTTCTGTTCTGACCGTCACGACCGCCGTTTCTATTCTGACCATCGCGGTTATAACCTCTGTTCTGACCGTCGCGGCTGCCATTGTCTCTTGATGGTGTGCTGTAATTACCGCGGCTGTCCATACCACCCTGGACATTGTTATTGCGGCGTGGTGCTGCGTTTCTATTGTCCTGAGCCGGCTTTGTTTCCTGCTTCTGAGCCGGTTTTGCTGCCGACTGTGTAAAGAACTTTCTAATCTTATCTGCATTCTCTGATGAAATGGTGCTCATATGGCTCTCTACATCCACACCATGTCCCTTTAATGCATAGATGACATCTTTGCTGCTTTTATTTAATTCCTTTGCCAATTCATGTACTCTGATTTTTGACATAGGCTACCTCCGTTAAAATGGCGGAATCACTGATTGATTCCTGTATCAATAAGTTTCCTGATGGACTTTCCGAAACCGGCATCAAGTACTGCCAGTGAAGCCCTGTATCCACGTCCCGTATGTGTTCCGAGACTTTCTTTTGTTCCATAAATGTATACAGGCACATGATAATAAGCACCCATATCATTAAATGATTTCTTCGTATTGTCAGATGCATCCGATGCAATAATGACAAGACATGCCTTGCCCTTTCTGACTGCAGATTCTACTGCAAACTCACCGCTGGCGATCTTGCCTGCCTTTGTCGCCAGTCCGATCATTGATAAAGCTTTATCTGTCAATATTCTTCATCTCCTCTTCCAGCTGTCCGTAAACTTCCTTCGGTATCTGCATCTTCAGTGAACGTTCCAGGCCTCTGTTCTTAATGGCTTTCTGCAGACATTCACTTTTCGGACAAATATAGGCACCGCGTCCGTTTTTGCGCCCTGTTGCATCAATACATATCTCATCTTCCGGCGTTTTAATGACACGGATCATTTCTTTCTTGCTCTTCATTTCCTGACAGCCGATACACTGTCTCATAGGAATCTTCTTCATGGCCGTCACCTTTTAGTAACCGTAAGCCTGAGATTCACTCTTGATATCGATCTTGTAGCCTGTCAGTTTAGCTGCCAGTCTTGCATTCTGGCCTTCCTTGCCGATAGCCAGTGACAGCTGATAATCAGGAACAACAACAGCTGCGCTCTTCTCTTCAGGATCCACATCAACAGAGACAACCTTTGCAGGGCTTAATGCATTCTCGATGAGAACGGCAGGATCCTCGCTCCAGTTGATGATATCGATCTTCTCACCGCGAAGCTCATCAACAATGGCATTGACACGGGCACCATTCATACCGACACATGCACCGACAGGATCAACGTTTGGATTGTTGGAGCTGACTGCGATCTTTGTTCTGGAACCTGCTTCTCTTGCAATGCTCTTGATCTCAACTGTACCGTCTCTGACTTCTGTTACTTCTGCTTCAAAAAGTCTCTTCACCAATTCAGGATGTGTACGTGATACAGTGACCTTCGGTCCCTTTGTTGTATTCTTTACTTCTACAATATAGAGCTTGATACGGTCTGTCGGCTTGAATACTTCGCCCTTCACCTGTTCATTCTCTGTCAGAACCGCATCAACCTTACCCAGGTTCACACTGATATTCTTGCCGTTATATCTCTGTACAACACCTGTTACGATGTCTTTCTCGCGACCATAATATTCATTATATAAAGACTTTCTTTCTTCTTCACGAATCTTCTGGACAACGACCTGTTTTGCCTTCTGTGCTGCAATACGTCCGAAATTCTTCGGTACGATCTCCACATGAACAATATCGCCCGGATCATAGAACTTGTTCTTCAGTCTTGCATCCGCAACACTGATCTCCATTTCAGGATCTTCCACTTCTTCTACAACTGTCTTATCTGCAAAAACTTTGACTTCACCTGTCTCACGATTCATAGTCACACGGATGTTATCTGCTTTGCCGTACTCATTCTTGCAGGCAGCGACAAGAGAATTCTCAATAGCTTCAAGCAGAATATCTTTGCTGATGCCTTTCTCTTTTTCTATATCATCCAATGCCTTGATTAACTCTTTACCTTCATTCATTTTTTTAAATTCCTCCTCTATGTCTGTTCTATCAGAAGAAGAATGCAAGCCGGATGCGCGCAATATCGGAACGTTTAAACTGCATCTCGGTTTCATCTTCCATTTCCAGTGTCACCGTATCTTCATCGTATGCTTTCAAAATACCGACGAATTCCTTTTCTTTATTAATTGCTTTGAACAATTTCACTTCAACATCCTTGCCGATGCTTCTCGCAAAATCCTTCTCTTTCTTCAGAGGACGATCAAGACCCGGTGAACTGACTTCCAGAATATAGTTTTCCGAAATAAAGTCCTCTTCATCCAGTAAATCACTGAGCGCCCGGCTGACTTCTTCGCAGTCATCTACTGTAATCCCGTTCTCCTTGTCAATATAGGCACGCAGATACCAGTTGGCACCTTCTTTCACCCATTCTACATCGACAAGTTCAAATCCTTTCGCCTCGACGATCGGCACGAGCATTGCCTCAGTCCTGCTTTCATAATCTTTCTTTGCCATGTAACTCACTTCCTTCCCGAATTAAGATTCCTTAACACGTACAAAGAGTGGACTTGCGCCCACTCTTTGCTAAAGTTAATATACTATCTTAATTATTGTAACACCAGTTTGATTATTTGGCAATAGCCAACTTGACGATTATTCATAAGAATAAAACGCCTGCAGCCGATGTTTTGTATCAAACAGATCATTATATAAAAGTTTCTTATAATTTTTCAGCAGTGCTTCCGCTTCTTCTTCACCACAGTCTGTTCCTGTATTTTCCTTCAATGCATGTGCAGAGATAAACGGAACATTCTGCTGCAGATCAGACAGATAACTCTGAAAATCCGTCAACGGCAGCCCTGCTGCCTTCAAAAGACGTACAGCCAGATAGTTGGCACTTGTCTCTTCCCCCTGACTTTCATTGATGTCATAATTGGCCCACATGACAAACGGCACAATATATCTTTCCTTTCGGTCACTGCCTGTTCCAATGGAAGTGACAAAAGCATCATTGCTTCCCGTTTTTTTGCCGGTGTCTACCACATTGGTAATGTAATCTGCCGGCTGATGATCGCCAAACATCATAATGATCGTCGGTTCTGACTGCTTTTCAAAGTATTCCACCAACTGTTTGAAAGCTTCATCGGAACGCTTGATCAATGACAGATACTGTTCTGTAGCCTTCAGATAAGTGCCGCTGCCTCCCACAACACTGACATCCGGAATAAAATTGCTGTAGCGTTTGACATAGCTGCCATGATTCTGCATCGTCACATCAAACACAAATAGCCTCTCGTCAGAAGACTTCTCTTCATAACGACTGATAATCTTCTGATACGTGGTCCAGTCACTGATATAGGTTCGTAATATCTCAGGGTTTGAAAAATCATCTTTAAAATATTTCTCTTCAAATCCCAGGTCATCATACACCGTATCTCTGTTCCACCCCTTTGGATAATAAGGATGCATGGACACAGATGTATAACCGACAGAGGACAGCTGACTGGCCAGTGACGGCACTTCCGACTTGATGTACTGTTGATAAGGGATACTGCCTGTGGGCAGAAAATACATACTGAGTCCGGTCAGAAACTCAAACTCTGTATTGGCTGTGTTGCCGCCCTTAACAGAAGAATACATCCATCCCTTCTGGGTGTTCTCCGAAAGAGAACTGATAAATGGCATCACTTCTGTATTCGTTGTATAATCACCCAGCACCGACAGATCAGAAAATGCTTCATTCATAATAACAATGATATTCGGCTTTTTCGTCAGATCAATGTTGTCTGCACTGACATTGCTGTCACTGTTCCCGGAGGATATTTCATTCTGGATTTTGGCCAGTTCTTCCTGTGAATAACCCTCCGGCTTGTCAATCTTCAGATAACGAAGATTCACGATAAAACTCAGCGCCAATCCGTTATTGCGATAATAAACCGTCGGCGTAAACAGGGTTGTATCCATATCAAATGTTTTGATGGCCGCATCCGTCTGAACATAACTGCAAAATCCCATGAATGCTGCGCACATGACAGCAATACCGGCACCGCGGAACTTCGACATCTTAAACTTCAGCCGCATTTTCAGACACAATGACCAGAGCAGCAGGATCAGCAGAATCACGTTGCATGCTCTTACGGATAATTTATATTCAAAGTTATCAGCCACTGTCGCTGCCACACCCACTGAGAAAAGATCCCATGGCAGAATCGGCGATGATCGGAACATCAGGACAAAATAATTGGCCAGGCCCGCTGCACCAAGCAGCATCGAACCAATAAGGATGGACATTCCTGTTCTTCCGGTTATAAACAGCAGCACGCCAAAAAACAGATAATACATGATAAGGTTCAGAATAACAGGGCCTTCCCACATCTGACTAAGCAAGTGGGTATAACTTTCCACAAGCATAAAAACAGCTGCCGGTGCAAAGGCTGCTAAAATTATCTCGATCAAAGCTGAATATCGGAATCGAAACAGATTCACAACAATGGCTGCAGCGATAAATACAACCGCCAGCCACAGCCATTCCTGGCTTTTCTCAGCCGTCTGCATGGCGTACACAGCCAGCCCCGCCATCACAACGCCGTATACCACAGCCAATATGGCAGATTTCTTATCAATCCATCTGTCCTGTTTTTCAATCGGCCGTTTCAGCTGTCGGCCGATAATTGCTAAATATTCTTTTGCAGAGGAGGATCGTTCTGATTTTGTATAGATTCTCTTCTTGTATTTTTTGTTCTTCAAGTCAATCCTTCCTCCTAAAAACCAAAATCAAAAATTGACAATTGATTGCTCTCAGGGAGTCCACCGAGAAGTCCAAGTTCATCCATAGTATCCAGCACAGTCTGACTGACTTTAGCCTTCTGACGAATATCGTCCTTCGACAGGAATTTCTCACCGCGCTCAGTCTCTGCGTGAGCTGCCACAGCCAATGCTTCCGCAGCAATACCGCCCATGCCTTCAATGACAGAAAACGGCGGCAGTAATTTTCCCTCTACAACCTGGAATTTGATGGCATCCGATTGATACAGATCGATTTTCAGAAATTCAAAACCTCTTGCATAGAATTCCTGTACGATCTTCATATCACGCAGAGTATCCTGCTCTTTCTTGGAAAGATTCGGGTTTGCTTTATAAGCTTTGATATGATTATCAATAGCCGCTTTACCCTGACACATCAGACCATAATCAAAAGCCGTTGCTCGAATGGTGAAAAAGGCTGCATAATAGGCCAGCGGTTCATGGATCTTAAACCAGGCAATACGGATACCCATCATAACATAAGCCACCGCATGGGCTTTCGGGAACATATATTTGATCTTTTTGCAGGACCAGAGATACCAGTCCGGCACATCATGTTCTTTCATGACTTTCTCATAATCCGGTGTCAGGCCCTTCCCTTTACGGACACTTTCCATAATCTTGAAAGACTGTTCGGATTCAACCCCTTTGTCGATCAGATAGATCATAATATCATCTCGTGTACAGATGGCTGTGGAAATCTGGGCTTTTCCCTCCTGGATCAGCGTCTGTGCATTGCCCAGCCATACATCCGTACCATGGGACAGACCTGAAATACGCACCAGATCCGAAAATGCTTTCGGTTTTGTATCACGGAGCATCTGCATAACGAATTCCGTACCGAACTCAGGAATACCAAGAGAACCCAGGTCGGTACCGCCGATGTCCTCCGGTTTAATATGGAGCGCCTCAAGGCCATGAAACAGCGATAATACTTCCGGATCATCCAGTCGTATTTTCGTGGCGTCCACGCCGGTAATATCTTCCAGCATACGGATCATGGTCGGATCATCATGTCCGAGAATATCCAGTTTCAAAAGGTTACGGTCAAT
>OLOQ01002038.1_pt1 | contig 17571 bp, 22 predicted proteins | sample 1673101 | NCBI WGS metagenome assembly OLOQ01 (sample SAMEA3136754, study PRJEB25190) | human gut metagenome | biome: human gut; feature: human-associated habitat; material: faeces | place: Austria | collected 2013 | reverse complement strand
CCCGCAGGTGCTGCTTGGCGAGTTCCAGCGCGATCGGCGGCTCCCGCATCTCGATTACCGTCATACCTTACACCGATTTATGCACCAACTTATGGACGGGGTGCGTACCGGCGTCCAACAGGATGCCGTCCGTGCGGGCGAAGCCGAACAGCCCGATCGAAAGGTACTCGGCGAGCAGCTCGTTCAGGCGGATCACGCGGAACGATCGGACCATACGGATCTTGAACTTCGAGAAGTCGCCGAACAACACCGAAGTCTTGCCCGCTGCGGCATCGTCGAGGTCGTCGTTCAGGATATACGCCTTGCCGAACAAGGTCGGCGGCGTGCCGTCCTTCGCACCCTCCTGCCAGATGTAGCGTCCCGTCGTATCCTTGATCTTGACGAGCGAGTAGAGCGTATTGCGGTTGAACATGAACCGCCCGTGTCGGGCATAGGAGGAATCCACGCCCTTGACGAGCTCGATCAGAGCATCGAGCGAGATGCCTGCAGCAGAGGGGTTAGTAGCACAGGCGTGCGCCCACTCGACGATGCCCTTGGGTTTGCCCTTGCCGTCGCCGCGCGTAAGGTCGTAGTTGATGCCCCGTCCGAACGACTCGGCCAGCAGACCCGAGAGCAGCGATTCGAGGTCGAATGCCGAGTCCTGCAACAGCTCCAACGACACGGGAACGATGGGCGTGCGGTAGGTATAGGCTTTGAGCGTTTCGGAGCCGAACGACGGTGCGGACTTGGTCGACTGCTGGTATTCGGCAACGACCGTAGCCCTCGCATCGGTATCGTTTACCGTCGGCATAATCAGGTCGCCGCCCTTACTCGTGGTGAGAATGGAACCCGCCTCGAACATCCCGCCGTAGGCTTTCAGCGCAACCTCGATGCTGTCGGCCAGCGACGAAGGGACGATCACGCCGCCCGACAAACCCGTGATGCCGGCGCGCTGCTCGAAGAGTGTCCGGTGCTCGGGCGAAATATCCGCTGCGCCGCGCAGCAGGTAGTCGCGGAAAGCGGTGCGGTACTCCTCGGCACGACGTTCGTCGGGCTGCTCGCCGGAAGTCTGTCGAACATACTGCTGCTCGGCTTGCCGGCGCTCGATATCGACGTAGCGCTCCTCGGCTTCGACAGCTCGGTCGGCCTGCTCGTACTCCGCAAGCAGCGTGTTCCACCTCTCCTGCTCCTCGGAGGTCATCTCGCGACCGTCGGTCGCGGTACGCAACTCGTCGATCTTTGCGAACACGGCAGCACGGCTCTCTTTAAGGGTTTTCAGTTTGCTCATAAATCTCGTTATTGATTCTTCGGGAGCAAACTTAATCCACCGAACAGCCTCTAAAAGGAAACTTTGTCGCAATTTTAGAATAAAGTTGAATAATGGAGGATTATAGGAGGAAATGAATTATCTTTGCTTTGAAATTATGAAGACAACGCATAGCATATATACTGGGGCTGCCCAACAGATGAAAGAAATTAATGACAACTCGGTCGAGTTAGTCGTTACATCTCCGCCATATCCCATGATTCAAATGTGGGATGAGATATTAAGCAAACAAAATCCTTGTATTGCAAATGCCCTTGATGAAAACCAGCCGGATGCGGCTTTTGAATTAATGCATCAAGAGCTGGATAAAGTATGGGATGAGGTGACACGTGTCCTTGTCCCGGGTGGAATCGTCTGTATCAATGTCGGTGATGCGACGCGAACATTCAATGGCAATTTTGCTTTATACTCCAATCATTCCCGTATAATTAACTATTTCACCGCTCACGGGTATGTAAATCTTCCAAACATTATTTGGAGGAAGCAAACGAATGCTCCAAATAAATTTATGGGGTCCGGAATGCTTCCTGCAGGAGCATATGTAACATTGGAACACGAATGGATTTTGATTTTTCGCAAAGGAGGTAAACGCGAATTCAAATCTGCAATAGACAAACAGAAACGCCGTGAGAGTTCGTTCTTTTGGGAGGAACGCAATGTGTGGTTTTCCGATTTGTGGGACAATATAAAAGGTACCAAACAAAAAATATCAGCAGAAAGTCGAGACAGGAGTGCAGCCTATCCATTGGAAGTTCCATACCGTCTAATCAATATGTATTCGTTGCAAGGAGATACGGTAATGGATCCTTTTTTAGGAACCGGTACAACTACGATTGCATCTATCATGAGCAATCGCAATAGTATTGGTTATGAAATTGATGATAAGTTTATAGATATTATAGCCGATAATATTCATTCATCATCGGTTGACCAAATGAACGAAGTTATTGCTAATCGAATAGCAGCACATAAAGAATTCGTTTCGCAACGAACGCAAAATAAAGAGATCAAACATTTCAACGAGCATCTCCAGATGCCGGTCATGACTTCACAAGAAACAGATATGCGGTTCGTCTATTTATCTGCAATAAGAGGGAACAATCACATGATTACTGCTGAATATGCGGACACTATTCCGGTCACTGCTGAAATAAAAGTAGGGAATAGAAAGCGTATTATTTCTATTCCTTCCCGAACGCAGATTGCATTAACATTTTAAAGAATCGATGATTTTAAATGAGACTTTACTTCTTCAATATTTACGAAATTTTCATTTTCGTCATAATATAAATAATATACAGGTTTATCCCATTTTTGATTAGCCATAGCATTATAAGTAATAATTTCTCGTCTCATCATTAAAAATGTTAAAGGTTTGACCTGAATGCCGGCAATAATGCTATTGTTATATTTGCAAATAATATCAATTCGCAATTCTTCATCCATATAACCGGTTGCTTCTGAAAAAGCATATTCAGGCTCTAATTGGGTCTCTAAAGTCCTAATAGCAGCATCTTCAACCAAAGAACCTTTTAATGATTGTAAAACAAATAAATCATATTCCCATTGGATGCATATTGCTAATGAAAATTTATATTCTCCCCAAAATGCTTTTTGAGCTTCATATAAATTTTTCCCAAATTGTTCAACCGTTCCTCTACTAATAATACCGCATTCACACTTGTTTTCAGAATGCCATTTTATTAATTCGACTAATTCCTCTTTACTTTTAGGATGATGTATGCGAATTAATTTCATAACAGGTACACTATTCTCCGGAGCAGAAATACCCATTTTCCCATTTAATGTATTCAATGGTCCTCCAGTATATGGCATAATATCAAAAATTATATTCAACCACTATTTCTGATTTCTTCTTGTCATAGTAAATAATCGGCACATCGATGTGCTCCGGTAGTTCATTCATAATCCGATACGTGATCGGCTTGATACTAACCGGGGAATTTCCAATGAATCCATCTATACCTTGTGCTTCTTCTTCTGGGGTCGCCAATCTGTAGTCCGACTGCTTTTCTTCTGCAATTTTACGGAGAATGGCCTCTTGGAATTTTAATCCGCAATAAGTTTTGACAACAACAAGCTCTTCGATCCATTTTCGGACCATATCCTTATCGATGGTCTGAATACTCTCTTTAAATAATTCAATCATCCGATATACTCGTTCGGTTGCAGTCTTAATCGCTTCCGGGTGACCGTTCTTATACCAAGCATCCCATTCAATCATCGATCCCGCTCCGAATTCTTGAATCAGGTCGCTCATTTGACCTACAATATTCGGACGAGTACCTTGTGCATTTTGATTCGCCAAGTTCATAATTTGAGTCGCGTATTTAGGATACTCAAAAGACTTGTCGGTTAGAAGTTCTTGAACTTCCGAGTTTGGAATTCGTAGTTTCATTATGCTTTATTTACTTAATTTGTATAACAAGTAACAGCCGATGAAATCATCGGCTGTTACAAAGATATGGAAATTTCGGTTAGTGCCTATTTGCAACTTTAAGAAAATCACACAAACGGTTTCGAGATTTTATTTTATAAGAATGATTCGATGCTTCCGTTTTATTTGATGATAACCACTCGGCTTTCCGCTCTTCGAGATACCGCACCGAGGCTTCGGTTTCGGGATAGGCAGGAAATACCACGAGCGACACATCTACCACACGCGAGAACCGGAGTATCGTCCGCTCGTCCATCGCGAGACCGTTCTGCTCGTCGGCATACTGCCACTCGTCCTGCTCGACGCCGAAGCGAAACGAACATTTCGAGACGTCGCCCCGGCGTACCAACTCCAGCATATCGCTCCCCGAAGTCGTATTCGGAGCCTCGAACGCGAAGCGCAGACCTACGTCGTCCACCTCCAATCGCAGCGTACCGCTCGTCGTGCGTGCGAGGATCGAATCGGTATTGTGGTTGAAGCACATGATGACGTCCGACAGGTCGCACCCGTCGAATGCGCCCCGCGCGATCTTCTCCCGGAACCACCCCATAATAGGGTCGCTCCAACTCTCGAACTTCGCGGCATAGCCGACGATCGTCCGGCTGACGGTTCCCTCCTCGCGGCTCTCGATATGCAGATCGCCGATAAGGCTCCGGATCTCTATTTCATTATTCGGTTCCATTCGTTTCAGGTTTTATGGCAGTCGTTACCGGCTGCATGTTCATTTGTACGAAGTATTCGTCGCCTCCATCGTAGGAGTTCATATCTTCGAGGGAGCGGATCTCGTTGGCAGACATCGCGCCGACGATATTCATATTCTTGTAGTATTCCGAGCGGGTCTTGGCATCGCCGCGCAGCAGTCCGTTCAGGCCGAAGAGGAAGTAATACTCCCCGAACTCGTCCTCGCGGAGCAGTTTACGGTTGAACTCCTCCTCGATGCGGACGAGGTACGGCATCAGGCAATACTGCACGAACTCCATACCCTGATGCTCGATGTTGTTGTTCGTGGCACGTTCCAAGTCGGCGATCATATGCGGCGGGATGCCGTAGATGGTGGCGATTTCGGTCTTTTGGAACTTGCGCGTAGCGATGAATTGGGCATCTTCGGGAGGAATGGAGATGCGTTCGTAGGTCATACCGCCCTCCAACAGCAGCGGGACGTGGGCGTTGTGCAAACCGACCGATTGGGCGATGAGGTCTTTCTTGAGACGCTGGTAGGCTTCGGGCTTGAGCGTCGAGGGATATTTGAAGACGCCCGACATATTGCCGCCCTGATCGAAGAACCGTTTACCGTAGAGTTGCGCAGAGACAGAGAGTGCGAGGTTGTCGCGATGGACGGCGATCGGACTTTTACCCTTGTAGCCGTTAGTCGAGAGCCCGCGCAGGTGGATGACGTCTTCGTTCGAAAGCAGTTCGCCCGTGTCCGATCGGTAGAAGAGTTCGTCGTTGTCGGTAAGGAGCGGCTCGATACGGGCAGGATGAATGAACTTCAGCCGAACAGGGCGGTAGCATTTGTCCCGAAAGATGTGGACATAGCCGTTGCCCCACAAAGCGCACGAAACCATCAGATGGTGCATTAGGTCGAAACGAGTGGAATAGGAGTTGGGAGCCTGTACGAGTCGGTGGCAGAGGTGGTCGTACTGTCGCTCGCGACCGCGAGCAGTACGGCGATAGAGATGCAACGGGAGCGTTCCGACCGTCTCTGAGAGAATTCGCACGCAAGCCCAAACCGCTGTAAGGTTCAATGCACCCTCCTCGGTGATATACGGCTGGTGCGTGGCATCGGCGACTGTGTCGGCGGTAATGACTTTATTCACTGCTGCCTCGAATTCGGCCGATGAAATGTCGCGCCGCTCGCCCCTATGCAAAAAAGGAAACCACTTCACTATCGCTTGCCTTTATTCGGGACAAACATAGCGAAGCGGTTCGAGATATGGATAAGACAATGTCTAACTTATAGGTAAAGCAATGATAAATTTATTATTTGCATAATCTATCCCATTTATTTTGATTGCCTCTCCTGCTTCAACTGTTAATGTTCCATTATTCAACTCAATCAAACGTTTTGCCCGATACATTCCAATGCCTTTCCCTGCTTTTTTCAGTTGCTTTGCCACAATACCAGAATAACCTTCATTAAATATCTCAAATTCTTCGTCTTGATTAATATATAGACTGGTCATTGCAAATATGATATATTGAGTATGCTTCTCTATCTTAAACGTAATATTGGCATTCGTTTTAGGCGCGATATATTTAGCAGCATTCTCAATTATATGATAAATCGCAACTTGGACTGACTCAAAATCTACATATACTTTTTCATAATATTCTTCAATATCAATATATACATCCTTTTCATTAAAATCATTGAAAAACATGTATAAAACAATCATTATAACATCTCGAATATTATGATTCCTTTTTTCAAGTTTCAATTTTTCTCCACCTTGTAAAAGTTTCTCATATATAGAAAATTCAGCTTTTATACTAAGATTGAACTTTGCCATACGAAAGAACGTTAAAGCCGCTTGACGAACATCCTTTTTTATCGCACTTTCTACAATTTTGGAATTCTCCCTAACATTTTTGATTAATTGCTCCTGCGGAACCAATGCATATAACTCTTGCATGGCATGCGCATTAATACTTTTAAGATTGTGTATAATACGGTTTACCCTATTAGATGTTTCCGCCATTGTATATTGCCGAACTTCGCCAGATAATGCAATTAATGATTTCAAGCAATACACAGTCGAATTCACTTCGTCCTTAAATAATTTCGTGGTTTTAGCATTTCGACTACATGCAAACAATTCTCCATGCTCATTTTTATGATACGCTATTCTTTTATTTTCCCTGTCTCTCTGGCATTTAATATTGGCATATCCATGACTTTGATTAGTCAAAATACAATGAGTGCACTCATAATATGGCAATGAATCGCAGATTAATTCACCTTGTTGAGAAACAATTTTTAAATTCATAACTTATCGGCGTATTCTTCTATCAGATTCATAAATTCTATAGGTTCAGCATTTTTAGGCAAACAAGCATCGACCTGACGTAAAGCATTATCAAATCGATCGCCATTAGGTTCAGCCGAGTAAATTATGACACGTTTATCTTTATGTTTGTTTTTAATCGCAGCCGCTAAACCTAATCCTTGGTTCCTAAACAAACTACATCCAACTCCATTGATATCTACAAATATGACATTTGCCGATAATACAGCGTTATCATCTAAATCGGAAAGATCCTTTTTGTATTCAATATTTTTCCAGCCAGCCTTTTTCAAGATATTGATCATATTAAACCGCTCATCGTCAATAAATAATATGCGCACTTTCGATTTAATATCTATATAATGATTTTTCACAGGTTGTTCTTGGTTTTTGGCTTGCATTCCAACATTCACATTAACAACTTGATTTTGCACTTGCATTTGCGGTTTATCTTTGACCGCCCCTTTGTGTATCCACCGAAAGAAAGCATAAATCGAACCTATAACAGAAACGCCTATACCACTAAATAACCATTCTTTATTAGCAATAATCCAATCTTTCATACTGAAAAGTTTTATAAAATGCTAATAAAGGTAATGATTTTTAGTAATATTACAAAATTATTGTGGTTGTTTCCTCTTCAACACCCTCCTGAATGAACTGAATTCGGAGTATCTGCGCTTGCCGGTGATAGTGATGTAGAAATCCTCCAACCGTTCGTAAGCCTCCAGCTGCGTCGGATAAAGGTCGCGCATACGGAGATAAAGTTCCGCGAAGCCCTCGAACGAAAGAAAATGCCGCACTTCGGGTTCGAGCGGATTCATCGCCGACAGTTCCGCCTCGACTTTCTCGCGCTCGGCGGCGATGACCGGCGAATGATAACGCTTGTATTGTTTTCGATTCATTTTTCTGCTGCTCATAATCGTATTGTGTTATAAGGTCAATAATCCTCTGTTTTCATACGGGTTACTTTCATCGTTGGCCTGTGCGGTCATCCACTCCCCGAGTGCCATGATCGAGGCTACGATGCCGTCGATCTTCTGCGTCGATTTCTCCTTGTCGGGTTTGATATTGCCCGCAGGATCGGTCTTGACGAGCGTCGATGCGAGCATCCACCGCAAGACCGGATTGCCGAAGTGTTCGATCTTTCCGGTCAGAACCAGTTTCTCGAACTCCTTGGTCGGTGCCGACATCGAGCCGTAGCCCTGTCCGAAGGGGTTGCACTCCATACCCTCGTTCTGCAAGTCGATGATCGTCTGCGAAGAGTTCCAGCGGTCGTAAGCCGATGTCCGCAAGTCGTAATCGGCTACGATACGCAGGATATCCGTCTTGACGAAGTCGTAGTCGATGACATTGCCCGGCGTAACGGTTACATAACCCTCTGCCACCCACTTGTCGTAGTTGATATTCTCCTTGCGGATCTTCTCCAGCATCTTCTCTTCGGGGATCCAAAAGTGCGGCAGCAATTGGAAACGGTCGTTTTCGTGGAAGAGCAGCACGTAGGCCGTAATGTCCGACACGTTCGAGAGGTCCAATCCGCCCCAGCAGGCGCAGCCTTTCAAGTCGGCAGGGTCGGTCGTACCGATGCACTTTTGCCAAACGTCGTCGAGTATCCACGTCCGCTCGGCATCGACCCATAGATCGACGTTCTTCGTCATCACGTTGCGGACGGCTTCGGGACGGTTCTTGGCATCTTTCACTTGGTCGGCGAGGTAGTCGGCGCTCAAACTCACGCCGAGGTTGGGATTGGCCTTGATCCACATCTTCGGGTCGTCCCACTCCGATTTATCGTCGAGCGTGTAGATGATGCCGAACAACGAATCGTCCTCGTTCACGCCGCGCAGCACTTTGATGACGTTCTCCCGATAGGCATAGCAGACTCCCGACTTGTCGAAGCCCGCCGTCGTGATGATGAACATCAGCGGTTGCCGCCGTGCGCCGAAAGCCGACTTGATGACGTCGAACATTCCGCTGTCCTTGTGGGCGTGGAACTCGTCGATGATGCCGCAACTCGGGTTCAGACCGTCGTGCGTGCCGTAATCGGACGAGAGAGGCTTCATCGTACCGCCTTTGAGTTCATAGACGATCGAGTTGCGGTATGGCGTAAGGTAGTTTTTCAGATCGGTCGCCTTGACGATCTCCACAGCATCCGAAAAACAGATTTTCGCCTGATCCTTGACCGTCGCGGCCGAGTAAACCTCCGGGCGGCTCTCGCCGTCGGCGAAGAGCATATACAGCCCGATGCCGGCAGACAGTGCGGTTTTGCCGTTCTTGCGGGCGATCTCGATATAAGCGTATCGGAACCGGCGCGTGCCATCGGCATTCTTCCACCCGAAGATATTCCACAACACGAACTGCTGCCACAGCTCCAGTCGGAACCGCTGGCCCGCCCACTCGCCTTTGGTATGTTTGAGTTTTTCGATGAAGTGGATAGCGCGCATCGCGGCTTTCTTATCGAAGTACCAGCCTTTGTCGAGCGCACGGTCGAGATCGGCGTAGTAACGCTCGACGGCGAGGCGGACATACTCGCAGACGAGAATCTCGCCGGAGCGGACCTGCTCGGCATAAAGTTCGGCGGGATATTTCTTGACAGCAGCCATATTGCGATAGTCTACTTTATCTCCTCGAACTCGGCGAAGTCGTCTTTCGGGGTATTATCCGAAAGCAAAGCCGCCACGCGGCTGCGACTGGCAGGCGTCAATCCGAACTCGGCCGCCAGCGCCTTGGCATTGGCGAGTGCCGATTCCGCGACCTTGCGCTTGGGGTTGACGACCGTCGCCGAGCCATGTTTCGTCATTACTTCGATGGTGTATCCCTCCTTTTCGGTTTCGCGCATCATGTCGTGGTACAGTCCCATCTCGCGAGCGTAGGCGACGACTAAGTCCACGCCGACGACGTCGAGCAGGCATTTGTGGATCAACTCCGTCGCCACAACCTCGAACACCTTCTTCGCCGTACCTTTCAGTCCGGAGCGCGGCAATGCCGCGACAGCGGTTCCGGTAGAAACAGCACCGCCGGTCATCCGACACGGCTGGTCCGTACCCCGTAAGGATTTCAATTCGTCAGGTATTTTCTTGCGACCTTTCATTAAATTTCCTATCTTTGCAACAATGCTATATGGCAGAAACCATAAATATTTTTTATACTATGGAAAATTTACAAAAATTTAAAACCATAGTATCTAAAGTATGGCGATGAATCGAAATCTCGATGACAATCTGAGGTTTGATCGATTTCATTGTGTTCATACTTCAGATACTCGTCTAATGGTTGGTAGGGATGTTAAACGGTAGTTTGATATCCCTATTTTTCAATTCTGCACGCGCGTACAGAAGACTTGGGGCGCGATTGCTTTTCGCAAGGTCCGAAGGATTTTCGACCCCACCCCGTCTTCGGTCGGGAGCGTACCTCGATCACGCAACTCTTTGATACCCACTGTCGGGTTTCAGCGAGTTACGAAAAGTCGCAATGTTTTGTCCGTCAAACATATAGCGTAATTCATTAATTCACTGTACTTCAATCATCGGTGCGGTTTGCCGCCGCTGTTCAATATCGCATCGCCTATGGTCATCGACGGCGAGTGATGGAGCAGCCGTCGCTGCTGCGCCATCTCGATATAGATGCGCGTGGTCTTCGTATCGGAGTGTCCCATCATATCCTTGATCGTCTCGATGTCTATGCCCTGTTCGACCATCAGCGCCCCGAACGTGTGCCGCAGCGAATGCGCCGAAATCTTCGGATGCGAGATGCCGATGCGGGCGAGGCGTTGTTTGATGATCCGCCCGATCGTCTGCCGCACGAGCCGGTTGTCGCATTGCGCCTTGTGGGATACGAAGAGCGGAGTGTCGCTGTCGAAGTCCCTATCGGCGATATACTCCTCCAGCCACGCGACCGTGTCGGGATGCAGCACGACGATCTCGTTCTTGTCCGTGCGTCCCTTGCGCTGGATACGGAGGATCGGTTGCCCCTCGTGCTCGGCGAAGTCGCCGATGTCGATACGCTCCGCCTCGCAGGTGCGAAGCCCGTTGAAGAGCATCAGCGAAATCATCAGCCGGTCGCGGCGCCCGATGGCGGTCGAAGTATCGATGCTGTCCAACAGCCGGAACGCCTGCTCTGCCGTCAGCGGCAGTTTGCTGTACTCCGTATGGCGTTTGCTGCTGCGGATCCCGGCAGCGATATTGTCGTAGTAGCCCTGTCGCTCGCAGAAGCCGTAAAACAGCTTGAGAATCGTAACGAGGCTGTTCACGGTATAGACGCTCTTGCCTTCGGCTTGCAGCTGCTGCTTGTACTCCAAGACGTGCCGACGCTCCGGCGAACGGGTATCGACATCGTGCGCCGACAGCCATCGGAACCACAGCGCGATTTTGCGTCGGTAGTCCCGTTTGGTGGCGGGGAGTATGTCGCACTCCGAAATCCATTCGGAGATGATTTCATTCAGGTTAAGGGTCGTTCGCATAGTCGTCAGGTCTATGATAAAAATGCAGGCGATACGAAAAGATTTTTTCCAACAGCCAATCTCTCCCATATTCGATTTACAACATCGATTCAAGGTCTTCGTACCGCCTGCTCGCTTTACATCATAGGCATTCGTTTTAGAGGTTCGACATCGTGTTATCTTCGCTCCCGAGCGCTCTTACGGTTGTGGCAGGAGTTGCAGAGGGATTGCAGGTTCTGCAAGTCGAGCGGCGCCCCGCCCCGATTGATCGGGACGATATGGTCGACCATCTGTGCCGGAGTATGCCGGTCGTGTTTCAGGCACTCTTCGCACAGAGGCTGCTGCTCCAATTTGACGAGGCGCAGTTTCCGCCACGCGGCGGATCGGTAGAACTCCGTATTGGCGTGGCGGCGTCCCGACTGCGGTTTATGCTCCGGCAGCCACGGACGGCGGACGGTTTTCTTGAGCTTCGGCATCGTCAGAAGATGATTTCGGGGTTCAACGGCAGGTCGTGATCCTCGGTCTCGAAACCGACGATACGGATGATCTTCGCATCGGGATAGCGTTCGCGAAGTTCGCGAGCGGAGATGCCGTACTTGGCGAAGTCGGCGGTATAGGCTGCCGGACCGTACTGTTCCGTATTGCGGCGGAGGTTTTCGATCTCGACCTCCGTCCATTTCTCCATCTCGCCGTTATGGGTCACATACTTGCGGCGGCCGTCTTCCAAATGATGAATGATTCGTTGCAGTTTCATATCTCGTTCTGTTTTTCGATTGTCAGCGCAAGCTCTCGCCCTCGAACTTCACCGGACGGCACAAGCGCGTCAATCGGTCGAAAGTCCGCTCTCCGTAACGGCGAAGCAGTTGTTCTCGGGTGAGGTTCGTCGAGATGAACAACGGCCGCAGATAGCGTTCGGCAGCGTTGATGACGCGATTGAAGCCCTCGTACTTCTCGCCGTAGTCGTTCACGAGCGACTCGACGCCCAACTCGTCGATAATTGGATAGGCCGTGCGGGTCAGGTAGTCGAGGTTGGCCGTATGCACATCGTATCCGGCTGTCCGCAGGGCGAAGTCGTAAGGCTTGGAGAGTTCGTCGGCGTGAATGGCGACCGTCATCCGCTCCTTCATCGCCAGCAGCACGGGAACGACGCCCGTAAGAATGATGCTCTTGCCGCGTCCGCAATCGCCGTAGAGCAGCAGTCCGCGCCCTTCGGTCGAGGTCATCCAGTCGATGATCCCGGCATACTCGGGCAGGTGGCGGTAGCGCACGATCGAAGTATCGACCCGCCGGAAGATTTCGCAGAACAGCCCCTCGCAATAGTCCTTGTCGCCCCACGAGAGGTCATGCGGCGAACGGACGACGAGGCGTTTGTCTGCGACCATGCGGTCGATAAGCGATGCGATGCGGTTCATACGGGGTGTCGTTTTTGTCGTGTGAAAATAGGTTCGTCGGTATTTGCGCAAAGAGGTCATTGTCCCATATTTCATCTGCGGTCAAGTTTTTCCAACAATCGCCGGGTACGTTCGTCGGTCGCAGGATGGATGATCTGTCCGGGATGCTGTCCTCGCGCAGGCTGTGCCGGTTGCAACGGGAACAGTCCTGCCCAGTTGTTGGCGATACTGCGGTCGATGATCTGCCGTGCGGTCTGTATGTCGCTATTCGAGAGATGCTGAAGTTGCGTCAAGCACTTGCGAGCCGACATCTCACTTTTGTAGCGCTCGCGACGACTGCGCTTATATTCCAACCATATCCGCATCACGCTGCGCCATGCCTCATCTATCCGTTCCAACCACTTCTCTGCATCGAAAAGAGGGGAAATAGATTTTTCTTTTTTGTGCGCAACTTTTTTTCTTTTTGCGAAAAAGGTGTTCATAGATACCGGAACAGACGTGCCTGCGACTTCAGTTTCTTGTATTTCTTTTCCAGCATTCGTATAGTTCAGTCTATATATGTTCCCTATTTGTGTCCCGGCTTGTGTCCGCATGACGGACGCATCCGAATACATAAGTTCTTCGAACTCTTTCATTCGTGTCCCGGTTTGCGTTCGCGAGACGGACACGACACGGGACTCGAAACTCTTTATCACGTAAATTCCGGCACAACGTCCGCCTAAACCGCGATAATCGATCAGCCCGTATCTTTTTAGATTCTCGCGTTCTTTATAGATCGTCGTTCTCGATAACGAAGTACGACCGATAAGCGTCGAAAGCGAGATTTGCAACTCCTCGCGCCATCCGCTTCGCGATGCCACCTGCATCAGCGCGTGCCACAGAGAAATCCCCATGGCGGAAAGTTCATGCGTTTCGAGCCAATCGTAGAAGAGCTTTATTTCAAGCATATAATTCATATTTTGCGACCGGCACGGTGCTGGTGTTTAGCATACAGTTCGGAAAGAGTTTGCGGACGATTTTGTCCAGACAACGTCGAAATACCTTGCTCGTATAGTTGTGCGATGCGCAGCAACTCTTTTTTCGGGAAATAGACTCTGCCACCTATACGGATGCAATCGATATATCCCGAATTATACCATCGCTCCAGAGTGCGATAACATACTCCCAAAATACGTGCGGCGCATTTCTTGGCGACATATAACTCTGCAAGATCGATATCAGGGAACGAAGCGAGCGTTTCAATGCTTTTGCGCAATTGTTCGATCTCTCGATGCAATGAGTTTTCAATTCTATTTTTGCTCATAATTCTCGACTTTACCATAGACAAAGGTCTATGATTCTCAAATAAGAAACAGCACACGTGTAATTACACGTGTGCTGAAATAGTTCATAACCGACAGATAAACAACAATGACTACTCAACTATTTTTTATAAGTAGTTGACGTAATCGATCCAAATAAGACGTTAATTTAAGTTTTCGTTTAAGGACAGAACGTTTCGCTTCGCGAGGATCTCCCAACTTGACATTGAAAAAATGCTCGAAAGAACAGACCAAATCCGACATGCTGGCTTTCGTGCCATCTGCATAGCAAATTGCCATGTCGAAATCCATTGCCGTTAAAAGCTCATTCAAATCAACGGCATTATGTTTCCAAAATAGATGAGAAGGAGAAGGAACTGTCGGAGAAAAGAGTTCCGGGAAGGTCAAGCGCTTGTCATTTTGTGCAATACATGCTCGAATATTTGCGCAAGCTCGCTTGACAAGCAAATGGAGGTATTCATTTTTTTTTACAATTACGAACTTCACATAACATTGCAAGAAGATCATTCAATGTAAAATCAATAGCAATATAACCTTCATCACTAAATAGTAATTTACGCATGGCATCCTGAAAATTTTCAAATTCAGTATCAAGTTCTGCTTGGCTCATCTCAACTGGAAGACCATTTATAGCCACTCGTATAAAGCGACTATCAAATAATGTTGTTTTCATTGAAAATATATTTAAGATTAACAGTCGACAAAAGGCATCGCCTAAAACGAGCGATGCCTCCAACGATTTCTTCAAGATATTCAGATCGGATGATTCAATCTTTTTCAGTTTTCGTTCATATTCTTTTTCGAGCCGTATGACAAATTGTTTCATCAATCATTTGAGTTTTTATCGTAACAGCTGGAACTTGATTCCCAACGAGAAATAGACGATTTCGGACAGGTCGAGCGACTTGTTCCCGCACTTGGCGATGATGTCGAGGTCGTTGACGCTCAATTCGTAATAAAGCGTGATATGACGCAGTGAACTGTCGTTTTTCAGGTAATAGGTGAAGCGCTGCCCAACGTAGAGATGCGTCCGCAGGCGTGAGGTGAAACCGTAATAACGACTTCCCGGATAGCGGTCGGGTTCGCGCACCCAATAATCCTCGCCCGTAATCAGGTTAAGGTAAATACCTGTCGTGAAGGGCTCGATGGCAAACCGTTCGCAACACCGGATGCTCCACGGAATGTAATTCTGTTTGAGCGTGAAAGTCATATGCGTCCGGTCGGACCAAGCCCTGGGCAGGACACCGACCAACACATCGGTCTCCCAGCGGCATTTGCGACCGTAGTCCCAACCGCAGCCGACCGACATAAAGCCCATGCCGCCGGCGTACTGCGCCTTGACATGTGTGGGAATCCCCCGCTCCCACCCGTCGTAACCGCGATGCTCCCGGAAGTCGAGGCGTCGGTTCTGTCCGAGCCGGATGTTGGCGAGCGGAACGAACGACGGGTCTTGAGCCGTCGCAGGCAGTAGCCATAGACAGCCGACCAATATGGCTATCAGTCGCTTAAAATTCCACCCGTTCATAACTGTATCCCTCCTCGGTAATGGTAAAGAGCAGATAAGTCTCTTTGCCGATGTTGTCGCATTCGTAGTAGACCACGCCGTCGTCAAAAATTTCTTCGGCGGTGAAATGGTGCCCATGTCCGTTCAGGCAGAATTGCAACTGCGGAAACTGTCGGATCGTCTGTTGGAAGATTTTGGCCACGTTGTTGTCGAACTGCTCGGAATAGGGCTTAGCGTGCATGGCCACGACGGTCTTTTCGGCCTCGGCCGGGAAGCCGTCGAGCTGACGTTCGAGAAAGTCGAAGTTCGGGACGGGCGTGTTGTGGTCGAACTCCAGCGCATTGGTGTTCAGACAGACGAAGCGCACGTCGCCGGCCGTAAAGGCGAAATCGACCTCGCCGAAAATCTTGGTAAAAATCCGCTCTCCGGTGGCCAAACAGTCGTGGTTGCCCAGCAGGACGACATAAGGGACACGCAGCCGGTCGAGGATGTCGCGCTGCCGCTCGAACTCGTCGCGCATGCCGAAATCGGCCAGATCGCCCGTGTGGATCACGAAATCGATGTCGTCGCGGGCATTGATGGCCTTCACGGCCTCTTCGGTTTCGTCGTACCAGCGCTGCGTGTCGCTGATCTGCGCGAAACGGATCGTCCGCCGGCCCTCGCACGCCGCCTCGATGCGGGCGACGTTGCGGGCGTTGACACCCGTCGGACCGTCGATGCGGGTGTCGTAGGGGTGGTATTCGACCTGACAGGCGGTCAGCAGTACGCAGACAGCTGAAAATACTACGTTTCGTTTCATAGGCGACTGGGAATATGAACGACATGTGCATCCGGGCATTTCGTTAGCGGTTCGGTCTTGCCTCAGCAGAAATTGCTTTTGATTTTTCTTTTCGTGCGTTGCCGCCATTCAAACACCAATCTGTAAACGGCACCTTTAAGCTGTACGTCGTTCGCATTGGCACGCAACAGCTCCGCATAGCGATTCAGGATGTAGAGATAGGCCGGTGCACCGCACGACAGCCGACGCATGTTGCGCAATCGCCGACGCATGGACATATATTTGTGGAACGACATACGGTTGGTGTCGATGACCTGGAAACGATACCGGCCGTTCTCTTTCCGGTACAGGATATTCCCGGCATTCAGATCCTTGTGTTCCACGCCCGCGCCGTGCATCCGCACCAGAAATTCAGCCACGCCGTCGAGCACACGTTTCGCCTCCTCCCGCTGCATGAAGAGCTCGGTCGCGGGGCGGATCGATTCGTAATCCGTGTACAGCGACACGAAATAGCACTGCCGCATTACCCCCCCCAACGGATCTCCACGGCTGCGACCTCCTCGGGCGTGTCGATGCCCAGCCGGCGCAGCCGGTCGGCATGCAGATAGGCGCGCACGGCCTTGCTCTTGCGCAGCACTCCGTAGGCAAGCCGATTGAACGGCGAGAGGCGGGCGTAGCTCTTGACGACGAGCCGCACGCCGTCCGTCTCGAAGAGTTTGACGACGTTGCGGCCGTCGTGGAGCGTCACTCCGTTCCGGGCGAAGAAGATCGGACGGGCCAGCCGTTCGACGAACGGCCTGAGGTGTTCGTAGCGTGGGTTTATGAGAATCTTCATTGTCGGCGGTGAATCAATCGTTGGGCGTGATGTCGGCCAGTTCGTCGGTGATGGCCTGCTGGCGACGCTTGTTGTAGGTCAGCGACAGGTCGTCCAACAGCTCCGCAGCGTTGTCCGAGGCGGTCTGCATGGCGACGGTGCGGGCCGCCTGCTCGGCCGTAATGCTGTCGAGCAGCACCGCATGGAGGCGCGCGCGAAGCGTCTGAGGCAGCAGCGCCGCGAGGAGTGCCTCCGCCCCGGGCTCGCAGATGTACTCCGGCACGCGGCCGGGCCGTTCTTCACCTGCGGGCAGCGGCAAAAACATCTCCTGCACGGGCGTCTGACGCCCCATCGAGCGGAAATGGTTGTAGACCAATACCACCCGGTCCGCCTCTCCGGCCGCATATTCCGCCATCAGGGCATCGGCCAGCGCCGCGGCGCCCTCGCCGTAGCCTGCCAGGTAGAACTTACCGAAGGTGGAGAACACGTTCTGCTTATGGATGTTGTTGCCGCTCTTCAGGAAGGCGATAGCGGCCTCCACATAGGCGCTCTCATCCT
>OLOQ01002036.1_pt1 | contig 17572 bp, 12 predicted proteins | sample 1673101 | NCBI WGS metagenome assembly OLOQ01 (sample SAMEA3136754, study PRJEB25190) | human gut metagenome | biome: human gut; feature: human-associated habitat; material: faeces | place: Austria | collected 2013 | reverse complement strand
GAAACAACCATCGGCATATCCGTTGAGCGGTTAGGCCGATGGTTGTGCACTTCCCCAGCGATTATGCTCGATTTTTTGTGGGCGGTAGTAGTGTGTCATTTTCGCGTCTGCAATCCGATTTTCCATACACCATTTTTACACCATTTCGGCGTGGAGTAGTATGGAATTGCATGAAGTTATATAGTGGCTGTTTGTGCGGAAAACACGCTGAAATCAAGAATTATCGGCATTTATGGAGCAATATTGAGATATAGAATCAGGTGAATCGCCCTCAATACCTAATTTCATATTGACGTTTCGTCCTTTCCGAATGCTGTATTTGATCCGTTTTTTTGGCGGGACACGCCTTTTTCCCAGAAAACCTCTATACAAACGGGCTTTTACAAACTATAATTATACATGGAAAAAGCGGCGGCAAGAGCGTTTCAGAATATCTGCAAAAGGTTTATAAATTTGTAACCTTTCGCGCTTTTTTTCGGGTATAATGATATTCAGAATGCGGCACACAGGGGTGCTGCGCTGACAAGGAGGTAAAAATATGGCAATGGGAAAAGTCCTGGTTGCGGACGATGATAAAAATATCTGCGAACTTTTGCGGCTTTATCTGGTAAAAGAAGGATTTCAGGTTGTCCTGGCCGGCGACGGAGAGGAAGCCCTTGCCCGTTTTTCGGCGGAGAATCCGGATATCATTCTCTTGGACGTGATGATGCCCCGATTGGACGGCTGGCAGGTTTGCCGGGAAATTCGCAAAAAATCTGAGTGCCCGATTATTATGATCACTGCCAAGGGCGAGACCTTCGACAAGGTGCTGGGTTTGGAACTGGGCGCCGACGACTATGTGGTAAAGCCCTTTGAAACCAAGGAGATCGTGGCCCGGATCAAAGCGGTGTTGCGCCGGACCGGAAAAAGCGCGGCGGAAAACGACGTCAAGGAAGTCAGCTATGACAAGCTGGTGGTCAACATGACCAAGTACGAGCTGAAAGTGGACGGCAAGGTGGTGGATACGCCGCCGAAGGAGCTGGAATTGTTGTACCATCTGGCCAGCAATCCCAACCGGGTTTACACCCGGGATCAGCTTTTGGACGAGGTGTGGGGATTTGAATATTACGGCGACTCCAGAACGGTGGATGTGCATGTCAAGCGCCTGCGCGAAAAGCTGGAGGGCGTTTCGGACAAATGGACGCTCAAAACGGTTTGGGGCGTTGGATATAAGTTCGAAGTAAAAGAATAGCGCTGGCAAGATGACAGAGATTTCCCGCGGCAGTCTGTATGTTTAGGGTGCAGGCTGCCGCGGTTTTCCACTTCGGAAGGATGGGGTTTTCGATGCAGAAAAATTTATTTACCAAATATTTTACCATCTGTGCCGGAATGATTCTGGCGAGCATTACCGTGCTGGGCGCTTTGCTAATGGGGTTTGCGTCTCAATATTTCCGCAGTGACAAGTTAAAGGTACTGGACCGTTATGTGAGCCAGGCCACAGCTTTGACACTGACGGACTATCAAAAGAATAATTATTTATATATTGACGAAACTACCTTAAACTCGGTTTACTCCGTATTGGCTGACGCCATTGAGGCGACGATTTTTCTTTCTGACACTGAGGGGAAAATCCTGATCTGTACGGACACGGAGCCGTTTGCTTCCGGAAAGGATACCGTGCCGGAAAGTATTCTCAAGCAGGCGGCCAGCGGCAGTTATCGGGAAACCGGGCGGCTGGGAGGCGCGTATCAAAGCAGGAACTACACGGTGGCGCGGCCTATTGGGCTACCCAACGGGCAGATTTCGGGATTTGTGTTTATATCTGCTTCCGCCAACAGTTTGAGCATTTTTTTGGGTCAGCTGCTCAACATGTTTCTGTTAAGTTCTCTGACAATGGTGGTGATCGCTTTTATCGTTATCTACTTTGTGACCGCCCGCATGGTAAAGCCATTACGGGATATGCTGGCAGCTACGCAGAGTTTTTCCCGGGGTGATTACACCGTTCGGGTACAGGTGAACAGCAGCGATGAAATCGGGCAGCTGGCGAATGAATTTAACTATATGGCAGAGGCGCTGGCCCGCAACGAGGCGATGAACCGCAGCTTTGTAGCCAATGTTTCCCATGAACTGAAGACGCCTATGACCACCATCGGCGGATTTGTAGACGGTATTTTGGACGGGACTATCCCCAAGGAAAAGCATCATCAGTATCTGGCGATTGTATCCGGCGAGGTGAAAAGGCTGTCCCGCATGGTGCGGTCAATGCTGGATCTGGCCAAGATTGAAGCGGGAGAGATGAAACTCAATCCGGCGGAGTTTGACCTGAACAACATTGTATGTCAGGTGATTTTTAGCTTTGAGCAGGCCATTGAATCCAAAAACCTGGACATTCTCGGGTTGGATGTGGATAAAATTATGGTCAGCGCTGACCCGGATTTGATGCATCAGGTGATTTATAACCTGATCGAGAACGCGGTAAAGTTTGTCAACGAAGGCGGCTATATCGAGGTGAAATACCACAACGATGGTGCGCGTACATTGGTTGCCATCCGCAATTCCGGCACCGGCATCGCGCCGCAGGATCTGCCCAATGTGTTTGAGCGGTTTTACAAGACGGACCGTTCCCGCAGCCAGGATAAAACTGGCGTTGGTTTGGGATTATATATTGTGCGGACGGTGATTCAACTGCACGGCGGTGAAATCCACGTTAGCTCCAAAGAAGGGGAATATACGGAATTTGCATTCTCCGTTCCCAGCGCCGGAACAAAAAATTCACAAAATTTATTCAGAAAAAACGGATAATTCCTCAAGTTTTTTAAAGAGTCCGTTACGCAATGGACATATTTCTCTTTTATAATAAAGCCAGTTTAAAAAAGCAGCGGCGGATTTTTGAGATCCAAGGCTTTTGCAGGATAACAAGGAGGAACAGAGCATGAATGACATGGAAAATAAAGACATGGGCGGCTCTTTGGAAAATAACATCCCGGCGGAGAAAACCGATGCGGAAAAACCAGCGGAGAACAAGACTCCGGGCGAACAGGCTTATCAGTATCAGCCGCCTGTAAACCGGCAAACTCCCCCCTACGGCGGATACTCTTTTGGCCAGCATCCGGCGCCGGGAGCGGCACAGACCCCGCCTCCCCATACGCCCCCGCCTGCGGATCAATGGAGTTTTCCGGAGTACGGCACGCCGGCTCAAAAGCCGGAAAACAAGAAAAAAGGAAAAGGACTCAAAGTTTTCGCGGGGATCATCGGCGCATTGCTAGGAGTTACCTTGTTGAGCTTTGCCGTGTTTGGCATTTACAGCCTGGTGGCACCGCAGCAAAACGTGGTGGACCCGCCGGCGCAGTCCCAGAGCAAAGGCGATCTGCCCGCGAACGAGAATGTCCCCGAGCTTGAAACCAACAGTAAACCGTCGGATAACACGGTATCGACCGACGGGACGCTGACAACGGCGCAGATTAACGAAAAGGTCGCTCCATCTGTGGTTGGTATTGTGCAATATCAATCCAACTACTTTGAACCTACCGGCGAAGGGTCCGGCATCATCCTGTCGGAAGACGGATACATTGCCACCAACGCCCATGTCATTGAGAATGCGGACAGCTTGGAGGTGGTTCTCAGCGACGGTACTACTTATAAAGGGACCGTTGTCGGCTACGACAGCAAAACGGATTTGGCAGTGATTAAAATTGACGCATCCGGACTGACTCCGGCGGAGCTGGGGGTTTCCGGCGAACTGAAGGTCGGCGAAAAAGCCATCGCCATCGGCAATCCCGGCGGCCTGATTTATGCGGGATCAGTTTCTGAGGGGATTATTTCCGGGTTGAACCGTTCCCTGCGTGCGGCGAACGACGGATATACCATGAATTTTATTCAGACGGATGCGGCTATCAGCCCTGGTAACTCCGGCGGCGCGCTGGTAAATGAATTCGGCCAGGTGGTGGGAATCAATTCCCAGAAGCTTTCCGCCAACGGATATGAGGGCATCGGATTTGCCATCCCCATTGATGAGGCACTGCCGATTCTCAAGGATTTGATGAGCTACGGGCGGGTGACCGGACGAGTCAAACTGGGAATTTCCGCTTATGCAGTGAACGAATATGTGGCCAGTGTCAACGGAATCCCCAGCGGCATTCTGATCGACAGCATTGATTCCGATTCCACTTTGCTGGCTGCCGGCGTACAGGCGGGCGATATCATCACCCAGGTAGAGGGGACGGCGGTCAACAGCTTTACCGCATTGTCTGACCTGTTGCGCGATTATGCGCCCGGCGATCAGGTTGCGCTGACGATTTTCCGGGCTAATCAGTCCTACGGAAGTTCCCGTTACGGATATTCTTATGGCGGCCAGACCATACAGGGGAGTACTTTTGAAGTAACGGTTACGCTGATGGAAGATACAGGGGCGGCTGCCTCTGCTGAGTTGCAGAACAACAGCACCCAAGGATAATCAAATCTTTTTGCATCCGGCCTTTTGTGCTGGTGTCCGTAAAATAGAAAAAGCCAAGCTGCATTTTGCAGCTTGGCTTTTCTATTGTTCGCTCTACATAACAGTTGCCGGTCCGGTATGGTGTGCTTTTAAGATTTTTAGATAAATCCTGATGGTTTATCTTTTTTTGTAAATGATAAGCTCTGGATTTGCACCATTTTCCTCGTAAGTACAGACAAGCAGAAACTCCATATTAGCAACAAGACCATAGCATCGGTCACCGCCGAACTCGCACGGAAGCTGATTACTAAGATAAGCGGCCCCATCATCTAAGAACTTCGCAATCTTTCCATTTGGAAGTCTGTATTCAAGATTGACAAAATTACCAACCAATGCATTAAGGCTTTCGACCTTCGGCATTCCTTCAATATGTAATTCATTGAATTCATCAATAATCTGTTTCTTGAACCCTTCGAAATTTTCTTTGCCGCCAAGGGAGGCATACCGTTTCCAGTAATCAAGCTTCGGAAGCATATCCTTCATATATGCCCTCACCTGCTCGGATGTGAAATGTTCATTGACCATATGATTGGCACAAAAGTCAATTAAGTCATCCATATTATCGTAAGTGTATTCGCCATCGGCATAACACCATTTACAGTATTCTTCATTGAGTCCGCCATCTGCTTCTCTGCTGATGTTGGAATCCTCCAACGGCATTCCGCAGCATTGGCAGATCAGTTGCCGGGGAGAGCCCAGAAGCGTGTTGATGGAAACATCAAACAGTTTTGATAAAAGCTTCAGGGCTTCAGTGCTCGGGGTTGTTTCACCCGTTTCCCAACGGGAAACGGCCTGACGGGTGACATATACTTTTTCAGCAAGTTCATCCTGTGATAAACCGTTTTTTGTTCTAAGTTCCAGTATAATATCTTTGGTATCCATTCATCATCACCTCGAAAAAATTGTATCACCTAGCGGCATGCAAAACAAGCAACGAGCTGTTGCTGTCGGCTATGCAAATCGCGATTTGCCGAATTGGTATGACGAATAAACCATAGATTAGCTGGATACACAAGAAAAGGTGCAACAAGTTGACTACTGTGACTGTAAAACTGTTTTATGTGCCCTTTTGTGCCGGACGCTTTTCTTTTGATTGCAAATCATCCTTATTTCCGGTAAAATAAAAAAGCAGGATGGGCTGCAATTCTTTTTTGGGTGCCGGGAACTGCTTTGGGAGGTGCGGTTTATGTTCGCCATCGTATTCCAGCAGGTGTTTATCATGTTTTTGTTGATGCTGATTGGCTTTGTTTATGCAAAGGCCACCGGCATGCAGAAAGCAGAATGCAATCGCATCTGCAATATCCTTTTGATGATTGTCACGCCTTGTTTGCTTTTGAGCAACCTGCAGCGGCCGTTTCAGCAGGAAATTGTCAAAGAACTGCTCTTTTCTCTGGGACTTGCTGTTGTATCCTCACTTTTTGCCATTTTGGCGGCCCGTTTTCTCTTCCTTCCGCGGGGGCAGCAGGAAAATAAGCGGATTGAACGGTATGCAGCCAGCTTTGGCAACGTGGGCTTTATTGGGATTCCGTTGGTAACCGGCATTTTCGGCGCCCAATACGCAGTGTTTGCCGTTGTGTTTGTGGTGGTGTTTCACGTGCTTTCCTGGACCGTTGGCGTAGGAATGCTGAAAGGATCTTTTCGGGAAATGTCCTGGAAAGAAGCGCTGTTGAATCCGGGGATACTCAGCGCTCTGGTAGCGGTGCCGTTGTTTGTGATGAACATTACGCTGCCTTCCTCTTTGGGGGCGGTAGTCGGGTACCTTTCTTCTTTGAACACGCCGCTGGCTATGCTGGTATGCGGATTCTTTATTGCGGGGGTGGATTGGAACCGGTTTCGGGAAAAAGGGGTGCTGTACGCCTCTCTGACCCGGCTGGTATGGATTCCGCTTTTGACCATGCTGTTGTATTGGGTATTGGGACTGCACCGCTGGATAGATGACGGCGTTACGCTGGTGCTGGTGAATCTGATTGCCGGGGCCTGTCCGGCGGCTATTGCCACCAGCATGATGTCGGCCCGGTACGGCCTGGATGGGGAATATGCATCGGTCATCGTGGCGGTAACGACGGTGGGATGCCTTGTCACGGTGCCGCTGATCGCCATGTTGGGTCAGATGATTTTTGTATAGCGGGTAGAAAAACACGAAAACAAAATGAAAAGAGGGGGACCTTCGGGTAGAAGGCCTCCCTTTTTTGATACATGTACCGGTCCGAAAGTCCCGCAGGGCCAGCGCGCCCCAAACTGACAAGGCAAGGAAATTTCGAAAAAAGCCGCTGTTGTTCGGCTGCAAGGAGAAATGCTTGCCAGGCGGTTTTCCACGGCGTTTTCATTTCGGACAAAGGTTCGAAATGAGAGAGGATGTGGAGCGAATCAAGAGCATCTGTCCCGGATTTTTGGGGGAAAACAGGGCGGAAGAGGTTATTTTGTGCTATAGCGGTTTTGGGCAAAATGCCAGCTGTCGGCGCACATCTCATCAATGCCGCGTTTGGCTTCCCAGCCGAACAGAAGGCGGGCTTTTTCGGTGTCGGCATAGCAGGTGGCAATGTCGCCGGGGCGGCGCGGGTCGATGACATAGGGGATCTCCTTGCCGCAGGCCTTGCTGAAGGCGTTGATGACGTCCAGCACGCTGTAGCCATGGCCGGTGCCCAGATTGCAGATGAACAGGCCGGGCTTCTGCTCCAGCTTTTTGATGGCAGCAACATGGCCGCGGGCCAGGTCGACAACATGGATGTAGTCGCGCACGCCGGTGCCGTCGGGGGTCGGGTAGTCATTGCCAAAGACGTGGACCTTCTCCAGCTTGCCGACAGCGACCTTGGCGATGTAGGGCACGAGGTTGTTGGGGATGCCGTTGGGGTCCTCGCCGATCAGGCCGGACGGATGCGCACCGATGGGGTTGAAGTAACGCAGCAGCGCAACGTTCAGCTCGGGGTCGGCGTGGCAGCAGTCGGTCAGGATGCGCTCGGTGAACACCTTCGTGGTGCCGTAGGGGTTCGTGGTGCCGCCGACGGGGAAATCCTCGCGGATGGGCACGCTGGCGGGGTCGCCGTAGACCGTGGCGGAGGAGGAGAAGATGATGTTGTGGCAGTTGTGGCGGCGCATGACATCCAGAATGTTCAGCGTGCAGGCCAGATTGTTGGAGTAGTACTCGATGGGCTTGGAAACGCTCTCGCCGACGGCCTTGTAGGCGGCGAACTGGATGACACAGTCAATGTCCTCGTTCTCGGCAAAGATCTTCTCCACGGCGTCCTTGTCGGTCATGTCGGCCTCGACAAAACGGAAGTCCTTGCCGGCGATCTTCTTGACGCGGGCCAGGGCCTCGGGGCAGGAGTTGTAGTAGTTATCGGCTACAACGATGTCGTACCCTGCGGCCAGAAGTTCCACACAGGTGTGGCTGCCGATGTAGCCGGCGCCACCGCTAACCAGAATTGCCATAACAGTCGTCTCCTTATGTTATATGATATTGTTGCGTGCGAACCGGGCGGCTCGCCTCTCTTTGCTTGTATTCTACTCTTTCTGCGGAGTTTCTGCAATAGGAGTTTTTGATTCTGATTTGCCTTTTTGTTGCCTGTTTTGCCGCCGTGCGGGCAGCCCCTGCTGAATGCGGCGGTAGGCGGACGGCGTGTGCCCCGTGGCAGCGCGGAATTTCTGGCTGAAATACGCGCCGGAGCAGTAGCCCATCTGCGCGGCGACCTCGCCGGGGGATGCCCCGCGGGCCAGCAGCTGGGCCGCGTACTCGATGCGCATGGCGGAGAATTCCTCCATGGCCGTGCGGTGGAGCCGCGCGCGGAACGCCTGCTGCAGCTGGGGCCGCGTGCAGCCCAGCGCCGTGCAGATGTCGTCGATCTTCAGTTCATGCGCAAGATTTTCGGCAAAATAGGCGCGGGCGTCCTCGACCAGCGCGTTCTGGCGGCGCTCCCGCCGGACGCGGGCCACGGGGCGCTTGGTGCGGCGGCAGCGGCGGGCCAGCAAAATCAGCAGATTTTCCAGATGGATGATGAACTGCTGCATCGCGCCGAAGGGCAGTTCCTCCTTTAAGACAGGCCGTCCGCCCGGCACGGGGGCGGCGTCGAACAGCTCGTTGGCGGCATTTGCCAGCCAGTTCAGGTCATGCTGCTCGGCAGGCTCCGTGTGCAGCATCGCGCCGCGGAAACGGTCCATGGCCGCGCCGGTGCAGTAAAAGTCGATGCGCAGCGTCTCGGGCGGGACCTCGCCGACGGTGGTCATAGCAAAGACCTCCCCCGGCTGGTGGAACAGCAGTCCGCCTGCCCGCAGCAGCACGTGGCGGGCATCGCAGCGTTCCTCAATGGTGCCGCTGCGCACAAAGACCAGCTGCCAGGCCTGCGTCTCGCTGGGCGGGAATGAGTCGTCCGCGCGCCACTCCGACGCATGTGCCGCCGGGATCGCTTCGACCCGCAGCGGAAAGGTATCGTTCAGCATGGGTGTGACCTCCCTTCCCCGGCTTGACACCGCTGTAGGGGCCGGGCATGCCCGGCCCGCATGTGTATGGCGACCAGCTGCCTGCGGGAAGGCTCTCTCCCTCCGGGCGGTGCGTACTTTCCTTACACCGCTACCGCGCCCGGCCAGCTCTCGCCGGTCTCCGCGCTCCCCGTTTCCCCGTCGGCTCCGTAAGAGAAAACGCCGGGGGTCATGTCGGCCAGCAGGGGAAACTGCGCAAGCTCGGGGCAGGTGTCGGTCAGCCCCAGACAGTAGGCCGTCAGCGGACTGATCTCCTTTGTGATGGCGTCAAACCGGCTTGAGCCGTCGTCCTCGTAGGTGCTCAGCATAATATCGCCGGGGTAGGTGTCGGCCACATAGCTGACAAGTGCCTCGTCGACGTAGGGGTCGCTGCTGCCCTCATACAGGTCGGGCGCGCCGAACAGATGCAGGATCTCGTGGGCGTAGGTCGCCGGGGATTCCGCCTCGCCGTCGGTGTAGGCGTCGGTTTTGTACAGGCAGCTGTATTCATAATAAAAGCTGTCGCCGTCGTCGGCGTAGTGAGCCATCGTGAAGGATGTCCCGCTGATGGGCAGGAAGAACAAAAACGCGATGTGCCGGGCCCCGTAGGCAGCCAGACGGCTGTCGGCGGCCAGCGACGCGCACAGCGTATCCATCTCGTCGAGAAAAGCGGAGCTTTCCTCGGAATTTTCGCCGCCCTGCATGGCGGACTGCACAAGATAACTGCGTGTTAGCGTTGAATCGCTGCCGTCCGCGCTGCGATCACAGATCAGATTCACCGCGGCCTCGTAGCCCGCGGCCTGCTCGGTGATCCAGTCCACGGCCAGCTGGGTGCGCTGCACGGCGGCAGCGCGGCTCTCGGCATCCCAGGTATGCCCGTGGGCGGCGTCGTTCAAAAACACGTTGACGAGCACGGTGGCATCGGTCAGCAGTGCGGCGCTGCCGTAGGCCTTCTGCTCCTCGGTAAAGGTGGGCACCGGCTCCGGCGTCGGGGTGGCGGCGGGGCTTTCGGCCCGAGGCAGCTCTGCGGGATAACGCTGTACCGTGACACGGGCCGAGCAGCTGCACAGCAGCGCCGCGGCCAGCACCAGGGCAGCCAGTTTTCTGTACATGGTGCGCCCCTTAAATTTCCAGCACGGCTCTGCCGTCGTGGTCGGCCAGCTCCAGCGTGACCTCGCGGCCATCCAGGCGGCCATCGACGAGCGCGTCGGAGACGGGATCCTCAATGGTCTTGCGGATCGTGCGGCGCAGCTCACGCGCACCGTATTTGGTGGAGCTTTCGGCTACGATGTCCGCCAGCGCGGGCTGCGTGTAGTGCAGCGTGATGCCGTGCGCGGCCAGACCGGGCTTGTACTCGTCGAGCATGAGCGCGGCGATCTTCTCAAGGTCTTCCTCGCTCAGCGGCTTGAACGTAATGATCTCGTCCACACGGCCGATGAACTCGGGGCGCAGGAACTCCTGCAGCGCCTTCATGCTGCGGTCCGCGCTGGCGACCTCGGCCTTTTTGCCGAAGCCCGTCGCGCCGCTCTGGTCGGTGGAGCCCGCGTTGGAGGTCATGCAGATGACCGTGTTCGAAAAGTCCACCGTGCGGCCCTGCGCGTCGTTGATCTTGCCCTCGTCCAGAATCTGCAGCAGGATATTCATAACGTCAGGATGTGCTTTTTCGATCTCGTCAAACAGCACGACGCTGTAGGGATGGCGGCGGACCTTCTCGGTCAGCTGCCCGGCCTCGTCGTAGCCGACATAGCCCGGGGGCGAGCCGATGAGGCGGGACACCGCGTACTTTTCCATGTACTCGCTCATGTCGATGGAGATGAGCGGGTCAACGGTGTCGAACAGCTGGCTGGCCAGCTGCTTGACCAGCTCGGTCTTGCCGACGCCGGTGGGGCCGACGAAGATAAAGCTGGCCGGGCGGTGACGGCCGGACAGGTCGGCGCGGGCGCGCTTGATGGCCCCGGCCACGGCGTGGACAGCCTCGTCCTGGCCGATGATGTGCGCCTTGAGGGCATCCTCCAGCCCCTGCAGGCGGCCATACTCGGTCTCTTTGATCTTCACAGCAGGCACACCGGTCCAAAGCTCAATGACCTGTGCGACGTCGTCCATGGTCACTTCAATTTCCGCGACCTTCAGCTGCAGCGCGGGCAGCTTTTCGCGCTGCTTCGCCAGATCGGTCTTGACCGCGGCCAGTGCCTCGTAGTCGATGGCAGCGTCCTGGCCGTTCTGCGGCTCGGGGTTCTCCAGTTCGTGCTCGCGGGTCTCCAAATCGGCCACGGTGCGCTGGGTCTCCATGAGCTCTGTAATTTCAGGATGGCGCAGGTTGCAGCAGGCGCAGGATTCATCCAGCAGGTCAATGGCCTTGTCCGGCAGGAAACGATCCGTGATGTAGCGTTCCGACAGCTTGACGATGCTCGTCACGATGGGGTCGGACACACGGACGAAGTGGTGCTTTTCATAGTAGACGCGGATGCCCTTGATGACCTCGATGGTGTCCAGCAGCGACGGCTCCTCGACCTTGACGGGCTGGAAACGGCGCTCCAACGCGGAATCCTTCTCGATATACTTGCGATACTCGGCAAACGTCGTTGCGCCGATGACCTGCATCTGCCCGCGGGACAGCGCGGGCTTCATGATGTTGGCGGCGTTCATAGAGCCGTCGGAGTCGCCCGCGCCGACGATGGAGTGGATCTCATCAATAAACAGGATGATGTTGCCCGCAGCCTTGACCTCGCTGATGAGGCCCTTGACACGCTGCTCAAACTGGCCGCGGAACTGGGTGCCTGCGACGAGGGACGTCATGTCGAGCAGGTAAATTTCCTTGTCCTGCAGACGCGCGGGGACCTTGCCCTCGGCAATGCGCTGGGCGATGCCCTCGGCAATCGCAGTCTTGCCGACACCGGCCTCGCCGATCAGGCAGGGGTTGTTCTTCTGGCGGCGGCACAAAATCTGGATCGTGCGGTAAATTTCGCGGTCACGGCCAATGATGCGGTCCGTCTTGCCGTCGCGGGCCTTCTGGGTCAGGTTCTCGCAGTAGGTCTCAAGGAACTTGCGGCGGGGAGCCTTTTCCTTCTTGCCGTTTTTGGACTTGGCGTCGTCCTTATTCTGGCGCGCACCAAAGCCAAACGGGAAGACGGGGCTGCCGCCCGGGACAAAATCGTCCTGCGGGGCGGGCTCGTCACCGGCGTCGGTGTCGTCGCCGTTCATCATGGGGGCCAGCATGCCGGAGTCGGAGGCCTCCTGCAAAAAGCTGGACATCCGCTCCTCCATGTTTTCCAGATCCTGGTCGGACATGCCGAACTGTTTCATCAGATCATCCACAGGCTGGATGTGCATGGCACGGGCGCAGGTCAGGCAGTAGCCCTCCTGCACGGTCTTGCCGTTTTCAAGCCGCTGCACAAACACGACAGCGGGGCGTTTTTGGCATTTAACACAAAGCATTTACTTCACCTCTATGAAAAGTGCCCGATAAGAGGCACGTGGGATTGCGATAAATTGTTGTAGGGGGCGGCGTTCTCGACGCCCAGCGGGCGGATAGGAAATCCGCCCTACGTAGGGCGGGCAGTCCCCTGCCCGTCGCACCGCAGCTACACTACTATTATTAAACAAACCCTGCCAAATTGCAAGTTTTGGCGGGGCTTGTTCAGAATTTGTTTAATAATGGAGCAAAAACGGGTTGAACGCACCAAAAAGGCTGTACCCGACGCTGCGCTGCAAAACGCCGGTGGTCAGCCAGTCGATCTGGCCGGTGGTGATGCTGGCGGCGAACCAAAGCAGCAGCGCCAGCAGCCAGCAGTCGAACGCGCCGGTCACAAGGCCTAGCACCAGACCCAGCAGCCGGTTGGCGCCGCCCACCAGCGGGATAAGATTGACGCCGCGCAACAGCCGCACCAGCAGGGCGAACACCCAGCGCACGATCATGCAGAGCAGCACAAACAGCACTGCCTGCACCAGCGGCAGGAAAAGCGGCTCCAGCAGGGCGTTGATTTTTTCGGGCAGCTGGTCCCCGGCAGTCTGCAGACCCGCGGCCAGCGCGGCACGGATGGATTCCGGCAGAAAGTCCAGCCCCTGCACCGCAGCGGCAATGTCGCCGCCCGACTGTGCGACGGCCTGCTCGACCCGGGTGGAGACGGAGTCGCTGAAAAAGCTAAGGTAGACTTCCGGGGCCAGCGTGCGGCTGCCCCAGGAGGCAATGCCGACGCCCAGCACCGCGCCGATCAGCTCGGTCAGCCCGGCGAGAAAGCCCTTCTGCCAGCTTTTGACAGCGGCAAAGGAAAATACGGCCAGAAAAATAAAATCATAGACAAGTACGGGAGAAAAAGACATAGATGGGTACTTCTTTCTGTTGGATTACTTGCGGGTCGAAAGGCTTCCCCCGAGGGGGAAGCTGTCAGCGGCCCCGCCCGCTGACTGATGAGGGCGAACCTTGCCATTATTGCCCGCAAATTGGTCATTGCGGCAAGGCAGCCCCTCATCCGGCCCTGCGGGGCCACCTTCCCCCAAGAGGGAAAGCTTCGGAGCTACTCGGCTGGCTTCGCCAAAACGTCCGCCTGACTGCCGGTAAAGACCAGCGTCTGCTTGCCGTGCAGGACCGCCAGCGGGCGGGACGGCAGGCCGGTCTGCACCCAGTTCTGCACGCCGTCGTAGCCGTAGCACTCGACGGCATCGGGGCAGAGCAGATAAATGTCAGTGTCGGTGGCCGAGACCGCAAACGCCTGCCGTGCGGGAATCTCCGACATAACGGTGAGGCTTTCAGACAGGGTGACCAGGCTGTTTCCGCCGTGTACGTTCAGAAGTAGCGCGGTCTGGCGGCGTCCGGGCGCAACGCTTTGCAGCGCGGCCCCGCCGTAGTCGTAGCGTGCGACCTCGGCGGCGGTGCGGGGGTCGATGACCGCAATGTAGGTGTCAAACACGGCCATGACGCGGTTCTCGCTCTGCCAGTCCAGCCGCAGCAGCATGCTGCCCGCGTCGGCGGTGTAGAGCAGTCCCTCGGTGTCGGAGTCGAGGCTCATAAAGTAGACCGAGCAGTTCAGCTGCCCGTCCCGCGCGGCAATCATGCCCGAGGCAAACCTGCGGTTGTCGGGGGCAAAGTCCAGCGCGATCGGTGTGCCCATCGACTGGGGCATCCGCCAGCTGTACAGCTCCCGCATCGAAGGGTCATAGATGTGTACCCAGCCGGCAAAACGGTCCGCGTCGGTCACGACGGCCAGCGAGTTGTTGTTTGACATGGCGCAGAGCAGAATGTCCTCGTCAAAGCGCTGTGTGTAGAGCGTGCGGGTGCGGCTGCATACGGTCAGCTCACTGCCCGCGCGGTTGTAGACCGCAAAGTGGGTGCCGCCCACAGCCAGCACGGGCCGCGCGTAGGACGGCTGCAGGCTCAGAATTTTGGAGCCGTAGGCCGAGTAGACGAGCACATCCTCATTGCCCAGCTCGACGAAGCCGTCCGCCAGCGGTTCGATTTGCAGCGGCTCGGTGATGCCGGTGGTGGTTGGCCAGCCGCCGTCGGTGCGGTTCAGGTAGAGCGACGCGCTGTCCACGGCATCACCCAGCAGCGCCAGCGAGGCCGACAGTGTGCCGGTCACAACGGTGAGCGCCAGCGCCAGCACAATGATAATGACGATCAGGACGGTGAGCCGCCGCTGCTGGCGCTGCTTGTAGAGCGGCGTCAGGGATTTGAGCCGCGCGGCGCTCTGCGCGGACGGCTGCTCGGACGTCCGGGACGGCGGGCTGTCATCGCGCCGCGGTGTGGGAGCGGTGCGCAGCGTGCGGGCGCGGTCTGCGTCGCGGGCGGCGGCGTTCAGGGCCCGCCTCTGCTCACGCGCCAGCCGCTGCAGCAATGCCTGCCGATCTCTGTCCGCCTTACTCATAGGTGGGCCCCCTCCTTTCCGGAAAAAATTTGTGCGTATGGGTTGGTTTGTAGGGAGGCGTCTTGACGCCTCCGGGCCGTTAGCGGCGGTGGTCAGGCTCCGCGGAGGGGTCAAGACCCCTCCCTACGGTACGCCATTAAACGTCATCCAACCCGGGATAGTCTACTTTCTCCAAAAAAAGCCCCTTTGCGGGCAGCGTCGGCCCGGCCCGGCGTCGGTCCCCGCTTTCCAGCAGGGCGGGGATACTCTCCGGCGTCCGCTTGCCAAGACCCGCGTCCGCGAGCGTGCCCGCCAGAATGCGCACCATATTATAGAGGTAACCGTCGGCGGTCACGGAAATTGTAAACAAGTCGCCGTTCTGTACAACAGTACAATTTGTAATCGTCCGCACGGTATCCCCGTGGGCGGCGGCGCTGGACCCGGACGCGCAGAGGGCGGAAAAATCGTGCGTGCCTATGAACTGCGCCGCAGCGGCCTGCATGGCGGCCAGGTCGAGCGCTGCCCCTACCCTGTGGCAGGTGTCGTAGGTGAACGGATCATCCACCCGCGCGTTCAAAATGTAGTAGCGGTAGGTCTTGGCGTGGGCGGCGTAACGCGCGTGGAAGCCATCCGGCACGGACCGGATGTCCACTGCGCGGATGTCCGGCGGCAGGTGGGCGTTGAGCGCGGGCACGATTTTCTGCATCGGCACTTTGCCAGTATAGCAGAAGCTGAGCGCGAAACGCCGCGCATGGACGCCGGCATCGGTGCGGGAGCAGCCCTTGACGTCGGGGCGGCAGCCGAACACCGCCTGCATCGCGTCCTGCAAAACCGCGCAGACCGTGGGCGCATTTGGCTGGACCTGGAACCCGGCATAGCGGGTGCCCTTGTAGGAAATCCAAAGTAAATAATTCATGTCAGAACCAGGTAGGGGCCGGGCATGCCCGGCCCGGTTGTGTAAGGCAAGCAGACGCTTGCGGGAAGGCTGCGGGCCGGGCATGCCCGGCCCCTACAGGGCGGCTGATCCTTACGCCAGCCCCGGCACAAAGAATCGTGTGCAGGCAATGGCCACCAGCGCCACGGCAATGACCGCCAGGCATTTGAAGTCCTCGCCGGTGAATTTCAGCTGCTTGAGCCGGGTGCGGCCCTCGCCGCCGTGATAGCAGCGGCATTCCATCGCCATGGCCAGCTCGTCGGCGCGGCGGAACGCCGAGATGAACAGCGGAATCAGGATCGGCACCAGCGCCTTGATGCGCTGGGTAAATGTGCCGCTGTCCAGCATCGCGCCGCGGGCCTTCTGGGCGTTCATGATCTTTTCCGTCTCCTCGATCAGGGTCGGGATGAACCGCAGCGCAATCGTCATCATCATGGCCAGCTCATGCACGGGAAAGTGCAGCTTCGCCAGCGGGCGCAGCAGGCTCTCGATGGCGTCGGTCAGCACGATGGGACTGGTCGTGTAGGTCAGCAGGCTCGTGCCTGCAATCAGTGCGCAGACGCGCACCGCCAGCAGAATGGCATACTTGACCCCTTCGGCGTAAATGTTCAAAATCCAGAAGTGCACAAGCGGCTCCCCCTGCCCCGTGACGAAGAAAAGATTCAGCACCGCCGTAAAAATCACGATGGGCACGATGGGCTTTAGGCTTTTCAAAATCATCTTGCCGGGAATCTGTGCTACCTTGTACAGCGCGGCCAGCAGCAGGATGGACAGTGCCAGCCCCAGCGGGTTCGGGGCCACAAACAGCACGACGATATAGGCAATCGTCGCGACCAGCTTGAGCCGCGGGTCGCAGCGGTGCAGGATGGAATGCCCGGGAAAATGCTGACCTATCGTAATATCTTTAAGCATTTGCCCCACCTCCCTGTTTGGCGGCCAGCGCCTTTTGAATCGTTTTGACCGCATAGGGGATCGTGTAGACGTCCGCGGGGATGTCCAGCCCCATCTGGCGCAGCTTTAAAAAGATCTGCGTGACCTGCGGCACCGAAAGCCCCAGCTCCAGCAGCTCATGCGCGCGGGCAAAGACGTTTTCCACCGTGTCATACATGGCAATTTTGGCGCGGTGCATGACCAGCACGCGGTTAGCATACTTGGCAATATCCTCCATCGAGTGGCTGACCAGCAGCACCGTGATGCCGGTTTTCTCATGGTAGTCCCTGATCTGGCTCAGGATCGTATCGCGGCCCTCGGGGTCCAGACCGGCGGCGGGCTCGTCCAGCACCAGCACGCGGGGGTGCATGGCCATGACGCCCGCAATCGCAACGCGGCGCTTCTGCCCGCCCGAAAGCTCAAACGGGCTTTTTTCCAACAGCTCATCGGACAGGCCGACGAACGCGGCGGCCTCCCTGACGCGGCGCTGGACCTCGGCCTCGTCCAGGCCCATGTTGCGCGGGCCGTAGGCGATGTCGCGGGCGCAGGTCTCCTCAAACAGCTGGTACTCGGGGTACTGCATGACAAGGCCGACGAGAAAGCGGAAGCTGCGCAGGTCTGCGCCCTGCTCCCACAGGTCCCTGCCGTCCACAAGGACGCGGCCCGACGTCGGGCGGTTCAGGCCGTTGAAATGGCTGATAAGCGTGGATTTTCCGCTGCCCGTCGAGCCGATGATACCGACAAAGTCGCCCTCCTCGACGGTGAAGGACACGTCATCCAGCGCCTTCGTCGCGTCGGGCATACCCTGGTTATAGATGTAGCTCAGGTTTTCAACACGAATGATTTCGGACATAGTTGTTCCTTTCCCGCCGGATACAGCCCGGTTGCGGTGCCGTTCCGGCATACGTGGGAGTTTTTCATCAGAGTGGCTTTCCCCCCTGGGGG
>OLOQ01002028.1_pt1 | contig 17641 bp, 17 predicted proteins | sample 1673101 | NCBI WGS metagenome assembly OLOQ01 (sample SAMEA3136754, study PRJEB25190) | human gut metagenome | biome: human gut; feature: human-associated habitat; material: faeces | place: Austria | collected 2013 | reverse complement strand
AATGCCTGTAAACAGCGTAAATACAGCATTTCAAGGAGTTTTAAGCAATGATAAGAGTGTTATTTGTCTGCCACGGCAATATCTGTCGTTCTCCAATGGCAGAATTTATCTTTAAGGATATAGTCAGCAAACGTGGACTAGGTGACCAGTTCTACATCGCCTCTGCGGCGACGAGTACAGAGGAAATCTGGAATGGAATCGGTAACCCGGTATATCCACCGGCGAAGCGTGAACTGGCGAAACATGGAATTTCCTGTGAAGGGAAAAGGGCAGTACAGCTTAAAAAATCAGATTATAATAAATATGATTATCTGATTGGAATGGAAGAGCGAAACAGAAGAAATATGCTTCGAATTCTAGGCAAAGATCCGGAAAAGAAAGTGAGCCTTCTGCTGGATTATGCGGACGAACACGGGGATATCGCAGATCCATGGTACACAGGAAATTTTGACATTACATATCGCGACGTAGTCAGGGGATGCGAGGGCTTTCTGACATATCTGGAAGGCAAAGGGCAGATTATTATGAATTAAACTGACCTGATCTGAATTTTATTCTAAAGTATTTTATAATAAGAAATGTTATAAAAACAATTGTCGATATCCACGAATTTTGTCGAACGAATTTTCTTTACAGAAACAATATTATGCGGTATCCTCTAGATACAGCAACTCTTGAAGGGAGCATCTGCTTCCTTCTTTTTTTCAAATCTATTTAAGTCATGGGCAGATCGCCCGAATAATTCAGGAAAGATGAGGAATTGAATATGGAAAACGGTTACGAAAACTTCGTGGACACTTTGAGACAGAGTCTTCTTAAGGAAACTTCTTATGAAGAAGAAATGATCTGTTATAAGAAGGCTGAGGAATATCCTCCGACTTCGGGTGACAGACTGCTTTTGAAAAACAGACAGAAGGAAGGCGTTTATGAAGTCTGTGCACTTTATGTGCGAGATCTGTATGATGAATTTCAAAATGGATGGAGCATGGAGAATATCATACAGGAAATTATGAAAAGATTAGATACGCTTGCTCGTTCCGAGTGTTTTGAGAAAAGTAAAAATCTGGACAGTTACGAAAAGGTAAAGGGAGATCTGTTTATCCGCCTGATGAATGTGGTTAAATATCGAGATGAACTGAAGAATGCAATTTTTCGAACCGTTGGGGATATTGCACTGGTATTATATGCCCGGATGGGAGAACTGGATGGATGCAGTACCAGCATTAAAATAAAAAAACATATGTTACAGAAATGGGAGCAGGATGAACAGTCAGTGTTTAATGAGGCACTTTTGAATACGTATTTTATTTCGCCACCAAGAATTTATTGCTGGGAGAAACTTCTATATAATTTGGATTATGAAGGCGAGAATTTTATGAATCTGCTGTTTGATATGTCTTTGAAGAAAGATGCAATAGGAAATTGTCTGAGTACATCTGTCCGGACCAATGGAGCAGTGGCTGTTTTTTTACCCGGAGTTGCGCAGCGATTGGGGAAACTTATTGGTGGCAGTTTTTATATGGTATTTACAAGTATTCATGAAGTAATGATACACAGCGAAGATAGTGCAGATCCAAGAAAGCTAAAAGAGGTTCTGGCAGAGACTGTAGAGGAAACGACACCGGAAGAAGATTTTCTTACCTATTATGTGTACCATTACAATGCGGAAACGGGTCAGTTCAGCTATTACTGAAGCAATCTGATTATCCCGTATGCTTTTTATCAGTGTGTGCATATACTAATTAAAAAGCAGTCAGGAGATACAAAATTGGCTTATAAAATTGTTTTGGATGCGGGACATGGCGGAACGGATCCCGGTGCTGTATATAATGGAAGAAATGAAAAAGATGATAATCTTGCACTTGCACAAGCGGTAGGAAAAATCCTTGAAGACAATGGTGTGGATGTGGTATATACTAGAACAGAAGATATTTACCAGACGCCATTTGAGAAGGCAAGAATCGCAAATCAGTCAGGTGCAGATTATTTTATCTCTTTTCATCGGAATAGCAGCCCTGAAGATAATCAATATCAGGGCGTAGAAGTTCTGGTATATGACAAAAGTGGAATTAAGTATCAGATGGCACAAAATATTGTTGGAGCACTGGGGGAACTTGGATTCAGAGAAATAGGAGTAAAAGAACGTCCGGGACTGGTCGTTCTGCGAAGAACCAGAATGCCTGCTCTTCTCATTGAAACCGGATTTATAAACTCAGATACGGATAATGCATTATATGATGAGAAAAAAGATGAAATAGCACAGGCGATTGCAGGCGCAATTCTAGGAACGTTATCGGAAGAAACGATAGAAGCTCCTTTGTATTATCGGGTACAGACCGGCGCATTTCGGAACAGAGAGAATGCAGACCGTATGCTTTATCAATTGGCAGATCAGGGATATCCGGCATTTCTGTTGAATGAAAATGATTTATATAAAGTACAGGTTGGTGCATTTCAGCAGATCGGAAATGCAATAAATATGGAACAACGCCTCAGAGATGCGGGATATAGTACGGTCATTGTGACAAAATAAACCAAAAGAGAAGGTATCGAATATGTACGAAGAGTTCATAAAAGAAACAAGTAAGTTCATTTTTGCAGAAAATAAGCCAGAGAAAGCGGATATTATTTTTGTACCCGGCAATGGTTATTCACAGATGGCAGAGAGAGCGGCACAGCTGTATGCGAAAAAATATGCTCCATTTGTACTGCCAAGTGGAAAATACAGTATTTCTACAGGCAGATTTGGCGGAGTACTGACTGGTCAGAAACGGTACAGTGGAGAGTATCAGACGGAATGGGAATTTTTAAAGGATGTACTGATGAAGAATGGTGTGCCGGCGGATGCTGTTCTGAAGGAAGACCAGGCGACATTTACCTGGGAAAATGCAAAGTTTTCCAGAAAAGTTACAGATCAGGCTGGTATTAATATAAGGAAGGCAATTATTTGTTGCAAAAATTATCATGCCAGAAGAGCTTTGATGTATTATCAGAGGGCATATCCAGACGCTGAGTTTCGGGTATGCCCATGTTGCGTTGATGGCATTACCAGAGATAATTGGACAGAGTCTGAGAGAGGAATAAAAGAAGTTCTTGCAGAAGTAAACAGAATAGTCACTCAATTCTCACTAATGATGTGATCTTGTTAAATATAAAAAAAATAATTTGGGGGTGTCGAAAAAAGTAGAACTGTGATATAATGCTTGTGTCGTAAAATAAAATATTGTGTTACAAATTAGTTACGAAAAGATAAAAGTTTCATATACGACAAAATAGATATTTTTATATTACAGTACTTAAATTCGAATTATATATGATATAGAAACAAGTTACATTTTTTATTTAAAGATTACGTAAATTAGATGGAACTGCCGGCATATAATGGCTTTGTCTGGCAGTAATGAATATAGATTGAGGTGTGAGGATTATGATGAAAAAGAGGAAGAATGTGCAGTTTATTGCTGCTGCAGCACTTACCGCAGCACTTGTAACAAGTCAGTTTTCATTTGCAACAGTAATGGGAGACGATACATCGACCGTACAGGTCAGCAGTCTGATCCCGAATAATGTTACGATTGATCAGCCGGTTCCTCTTTCAGATATTTCACTTCCGAAGAGTGATTATGGAACACTTTCCTGGGCAGATGGGTCTTGCGTACCGTCAGCGAGAGTGCAGACTTATGATGTTGTATTTCGCCCGTATAATGCTGCTGATCTGGCGAAGATTTCCGGCTGGGATGGGCAGTCAGATGCAATTTACAGCAGTGTGACAGTTGTTGTAAGCAGTATCAGTAAGGATTCAGATTATGAGGAGACTCAGACAGAGCAGAAAACTGCAGATACTGAGAATATTGCACAAAACACAGAAGAAAATACAGAAGAAAACACAGAGGCCAGCACGACAGATAATACTGAAGAAAATACGGAAACTACTGTTCCGGAAGTGACTCCGGAAGTAACGGAAAACCCGGAAAATACCGAGAACACAGCAGACTCTGAGTCCACGGAGGACAAGAATAACGCAGATACAGACAGCACAGAAGTGACGGAAACACCGGATAATGATAATACAGACAATATTATTACTGAGAATACGGAAGTACCGGCTGTAACAGTAACTCCGTCAGAAGATAAAGATACACCAGAGGCCGTTGAGACACCGGGATCTGCAGATATCGCAGAAGTTACTGAGACACCATCAGTGACAGATACACCGGAACCTACAGTGACTCCGGAGGCTGATAAAGACAATATTTTTGATGGAACAGAGAAAGATATCACAGCAGATGACCGAGCTCAGTCGGTTGAGGAGGACACAGAGCCGTCTGATGAAGAAAAAGCACAGATAGCAGAAAAAAATCACACATGCAATGGCATTTCTGTATCAGGGATCAATCTTCCATGGTACGTACAGTTCAGGGTTGCAAGTGGTGAAAATTATGAATTTACCAATGAAGCAGAAGCAAATGTATTCAAATCTTATGAATTTGAATTATGGGATCTGAGAAACAATACTGAGTATGAAATCCCAGATGGTGAATATCTGAGTGTGACAGTTCCTGTTAAGGCCGGATATGATTATACAATTGAGCATCTTCTGGACAGTGGTGCTATGGAAACAATCGTGCCAAGTGTTGAGGGCAGTACAATGGTATTCAGTACACACTCTTTCAGCCCGTTTGGAATTGCAGGAAGCAAGGCACTTGTAGGAGAAGAAATTGAAGATGGAAGCTATTCTTCCGGTACAACTTCTACCGCGACAACGACTCCGCAGGCGACAGCAGCAGCTTCCACAAATACAGGCAGTACATCTGGCGGTACCGCAAATAATGCAAGTAATACAGTATCCGGTTCAGCGAATAATACATCTGTTCAGGCATCCACATCTGAAAATCAGAACAGTACTTCTGACTCTGCTGATCAGAGTGAAGCAGACAGTAAGGGGAATTCTGTAGGAGCAGTTGAGACTGGAGATAATACTCCGATCCTTCCGTTTGTGATCATTGGCATCGCAGCTGCGGTAATTGTAGCAGTACTCGTTTATCTTAAGAAGAAAAAATAATATTTTGCATAGCATTTTGCACATATGAAGCAAAGCTCTTCCATATATTTCAATATGGGAGGGCTTTTTTATGAAGGTAAAGGCAATTTTGAGATCATTGTTTCTGGCATATCTTCTGTCGGGTGTCTGCCTGCTCCTGCTGGCATTACTGGTATTCAAACTTGACATAGGGAAAGGACCGGTTACGGTAGGAATTTTAGTGATTTATGTGCTGTCCTGCCTGGCAGGAGGATTTTTGGCAGGAAAGATACTTCGTCAGGATAAATATCGGTGGGGATTTCTGGTAGGCTTATGTTATTTTGTGTTACTTGCAGCTGTTTCTTTTGCAGTACAGAGAAAGTGGGATATGAGCTTCCAGCATCTGGTGACTACATTTTTTATGTGTCTTGGAGGAGGAACCCTTGGAGGGATGCTTTCCTGATAAAAAAATGCTTTTAATTAGGCTGATTTTATGCTATACTATGCCCAGATAATTATACATAAGGAGGGATATATAATGGAACATATCAAAACATTAAATACAAAGAACCTGCAGAACACAGTGAAAAAAGGTGGATGCGGTGAATGTCAGACATCTTGCCAGTCAGCATGCAAAACTTCCTGTACTGTAGGAAATCAGAGCTGCGAGAACAAATAAGCAGGTTCAGAACATTCAGTAAGCAGCGGAGTGAAATCCGCTGCTTATTCTTATGAACAAAAAGTTACAGGAAAGGATTTTCAGAAAGATGAGTCTGATTCATAGATATCAGAGCAATGGCTATAACATTGTTCTGGATATTAACAGTGGATGTATTCATCTGGTAGACCTTGTAACATACGAAGTTCTTCCTTTTATGGAAGAGGGACTTTCAGAGCAGGAGATTGTTGACAAATTAAAAGATCAGTATCCTGAGGCTGATATCCGTACTTCTGTTTCCGAGTGTGAGAAACTGAAAGAACAGGGTATGCTGTTTACCAGAGATATATACGAAAACATTATTGATGAATTTACAGAGAATCGACAGACAGTAGTAAAGGCTTTGTGCCTGCACATTGCCCATGATTGTAATCTGGCCTGTCGATACTGTTTTGCCGAAGAGGGAGAATATCATGGAAGAAGAGCACTGATGTCTTTTGAAGTGGGTAAGAAAGCTCTTGATTTCCTGATCGCCAATTCCGGATCCAGAAAGAACCTGGAAGTGGATTTCTTCGGAGGAGAGCCTCTGATGAACTGGCAGGTTGTCAAAGACCTGGTGGCATACGGAAGAGAGCAGGAGAAACTCCATAATAAAAAATTCCGTTTTACACTGACAACGAACGGTGTTCTTCTCAATGATGAAGTTATGGAGTTCTGTAATAAAGAAATGGGAAATGTTGTTCTCAGTGTGGACGGACGTAAAGAAGTTCATGATTATATGAGACCTTTCCGCAAAGGAGCTGGAAGTTATGATCTGATCATTCCGAAATTCCAGAAATTTGCGGAATCCAGAAATCAGGACAAGTATTATGTGCGTGGTACATTTACACATCATAATCTCGATTTTTCAAAAGATGTTCTGCACCTTGCAGATCTTGGTTTCAAACAGATTTCTGTTGAACCGGTAGTTGCAGCTGATACAGAGGAATATGCAATCAGAGAAGAGGATATTCCTCAGATCATGGAAGAATACGATGCACTGGCAAAAGAAATGATCGCCAGAGAAAAAGCCGGAAAAGGTTTCAACTTCTTCCACTTTATGATTGACCTGACCGGTGGACCTTGTGTCTACAAACGTCTCTCAGGATGTGGTTCAGGAACCGAGTATCTTGCAGTAACTCCTTGGGGTGATTTTTATCCGTGTCATCAGTTTGTTGGTGAAGAGCAGTTCCTTATGGGAAATGTGGATGAGGGAATCACACATCCGGAGATCCGTGATAAGTTTGGTAAATGTAATGTTTACACAAAAGAAGCTTGTAAAGACTGCTTCGCAAGATTTTACTGCAGTGGTGGCTGTGCTGCCAATGCTTATCATTTTCAGAAAGATATAAATGGCAATTATGGTATCGGATGCGAACTTCAGCGTAAGAGAGTGGAGTGCGCAATCATGATAAAGGCCGCATTAGCGGAATAAAATAATGCAAGAAGGGAAAGAACAATGAAGAAAAGCAAAGGAATTGTTGTGCTGCTTCTGACCGCCATTATCACAGTCTTTCTGTGTTACACGGCCGGGATTGGCCTCGGACCAACAGGTACCGGTTCTGCAAAAAACATTAAGACCGGCCTGGACCTGTCTGGTGGTGTAAGTATCACCTATCAGGCAAAAGACAGCAACCCAAGTGCAGAAGACATGTCAGATACTGTTTATAAACTCCAGAAGCGTGTTGAACAGTACAGTACAGAAGCACAGGTGTACAAAGAAGGAAGCGACCGTATCGCTGTAGAGATTCCTGGTGTTACAGATGCAGATGCGATTCTGAATGACCTTGGAAAACCGGGTTCTCTGTGTTTTATCACAATGACAGATGATGACGGTAATGCAAACTTCTCCAGTACAGGAAGCGGTTATGTACTGGCAAGAAGTCTGGACGAGATTCGTGAATCCGGATCCGTCGTTCTGGAAGGTACAGATGTAAAAGATGCCCAGGGTGGTGCATTCCAGTCTGACAAAAACAGCTCCAGAGAGTATGCAGTCAGCCTGACACTTACAGATGAAGGTAAGACAAAATTTGCAGATGCTACAGAAGCAAACGTAGGAAAACAGATTGCGATCGTTTATGACAATCAGATCTTAAGCGCACCGAAGGTAAACGAAGCAATCACAGGTGGACAGGCACAGATCACTGGTATGTCCAGTGTGGAAGAAGCACAGAATCTTGCTTCCTATATCCGTATCGGTTCTCTGAGCATCGAACTGGAAGAACTTCGTTCCAGCGTAGTTGCTGCACAGCTTGGTGAAGAAGCAATCTCCACCAGTGTTATGGCTGGTCTGATCGGTCTTGTTATTGTAATCATCTTCATGATTATTATGTATCGTCTGCCGGGTGTTGTTGCCGGTGTGGCACTGATCCTGTATACAGCGATCGTACTCATTACATTGAATGCATTTGACATCACACTGACTCTTCCGGGTATTGCAGGTATCATTCTTGGTATTGGTATGGCGGTTGATGCGAACGTTATCATTTACGCACGTATTCAGGAAGAAATCGCAGCCGGAAACTCTGTAAGAGCTTCTATTAAATCCGGTTTCTCAAAAGCGTTCAGCGCAATCTTCGATGGAAACATCACAACCCTGATCGCATCTCTCGTGCTGATGTGGCTTGGTTCCGGTACTGTTAAGGGCTTTGCTTATACACTGGCTCTTGGTATCGTAGTTTCCATGTTTACAGCTCTGGTTGTATCACGTTTTGTTATGAATGCTCTTTATGCAGTAGGATTCCATGATGAGAAATTCTACGGTCGTGCAAAACAGCGTAAAGTATTCAATGTTGTTGGAAAACGAAAAGTATTTTTCATTATTTCCATCATTCTGATCTTAAGTGGTCCGGTTGCAATGGCAATCCATCACAACGTAGATGGAACAGCTCTGAACTATGCACTTGACTTCTCAGGTGGTACTGCAACAACTGTAACATTCAACGAAGACATGGATATCAAGCAGATTGACTCTGAAGTAACTCCTGTCGTTGAAGAAGTTACAGGTGATAAGAATGTACAGCCGACTAAAGTTGTAGGAACAAATCAGGTAGTTATCAAGACGCGTACGCTTTCTCAGGAAGAACGTGAGAAATTGGATAATGCACTTGTTGAGAAATTTAATGTAGATGATTCTTTGATCACAACAGAAAGTATTTCTTCTACAGTAAGTTCCGAGATGAGAAGAGATGCAGTTGTTGCCGTGATTGTGGCTACACTCTGCATGCTTGCTTACATCTGGTTCCGTTTCAAAGATATCCGTTTCGCAAGTAGTGCAGTACTTGCCCTGCTGCATGACGTACTGGTTGTATTTGCATTCTATGGAATTTCCAGAATTTCCGTAGGTAATACCTTCATTGCCTGCATGCTTACCATCGTAGGTTATTCCATCAACGCAACGATCGTTATCTTCGACCGTATTCGTGAGAATATGAAGGGAAGCAGATCAAACCTTGAAGAGATCGTTAATGAAAGTATCACACAGACACTTACAAGAAGTATGTACACTTCTTTCACAACTTTCGTAATGGTAGCTGTTTTGTACATCATGGGTGTATCTTCTATACGTGAGTTCGCAGCTCCTCTGATGGTAGGTGTTATCTGTGGAGCTTACTCTTCTGTATGCATCACAGGTGCTCTGTGGCTGGTAATGAAACGCTATTATAAGAAACCTGTTGCACAGGCTGTAGCAGCAAAGAATACTGCAGCTCCTGCAAAACAGAATAATAACAGCCAGGATACAAAATCTGGAAAGAAAAATTCAGATCAGCCGAAAAAGAAAAACCGCAAGAGAGTAGCAGAACGTCTGGCGGCACAGGAAGCAGCGGCAAAAGAAAATGCTTCCAAAGATGAAAATAAGGATGCATAATCCGAAACATAAAAAGTAACAATTAAGTTGCTGTGAACGGAGTGAACAGTAACACATCTCAGATCCCGGGACAGACTGCTGCCCCGGGATTTGTGTTTTAATAATGGATAGGTTGATAAACAGAGAGGATCATTATGGAAAAGTGGATGGTATATAATAAGAAAGCAGATTTTCAAAAAATAGGCAGTGAATTTGGAATTGATCCTGTGATAGCGAGATTGATACGAAACCGTGATATACAGGATATGAAAGAGATTCGTTCCTATTTATATGGAACACTTGCGGAAATTCCATCCCCATGGAAGATGAAGGATATGGAACGTGCAGTGCAGATCCTTCAGAAAAAAATTACGCAGAAAAAAAAGATCCGAATCATCGGAGATTATGATATAGATGGCGTGACAGCTACCTGCATTTTGTTGAAAGGTCTGAAACGACTTAATGCAAATGTGGATACTTACATTCCGGACAGAGTAAAAGACGGATATGGAATGCATGAGCAGCTGATCGATAAAGCACTGGAAGATGGAATTGATACGATACTGACCTGCGATAATGGGATTGCAGCTGCGGCTGAAATAGAATACGCAAAAAAAGAAGGACTCACTGTGATCGTTACGGATCATCATGATATTCCTTTCCGCGATACAGAGGATGGAAGAATCTGGATCATTCCGAAAGCAGATGCAGTGGTGAATCCGAAACAGAATGACTGTCTGTATCCGAATAAAAATATCTGCGGGGCGGTGGTTGCGTGGAAACTGATCTGGGCGTTATATGAAAGATTGGGGATTGACAGTGATGAGATATGGGATTTTCTTGAATTGGCAGCAATTGCAACAGTAGGTGATGTCATGGATCTGCAGGGAGAGAACAGGATCATTGTAAAGGAAGGACTGAAAAAACTTTCTTCTACTTCTTTTGAAGGGCTGAAAGCACTGATTTGTGTGAATAATCTTGAAGGTGCAGAGATTACGGCATATCATGTAGGGTTTGTTATTGGCCCATGTATCAATGCAAGCGGACGGCTTGATACAGCAGCAAGATCTCTGGAACTGCTTCTTGCGGATAATATGGAAGATGCAATGAAGCTTGCGGATGATCTGTATGATCTGAATCAGAGCAGAAAAGCCATGACAGAGCAAGGAAAAGAACAGGCGATCCAGAGCATTGAGGAAAATAATCTCGGTAAGGACCGAGTGTTGGTAGTGTATCTTCCAGACTGTCATGAGAGCCTTGCTGGTATTATTGCAGGACGGATCCGTGAAGCATATAATAAGCCGGTGTTCGTACTGACGAAAGGAGCTGACGGAGTAAAGGGAAGCGGGCGGTCGATCGAGGCATATTCTATGTATGAGGAACTGGTGAAATGCAGTGATCTGCTCACGCAGTTTGGCGGTCATCCGATGGCAGCCGGACTTTCAATGGAGGAAAAAAATGTAGAACTTTTCCGCAGACGTCTGAATGATAACTGTACCCTTACAGAACAGGATTTGATTCCCCAAATTATGATCGATGTGCCAATGCCGATTTCCTATCTTTCCAAAAAACTGACAGAACAGTTAAAGGTGCTGGAACCATTTGGTAAAGGGAACTCGAAACCTTTGTTTGCACAGAAAAATCTTCGGGCAGTGGGGATTCGTGTTTTTGGCAGAAACAGGAATGTGGCAAAGATGCTTCTTATAGATGAAAATGGAATAAAGATGGATGCAGTATATTTTGGAGAAGCACAGGAATTCGTGGATTTTGTACAGGCGCATGATACCATATCTGTTACATATTATCCTGAAATTAATGTTTTTCAGGGAAGAGAAAACCTGCAGGTGGTCATAAAGAATTATTGTTGATTTTGGCACTGAAATAAGGGAAAAGTATGGAGTTTCGTAAAGTTTTCGTAAATACACTGTATGATAATGTAAATTGCACACAAAATTGCACATAATTTCGACAAATATGATATTTCAGCATAAAATTAAACATCTGGTTCGTCAAATTCTACAGCTAAGACTGCAGTTAAGACAGGAGATAATACACCGATTCTTCCATTCGTGATTATTCTTCTGGCAGCAATCGTAGCAATTGTAGTTTTTGTAAAAAAACGTTTCGGAAGCAAAAAGAGCTGATATTTGATCAGAAAAAATAAGCAATAAAAAAATCCGTTTCAGGTGATAAGCCTGAGACGGATTTTTTATGTGAGGAAGATTCCAAAAGAAAAAATCATCCAAGTCTTCTGCGGAGCATTTCCGGATTCATTGCGTAGTTGATGGCAGTTTCTTTTGTGATGCGTCCATTTTTGTACAATTCAAAAAGGCTTTGATCCATGGAGCGCATCTGTCCGGGACTGGAAGAAATGACACCGTCGATCTGATGAATTTTATTATCACGGATCATATTCCGGATAGCGGGAGTAAGACGCATAATCTCAAAAACAGGAATATTTTTGCCGTTGACATCCGGAACCAGCTGTTGAGAAATGACAGCCTGAAGCACCATAGAAAGCTGCATAATGATCTGATGCTGCTGGGATGGTTCAAAAACATCTATGATACGGTTGAGCGAATTTGCGGCTCCGAGTGTGTGCAGACTGGAAAGGATGAGATGACCGGTCTCGGCAGCTGTCATGGCAGTCTGAATGGTTTCGTGATCACGCATTTCGCCAAGAAGAATGACATCCGGGCTCTGGCGAAGGGTAGCTCGCAGGGAAGTAATATAATTTTCCGTATCAGTGCATATCTCACGCTGGCTTACGATACAACGATCGTGTCGGTGCAGGTATTCCAGAGGATCTTCCAGCGTAATGATATGCCCTTCGCGAGAATGGTTGATCCGATCGATAAGGCAGGCCATGGTTGTGGATTTTCCGCTTCCGGCAGATCCGGTTACAAGAACCATGCCTTTTGTCAGATCAGCAATACTCATGACATCCTCGGGAATAGAAAGCTCGGCGGGATCCGGCAGCTGGAAAGCGATAACACGTATGACTGCTGCCAGAGAACCACGCTGTTTGTAAGCATTGATACGAAAACGTGACAGACCTGGAATAGAAAAGGAAAAGTCATCGTCACCGGTATTGTGCAGTCGTGAGATATCACGGTTATTCGCCATCTGATAAATTGCTTCGAGAATTTCACTGGTCTGTTCCGGCATCAGACGGTCACCATAGGTGGAAAGACGTCCATCGGTTTTTATAGAAAGTGGACGTCCTGCAATAATAAAAATATCTGAAGCGTGCAGATCTGCTGCCTTAGAGAGAAATTCCAGAGTTTGTTCTTTATTCATGAGTGCCTCCTTTATAAACAGACTGACTGGTGTCCGGAGTCCAGGAAGCCGTGGTGTCTGTTTTCCATTGTAATATTTGTATCAGAGAATCCCCGGATTTCTCCGGGTATAAAACCTTCAGGCAGACAGTGAGTTGCTGAGTGTCAGAGAGTGATTCGGCGAAAAGCAATGTCTGCTTTTCCTCGTCAAAAGTAAGCTCAGAATGATCCTTGCAGAATTGTCCGACAAGGGCAAGATAATTCTTCTGATCGGTGGCCTGCCGGTAGGCATCTGTGAGTTCTGTCTGAATCTCATTGATAACAGTGGAAGCCTGACTGCAGGCATTATAATAATCTTCTGTCTGTTGCATGGAATTACGGGCGGTGCTTAATTCTGAACGGGAATTTCCGAGTGTCAGCAAAGAAAGCACTGCAAGACAAAGCACGGAAAAGATCAGAAACAGAGAGGGAATTCCCGTGGCAGTAAAAAAGCTGTTATGGTCTTTCATGAGCTGGCCTCCTTGTCTGAATTTTCAATAATAGGAAAAACCAGATCAATCGTGTAAATCTGTATATCATTTGTGGCGTGATAGAAAGTAAGGGTTCCCTGTCTGGGGTTCGCTGTTTCGTGTAATGTAAGTTCCATTTTATAGGAAGCCTGTGAATCGGAACAGAGTTGCCAGGAACTGTCATAGTACCATTCGATGAGATTGTCCTGAATCTGTCCATCAGGAAACAGTGAGACAAAGCTTTTTGCGGTTCCGTCACTGTCTTCCAGAATTTCACCGACGGAAGTTGTGAGCGTTTGTATATGACGCCATTCCTGAGCCTGTATATGATTGTTTTTTGCAGCAGCAAAGATACGGATACAGGCAGCACTGGAAAGTGCTAGAAAAAGCAGAACAAAGATCATTTCCATTAAAAAGAGACTTGTTTTTGAATGTGCGGATATTTTTTTCATGATGCCTCCTTGGAAACGGAATTCTGATGGAGATAAAAAGTTTCTTTGTTTCCTTCAGAATCTTTTAATTCAAAAGAATAAAAACCAGGTCTGCTTTCAGAGATCTGAAAGTCAGAAAGTTGAGCAATCGTTGTTCCGGCAGATGCATTGGCAGAAGAACTGTCTGAAGTAAAGAGTTCTTTCAGATTACCCTGATCAAGATAAATATAAGTGATGTAATCCTGATCATTCAGTGTATCACGAAAACAAAGGGCAGAAAGATTATCCAGTTTGCCGGTGAAAATTCCATTTACTGTGTCATGCTGTCTGAACTTGGTTGTAAGATAGGAAACAGCAGTACAGAGAGTATTTTCTGCATTTGTATTTTTTACAGTCTGCTGATAAATGCGTGCTGAAAAAAGCAGCATGAGCAGAAGAAAAAGAACAAAAATGCCAAAAAGCAGAAGAGAAGCCAGTTCAGCAACTGGATGTCTGGTGATAAGCCTTTTTTTCATTTGGCAGCCCCCTTTCCATGTCCGGCAGTATCGGACAGCAGAATTACACTTATATAAGGAAGCAGGTTGGAACCGTTTGGGGTATATTCGACAACAAAACGAGAGCGGTCATAAGTTATGTGGTAATCATTCAGAATCTGGTCCAGACTTTCTGGATATTGACCATTCATGGCATATGACCGGATAGCACCATTTTCAAGTGCCTGTTCCAGTGCCTGTTGTTCTTTGTGAAGGGTTTCATCGGATGCAAAGCTGACACTGATGAAAAAAATGCTGCTGATCAGAATGAGAAAGTATAAAGGTAGTAACAGACTGAATCTGCGTAAAAATTTTTTTCTGTGGCTGTCAAAGAGTTCCATTTATAGCTCACCTCACAATGCAATATCAGAGAGAATACCCAGAAGCGGCATCATTACAGAAAGCAGAACGAGACCGACAAGCAGGGACAGGATGATGACAATCGTTGGCTCAACGATGGAGATTGCTTCCGAAATCAGATCAACTGCTTTTTCACGATATTTTACGGAAAGCTGATTAAGTGCCTCATCTGCCAAACCAGATTGAAAACCAACAGAAATCAGTCTTCCCTCCATACCGGTAAAAAGTTTGGAATCTGTCAGTGCCTGATAAAACGGAGTGCTTTCTTCCAGTAAATGACCTGCTTTTTCCAGTCGCTTCAAAATCAGAGGATGTGAAACCATTTCGGCAGACAGTTCAAGACTTGTATCTGGAGTGAGACCGCTTCTCAGCCCGAGAGAAAGTCCCTGTGCAAGACGCCCGTAATCGGCAGCCAGTGGGATATCGCGAAAGACTGGTAAGTGGTAGGCTGCGTTTCTCAGATAAATGTGTCCTTTTTCGCTCAGACTGAGAAAAAGAATCAGACCAACCAAGAAAACTACCAATATCAGGAAAATACCGGAATAATTGCTGAGAATACTCCCGGCTTTCAGTAATCCAAGAGAAAGTGTGTTCATTTCCATACCCATCTGCTGAAAGACCTGCTGAAATACAGGAAGTACCTTTACAAGAAGAATGACAATAACAATTCCCATCATTCCAAGCATGATCAGGGGATAGGTAACTGCACTTCGAATCTGTTCGGAAACTTCCTGTTCATAGTGCAGAGCCAGGCTGTTCAGAATTTCGTCCAGGCATCCTGTTTCTTCACCGGTCTTTATATAAGAAACAGAAGAATGGGGAAATCTTCCGGAAGTTTCCATTGCCTGTGTAAGACTTCCGGTTTCTTCCATGGAAGTGAGCAGGGCAGTGATTGCCGCAGGAAGTTTTTCGATGGTGATGCAGTCTTCTGACATACCAGAGCTTTCCAGTTATACGGATCCGGTGATCGAAACGACAATTACCGGTGATGATACGCCGCTGGCATCCAAGCCAAAGGTAACAACGAAGACAAAAAGAAAGACGAAGACAACGAGAAAGAAAGTAAAACTGAAAAAAGCATCAAAGAAATCATACACCAAAAAACTTCCAAAAAAGAAAAAAACAACTACCAAAACCAGGAAGAGTGGTAAGAAGACTGTGAAGACACAGACAACTGTACAGACAGCAACGACTGAGAAGTACACAAAGAAATCCAAACAGAAAGTTGTCACACAGAAAATAGTAACAACAGTCAAGACTACAACAACAGTTGCAGCTTCACAGCAGAATGCGCAGACGCAGGAAGTTTCATTCCAGAGTTCCGGAACTCAGAACTCTGGTTCAGCAAAGACCTCCAGTCAGAAGGCATCCAAGCATACGATCAGCAATGTTGCTTCTATTGCACCGAAGATGGACAGCAGAGTACTGAATGCGTATGCAAGAATGGGATTTACGGTAACGGTTGATCCGAATGCCGCTTATGCAGGACATTTTGATGCAAGATCACGAAGCATCACGATCCAGGAAGCAGATGAGACAATTTATCATGAGCTTGGACATTTCCTTGCATTTATTGCAGGCAACGTAGATCAGAGCAGTGCATTCGCATCTGTATATAACAGTGAAAAAGCGAAATTCACAGGATATAACAAAGCATATGCAACACAGAATGCTGCGGAATATTTTGCTGAATCTGTGAAGGATTATATGCTGAATGGAGCTGCACTGAGCAGCCAGCGCCCGAATACATATAAGGCGATCCAGTCAGCATTGAATACAGTAACAACTGCCAGAGCAGATGTAATACTGAAAGCTTACTCTTCAATCTGGAGCTAATAAAAGAACAATTAAGAATTAGAAAGGCTGCCTGCCTGTGAGCAGGTGGCTTTTTTATGTTGCAGAAAATTACTTCATAATTTACACAGAATGGTCTGAACAGCCGACAAAACGGGTTAGTCATTGATTCTGTCACAAAAAAGTGATATAATTATAAACCAGATTTATATGTAAAGAAAAGCGAGGTACGCAAAAATGAAAAAAATAGAAGATTACGTAAGAAGTATCCCGGATTTTCCGGAACCGGGTATTATTTTCAGAGACATTACAAGTGTTCTGCAGGATGCAGATGGACTTCAGCTTGCAATTGATTCCATGCAGGACTGTCTCAAGGATACGGATGTAGATGTGATCGTAGGAACTGAATCCAGAGGCTTTATCTTTGGTGTGCCGATTGCATATAATCTTCATAAACCATTTGTACCGGTTCGCAAAAAAGGCAAACTTCCATGTGAGACTGTTTCCAGAAGCTATGATCTGGAATATGGAAGTGCAACTATAGAGATGCACAAAGACTCTATCAAACCAGGACAGAAAGTAGCAATCATTGATGACCTGATCGCTACCGGTGGTACGGTGGAAGCTGCAATTAAGCTGGTAGAAGAACTTGGCGGTGAAGTAGTCAAAGTTGTTTTCCTTATGGAGCTTGCAGGATTAAAAGGACGCGAAAGACTCGCTGGTTATGATGTGGCTTCTGTGATCAGATACGAAGGTAAATGATTCTGCGGCGGCAACAGCGTGAACAGTAATAAATAACGGCAGGCAGGTGGGAGATAATGGCAGATAAGAAAGAGAATGTACAGCTTGAAAAAACAATGGACAAGGCAGAACAGGAAAAGCTTGAATCCGTAAAAAAAGCAGATGCAGCGGTCAAAACCATGCAGGATTTTACCAGTCCGGAGGTTTTGTATGAGGAGCTGATAGCCAGTGTGAAGAAATATCACCCTTCTACGGATATTTCCATGATACAGAAAGCCTACGAAGTGGCCAGGGAAGCCCACAAAGATCAGAAGCGAAAATCAGGAGAGCCGTATATCATACATCCTCTTTGTGTGGCAATCATACTTGCAGATCTTGAGCTGGACAAAGAAACGATCGTTGCAGGTCTTCTTCATGATGCAGTTGAAGAT
>OLOQ01002013.1_pt1 | contig 17758 bp, 19 predicted proteins | sample 1673101 | NCBI WGS metagenome assembly OLOQ01 (sample SAMEA3136754, study PRJEB25190) | human gut metagenome | biome: human gut; feature: human-associated habitat; material: faeces | place: Austria | collected 2013 | reverse complement strand
AACCGTCCCTTCTTCCAGTGGCGCGGCGATCTGGCGGAAAAAGCCGGCATCGAAGTGGACGCTTCCACAATTCAGGCCACCGAAGATGTGCTGGAACTTTGCAGCAAATTGAAAGCCGCCTATCCCGATAAGTACATTCTGGAAAATTCCGATCTGAATGCTTTCCTGGTAAAGTACGACCTGTGCGACATTGGTCATGCCCTGTGCATCGATCTGAACGATCCTGATTGCAAGGTCATCCCCGTGGAAGAAACCGCCGCCTATCGCGAACGCGCCGAGCTTGCCAAGACCATGCAGGATGAAGGCATTATCTGGGGCGACGTGCTGGTTGACAAACTGGATCATAACGATCTGATCAATCAGGGCATTCTGATTACCAAATGGGGCACCCATGAATTCTCCACGCAGAATCGTGCATGGGTTGAAGACACTGCCTACTGGGCCTACAACGATCTGTACGTCGATCACAAGTTTGCCAACCGTACGCCTCTGGCGAACGCGCTGTGCATCCCCGAAACCGCGGAAAATCCTGAGCGTACCCTGATGTTCCTGAATCTCCTCGAAACTGATCGGGAACTGTACGACAAGCGCATTCTCTTGCTGATGATCACACAAACCGCTCTGGAACTGGGCTTTTTATACGCTTTGGTGGCCATGGCCCTGTTTCTGAGCTTCCGGATCTTGAACATCGCCGATATGACCACCGACGGTTGTTTTGTCCTTGGGGCGGCGGTCTCTGTCACGCTGGCCGCCGGGGGACACCCGATCCTGGCCATTCCTGCCGCCATGCTGGCGGGCAGCTGCGCCGGATTCGTCACAGCTTTTTTGCAGACTCGCTTGGGGATTCCCTCCATTCTGGCGGGCATCGTCACCAACACGGGCCTGTACACCGTCAATCTGATGGCGATGGGCTGGAAGGCCAACCAAAGCCTGCTGGGAGACAGCACAGTCTTTACCCTTCTGCGGGACAGCGGCATCGGCGGCGATTGGTACGAGTTGCTGCTGGCGGCTTCGGTCACCATTCTGGCAGGCGTACTGCTGCTGGCATTTCTGAAAACACGCATGGGCCTTTCCATTCGGGCCACAGGTGACAATCCCGACATGGTGCGGGCCTCGTCCCTGAACCCGGCGTTCACCGTCACGGTAGGACTGTGCGTATCCAACGCCCTGACAGCCCTTTCCGGGGCCATGGTGGGCCAGTATCAAAAGACGGTGGACATCAACTCCGGCACCGGCATCGTGGTCATCGGCCTGGCCTGCCTCATCATCGGTGAAACGGTTCTGGGCCGCCGGACCGTTACCAAGGGCGTGCTGGCGGTGATGATCGGCTCCGTGATCTACCGGTTTATCTACGCCGTTGTCTTTTACACCAAGGTCGTACCGGTGGAGTGTCTGAAGCTGCTGACGGCCGTCATCGTGGCTCTGGCCATTGCAGCTCCCAGCATCCGAAAGTGGGCGGCCTTCCAGCAGCGGAAACTGGCCGCTGGAAAGGGAGGGAACTGACATGCTGGCCCTTCAACGCATCTCCAAGACCTTCAATCCCGGCACCGTCAATGAGAAAAAGGCCATCACGGACCTGTCTCTCCATTTGAACAAGGGAGAATTTGTCACGGTGATCGGTTCCAACGGCGCAGGCAAGTCCACCCTGTTCAACGCCATCGCCGGCAGCTTTTATGTGGACGATGGCGCCATCACCGTAGGCGGTCACGATATGACCTTTCTGCCTGAATACAAACGTGCGAAGCGGATCGGCCGCCTATTTCAGGACCCTCTGAAGGGGACTGCCCCCAATATGACCATCGAGGAAAATCTGGCGCTGGCAGCGGGAAACGGCGGTTGGTTTTCCCGCTTGACCCAGAAGGACCGGGCCCGTTTCCGCGACCGACTGGCCCTTCTGGACATGGGACTTGAGGACCGACTGAATCAGCCGGTAGGGCTGCTCTCCGGCGGCCAACGGCAAGCATTAACGCTGCTGATGGCGACCATGAATCCCCCCTGGCTCCTGCTTCTGGACGAGCATACCGCCGCCCTGGACCCCGGCACAGCGGAAAAGGTACTGGAGCTGACGAAGCGGATCGTGGCGGAGGGGAACATCACCTGTCTGATGGTAACGCACAACATGCAGCAGGCTTTGGAACTGGGGACCCGGACATTGATGATGGCTGACGGCCGGATCGTGCTGGACGTTTCCGGCGCTGACCGGGCGGGCATGACCGTAGAGGATCTGATCCACCGGTTCAAGGCCGGCACCGGCAAGACCCTGAGCAATGACCGGATGCTGCTCTCCTGAACTTAATGATAGAAAAACACCCGTTTCGTAAAGAAACGGGTGTTTTTTTTCAGAAAAGTTCCTGTTTTTTATTATTTCAGGACTTTTCGTTTACTTTTTGCTCTCAGCAACAGCAACGGCCACAGCCACGGTGGCACCCACCATGGGGTTGTTGCCCATTGAGAACCCAGAGATTTCATTATTTTATTTTGGCTCAAAAGTGCAATTTTTGCATCATTTTTCTATTTTTATCAAACAAAGTTCCGTTCTGATTGTATCTCATTTTATTTGAGCATACTATCCGTTTTGCAGAACGGTTGACACGAGGTTGACAAAAATGCCGCAAAAAGCAGCAGCATTTGTACGCAGTCAATCTATCTGATCTTCACTTGTTTCGGTCAGCAGTTCTATGAACTCTGCCGGGGCGTATACAGTGACCGGTGCTTTGCTGTAATCCTTTGTATTCCGTGTCACGATGCAGTCTGCACCGGATCGCACCGCCGTCTCGACCATCACGGCATCCTCAAAATCGGAAATCTCTGCCGAGATTGCCTTGCGGATGTCCAGTGCCGTGGTGTCCAGCAGACCGAACAACGCACAGAGCTTTGTCAGAACATCGCGGGTTGCTTTGTCGCTGTGCATCTGCCGATGTGTCAGGTAGTAAATGTCCGTGATGGCTTTTGCTGTCAAGAAGCCATCAAACTGCCGATTGGCACAGAGCAGAAAAATCGACTGCGCATCTTTGCAGAACGGCTCACGGCTTTGCAGGGCGTCCACAATGACGCAGGTATCAATGACAGCTCTCATATCCGGTTCAGCCTTTCTTCCTTTGCCTCCTCCAACGTCACATCAGCCGGAAGAATACCGAACAGAGACTTGGCAATATCTACTCTGTCTTGATGGGGATTGGAGAGTTTGGCAACAACCTTGCCGTTGCGAGTGATGAAAATGTCCTCCGTTGCTGCAAGCAGAAGATACTTTCCAAGATTGCTTTTCAGTTCCGTCGCAGTAATCGACATGATTCGGTTCCTCCCTTCGTGATTTGGTTCATCTATATTATATCCAAATCGAACGAAATATGCAACTAATTCGTGCGAAATATTTTGCGGACTGTCCGATTGGTTTCTGCGATTGGAGCAGGGCAAATACCCATCCTAAAAGCGCATACAGCACCCGAAGAGATATGCCCATGCCGCAGTCTGTAACATCAGCAGGTAAATCGAGCGCAGGGCGCTTCCCTGCGCTCATTTTATTTAATCTTGGGGTTTGATTCGTTGCAGGATAAAGCCCTGCACGGCAACCTTTGGAATCCGCCATACCCGGCCATTCCGGTATGCTTTGAGCTTGCCTGTGCTCAGCAGTTCATACATGGCATTGTAGCCGATTCTAAGGACTTCGCAAGCCTCGTCCACAGTGAGGATATCCGGATACTCTTCTAACATTCAGATATCCTCCCGAACATTGCGGCAAGTACTGTGAAGCGGGCATAAAGCCAAATCAACAATACAGGTGTCACATAGGCACCTAGCAGGTGTGGAGCAGTTTTTCTGGCGGCACGGATACTGCTTGCGGAGGTACAGGTCTTGCTTCTCAATCTGCTGCATGACAGCGGATTCTGAACGCTGGAGGATCATGGAAATCTCCGTGATGCCGACACCCTGATTAAAGAGCCTGTCAACCTTTTCTTTGTCCTCGGTACTCCAGTATTCGCCTCGCCGTTCCAACAGGGCAGGGGAGCGGCGCATATTGATGACAGCTTCTCTGAACTCATCTTGATTCATCATAATAAGTCAACTCCTTTGTCATTCTTGATTTATTATGATGTTCGTTGATTAGCAGCTAAATAGACTCGTATGCCAAGGAGCGGATATTTTCAACGTAGGCAATATCTATAATCTTTTCCCAACTCTGATTGACAATAAAGTCCGGGTTCTCAGCTTTGGCTTTTAAGCCATCTAATAACTCCTGACTATGTTTTGCCTGAGTCTCCTGAACACTTGCATATTCCTCTAGGGCTGTGATCATCGCATCAACAGCTCGATTCGTTTCCACATGTACAGCCGCTTCTGTGCGTTTGACAGCTTCCTTTAATACTTGGTCGGCATAGGCACTGCAAGTTTTTTGCCGTTCAGAATCAACTTTAATTGCGAGCTTTTCCTTATATTCTTTATTGTCCAGAGAAATCTTAGAACCTATATACTGACGATACTCATTTTCTATGTTGGCAAATAGATCGTCCGGAGCATGATAGCCAACAGCAGATTGCTGCTCCTCCGGGATAAGGCTAATGAGTTCAAAATTGCAATCGTCAACACGTTTTTTAGCAATCTCAACGATCTCATGAATAAGCGGAGCTGCTTTATCCATGGCTGCATTACAGTTTTTTAAACATTCTGCTGCGGCGTCAAAGGTTTCCTGAAGGCTTGACGATGCCGAAAGGCCAGTTTTTCCATACTGCAAATCCCAACCAATATCTTGAAGTTTATCGCCTATCGGGCCGGGAATTTTTTCGCCAACCACTTCCAGTGCTTTTCCAGCTAATCTTTTTGCTCCAGATTTTATAGCTTTAAAGAGATTAAACATATTTTCACATCCATTCAATCTTTAACTGTGCTGGCGGACTGCTTCTGAAGAACTTCTGCCAGTTTCATACGCAAGGCTCCAATTTCACGCTGAGTTTCTTGCGCTTCACGTATAAAATCATTCAGACTATCAAGTTGCCGCTGATAATTTTCCGATTCATCGACGATTGTACAGAAATCCTTGCATTCCGCAGTGAAGGCTTCGGTTGCAGCACCGCGGATAAATTCCATGGTTTTGCGATACTTTTCTTTTGCAGATGCAATAATCTCTGTTTTACGACCTTTGAGGATCATTTTGTCCAAGCGCATAGACAAGGCATTGATACCGGCATACTCAATAATGTCCGGTTTCCGTTGGACAATATCGGCAGGATTTCTTATCCGCAGGCGATTAAGCGCACTAAAGAACTTCTCGTCATCTTCATCACTTAATCCGGTACTATTTTTCAGATAAGCATTTAACAGCATAGATGTTTCAGCACTTACGGGAATAAAATGGTCGATGGCAAACCCCATGCGGCCTGAATAGAATTCCTTAAAACGTTCCAGAAAATCTTTCTGTTTAGCATCGTATTCTTTGGCGGGCAACATATCTCGTTTTGTCGCAACAACAAGAATTTTATCTGCACGCTGTCCGTTGTTTGCGGTAATCTCACCTAAGAAACGAGCTTCATCCTGACTGCATAGATTTTCGCTGCTGATACAGACAAGAACCCAGTCTGCATTTTTAATATATTTTTTAGTGATTTTAGAGCGAAATGCAATGGGGTCGCGCAAGCCCGGAGTGTCAACCAGAATAACGTCATTTGGAAGCTGGCTATCCTGATAATCGCTTCTATGGTATCCAACCTCTAATTCGCGCACGAAAAAGTGTTCGGGTGTTTCAGAGCTTGTCCATTTCATAATTTTTTCGGGGAGTTCCCCAAAGGAGCATTCTTCGTAGTATACGGATTTGCCTAAATATTGATCTCGAATATTGTCTGCGCTCTTTGCTTCGTATTCTTGGCGGAAAGTCGAGTTCTTACCAACATCTAACCACAAGCGTTCCCATTGTTTCTCTGTATAAAATTCGACACGGATATAATTCTTGCTGGATGTTGTATGATATTTGACAAGGACGGAAGTTTCAGGGGTCGGGTCTACACTGGCCATTTTTGCTCCTAAAAGAGCATTGATCAAGCTGGATTTTCCAGCTTTGACATTTCCAACAATTGCAATTTCGATATGGGCGGTATGAAGATCAGATAAGAACTGGCGGCATTTTCGGTAAATGCGCTTATAAACAGTGCTGTCATCTTCTGTTTCCCGGTTATCAATATGTGTCTTAGCAATTGAGGCAATTTTTTGGATTTGATTGATGTAGTTCTGAAGCTCAGGGTATGTATCCTCTGATATAAGGCTTGAAGAATGTACTGCGTTACTCAAAACTTTGATTTCCTCCAAATATGAAGTTTCACGTTCAGGGTTTGTACCGAATTTTTGAAGATCGTAGGGAAATACAGCCGAAATGTTCCCACAGTGGTGACACACAATCTGTACCGGCGATATTATGGCACCACAGCTTTGACACCGCAGCATTGTTTTTTGCTCTATATTGGATAGGCGCTGATCAAGTCTGGTATTTTGAGCCTGCTGAATTTCCTTTGAAGTCTCAATACTTTGCCGAATGGTATCTTGTTCTTCGATCAGCTTTCCAACATAGCGTTCTGTTTCGTATTGCCGTTGGTTTACAACTGCTGCCTGTTTTAAATTGGCCTTTTGCGTTTGCCGTACTGTTTCCTGCAAATAATCCATACCGTGTCCCATTTTAGTAAAAATGGGCTTTGTGGCACAGAGGGCAGCAGTAGCAGAAGCTTCCTCGCGTTTTTGAGCATTCTTTTCGCTTATCATGACTGTTCCTCCAAAAAATAATAGGTTTCACCGTATAGCTTTTTTTCAAGTTCCTTTTCCAAAAACTCTGCTTTCATTTTGGCCTGAAAATCTGCGTTATGAATTAAGTTTTTGGCTAAATTGATATATCCACCAATATCCAGTTTTCCAATATCTTTTGTAGCCAGAACATACACGCCATTTGCCAGTTCAGATATTAGTGAAGAATAACAGACAATTTTTTCACTTCGCACATAGTAGGTGCTAATTGAGCCATCTACGGTATCATCATAGCAGAGAAGATGGAGCGCCTTAACAAGCTGGTCAATTGTAAGAGCCAAAATAAACTGGGTTCCGATATTTCCTAAGTTTCTAAGCGTTTTTTTAAAAAGGCGTTCTACTTCGGCACTGTTCCATCCTTTAACAAGAAGGTCTTGCGCTGTTGTAGGACTTAAAAATGGGATAGGGAGTCCGCCTTTGGTATACTTGTCGGATTGCAAGTGCATTCCTTGTTTTGCAGCAGAAACAAATAGACATTTGCTATCTTCGCTCCAGCATGAAACAGACTTTTGTATCATGTTTCCAACTGACGTGCGATATGTGATTTTTTGATTGAATGTATTTCCGATTTGCGCTACATGGTAAGTTTGAAAGTCACGAAATGTGATCATTCGAGCTGTGATATTCATAGGGCCAAAGAACCATCCCCAGACTGGATCATGCCCCCATGTTGCAGCGTGATGGTTTTTTCCGTAAATCTCTGTACCAGCTTCTTTAAAGCCTCTAATTGCAATTCGGGAACTTCCGTGCATGGCGTCATAGGGAACCGGAGCGACCAAAAGGTCTTGCCATGAGTAATTTCGGATATGAGAGGGGGCCATCAGTTCAGCAATTTCTGCTTGGGAAAAACCATCTTTTTCTAAATACTCGCGAATAGCGGCCTTTTCCAATACGCCGCCTTGCGCGCTTGTCATTCTTTGCTCTGGTGACAAGGGTTTATAATTAAAGTCTAACGAGGGAGCCAAAGCCCAACGAACGGTCTGGATAGCAGCAGCCCCAAACAGTAAGACAATATCTTTTCCTTTTAACTTAGTTGCATTTTCAAATTGTGTATTGATGTCATGGATAATGACCGGCGCATAATGAATATCGGTAATTTTTTCCATGCGGCGAGCATCATCCCGAATAATTGCTGCCGCATTGGAAACCTTGTTTTCGGCTTCTTGCACTTTTCGCGTTGCTGTGAGAACTTGCTCATTAGATGTTTGCATCCGATTTTGGAATGTGTCTTTACTAAGTTTCACATTTGTTGCCTCATTTCTTTGTGAATCTATCCAACTTTGCAGTTGCAGAGCAAATTTCTAACCTAACAGCAGTTTCTTGAAGGCAATCTTTAAAATAGGCTGACGGTCAGAAATAGCAGTTTTACATCCGATTAGTTATCGCTCAGGAAAATGGTTTCTTCAGGGTTATTCAAAGATGTCCTGCATGTGATTAACCACAGCTTCACGCTTCTGTATAATGTTTTGAGTGGCTTCTACTTTTGCCATAGACTGTTTTCTCATTCGCTCAAGTTCCCGGCTCATAGAACCCCTCCTTAATATAATCGCCCTGACTTCTCAGCCACATTTCAACGCCCTTGCCGAACACCTCCGCTGAGATCGTCCAGCCATCAGCATCTTCGCTGATGACCTTAGCGGTAGGGAGGCGGTCAAGTACCGCTTCCAGAGACGGTCCAGTGTAACGGAACTTGATCCGTTCCAGCTTGCCGCCGTACATGAACTGTACCCGTTTACGGAACTCGCCCTCCTCAAATCGCCCGGCATAAGGAACATGAAAATGCTCGTCCAAGACCTTAAAACTGCGGATACGGTCAAGCCGATAAATCGTAGGAAAGAGGTCATCCGGGTTTTCAAAATTATCTTTGTTTTCAAGGAAAGCAGTCAGATAGAAGTAATACTCAGAAAACATGATTCCGACCGGCTGTACTCTCCGAGTCACCAGTTTCGGTGCTTTCATGCGCTCGTACTCAATCTCCATGACCCGCTGTTCTTTCACAGCCTGTCCGATCTCCCATAAACCGTTCAAAATGCTCTTGCCGTGATGTGGTTCAATATAGTGCAGCTTTTCATTACCTATCAGCAGCTTTACTGCTTGGCGCTGCTCCGGGGGAACAGCGCAGTCTACCAGCTTGTCCAAAATCGGCAGCATTTCATCCCGCCGCATGGAGCGGCTTTCCAACAGAATTTTGCAGACAGCCAAAATCTCGCTGTTCGTCAGGCCGGATGGAACGCTGCTCACCATTCGATAGCCGCCGTGTCTACGGTCATAGATAATCTCCTGCGACAACCCTTTTTCCATCAGGAAGCACCGCAGAGACTCCATATCCCGTTGGATACTCCGTGTTGTGACGCCGTACTCGCTGGCAAGGCCTTGCTTGTTCAGCGTCTGTCCGGATATGAACCTCGCATAGAGGTCTAATAAGCGGGCCGACTTTGCCTCGGCAGACTGCTGTTCCAAGGTCATTCACCCTCCCCATTGCACTTTTACTTAGTTTTTTATATCTGTTAAATATAATAATGTTATTGTAAAATCATGTCAACTGCTGTCGCCATCGATTACCATATTACCGAGGTGACGGTATGAATAGCAAATTCGAGATGGAATATCTGCAAGTGGGTCTTAAAATTGCATATTATCGAAAGCTGCGTGGTTTGACACAGGAAGAACTTGCAGAGCGGATCGACCGTACCCCGGCATTTATCGGCCATGTAGAAGCGCCCAACATCAAGAAAGCTGTTTCCCTGGATACGCTCTTTGCGATTTCGTCCGTACTGGATGTTCCTGCCTATAAGTTTCTCATGTTTGATGATTGATCCTCCGCTCCGGCACCCATGCGAAGATACAGCGTCCACAATCGCCTTTTCGGGAGCGGCCCGGGCGGAGAATTTACCCGGTATTTTTCCCCGCGCAATCGCGTGTAGGCATGGGGCCGAAGTTTCTTGGAGGTTAGCTTCAGTATAGCAAGTCATGTGGACACTCAATGTCACTTTGCAAAAAAACTCGGAATTTTTAGAAAATCGTGTCGAAATTTGAACAAGATCGCCAGAAAGGACTTGATGGAAATGCCATCAAGTCCTTTCTCTTATTCCCCAGTTAACTATTCAACCAATTTAACGATTTTTTGACGGTGTTGTACTCTGCCACAAAAGCACTTATAATGGCATTACCCCAACAAAAATGTATAAATTCCAACAGAAATTTAAAATATTAACTAAGATTTATTGGAGTACAATCTGGAGGTGTTTATGGAAAAAGGCGGATGGGGTTATTTATCTTTTACAGCATTAGATAGAATCAATGAAATCGAATTTGCTCTTAAAAATAAGATGTACCAGTCAGCATTGGCACTAACACTCACATTGCCAGATATTTGCGGGCAAGTAGAAATGCCTTCTGCTAGAGTAGGCGCACGATACAAATCGTGGTTCGATCAGTATGTAGCGCCACTATATATGCCTAAATATATAGCAGACATTGCAGCCCCTCAAAAACGGATTATCGATGGCTCCGTATGCTATCGCCTAAGATGTAGCTATTTACACGCAGGAAGTGATTTTATCAAGGAGATGGAAGGCAAGAACGCTATCAGGAGTGAAGACGATGCTGCATATAAAATATCGTATCACCTTTTTTTGACAATTGACGAAGATAGCGCAGATGGGATTGAATGCAACACAGACAATTCTACAAAAGAACGAGAATACATTGTTCACATCAATGTACCTACTCTGTGCCGCAAAGTATGTGAGGCAGCCCGAAATTATATACAAGGCCATAGCAACCCGTCGGCGTTTAACAATAATATTATTTGGGTATTTAGTAGTAAGAAGTGGAAACAGGACTCCGACTCGTTTTTCCAAGAAAACGAGTAAAATGCTCATAGCACTTTCATAATGTCAAAGTGCTAACTTTCAGTTACATATTATCTCAATGGCACCGGAGACGCTTCGGCGATCTTGCGTATCATAGGGCAGCGGATCGCAGGGCGTTTTCGGTGAAATTTTGAGAAAGAAGGTACTTAAAAATGGCAGCCAATGTCGAGACGATGATGTATGTGCGGGAGAAACCGTGGCACGGTCTGGGAGTGGAGGTATCCGAAGCGCCCAACAGCGAGGACGCTTTGCGCTTTGCGGGGTTGGATTGGAATGTCCGTCAGGAAAACGTGTTCAATTCCAGAGGCGGCGTCATCAAGGGCTTCAAGGCCAACGTGCGGGACAGCGATGACAGAGTGCTGGGTGTGGTGGGAGATCGTTACAAGGTGGTGCAGAACCGGGACGCTTTCAAGTTTACAGACGAACTGATCGGTACAGATGTCCGCTACGAAACCGCCGGCTCTCTCCGGGACGGCAAGCAGATCTGGCTTCTGGCGAAGCTGCCAGAACAGATGATCGCCGGTGACGCCGTAGAACCTTATCTCTGCTTTACCAACGCCCATGATGGCAGCAGCGGCGTCCGGGTCTGCATGACGCCGGTGCGGGTGGTTTGCAACAATACTCTGAACGTGGCGCTGGCAACCGCCAAGCGCACCTGGTCTATGCGACATACAGAGAATGTGCATGAGCGCCTGAACGAAGCACGGGACTGCCTGTTCCGTGCGGAGGACTACATGGACGAATTGGCGCGGTATGCAGACATGGCAGCGAATAAAACGATTCAGGATGAGGAAATCCGGGATATTCTGAATGAACTGTTCCCGGTTACTGAAAAGACCTCAGAACGCGAAAAGGCAACAATCGACAAGATCAAGGATGAATTCATGGTCTGTTACTTTGCACCGGACATCAAAAAATTCCGTGGAACTGCCTGGGGTGCAATCAATGCCATCAGTGATCTGGTAACGCACAGTATGCCCCACCGGAATACGAAAACCTATCAAGAGAATACATGGAATAAAGTAATGAGCGGTCATGTCCTGATGGACAGAATGACCGCTCTTTGCATGAAATAAAGGAGGGGACGCACGATGCGAGGCATTCAGAAAATATCTACGAAAGGCATGAGCCGGGAAGAATGGCTCATGCGGCGCAGAAAAACGATCGGCGGTTCTGACGCTGCCGGGATCGTGGGCTTGTCCAGATGGACAAGCCCTTTTTCTGTCTGGGCTGATAAAACCGGACGGGCAGCGGAGAAAGAGGACACCGAAGCCATGCGGCAGGGTCGGGATTTGGAGGACTATGTGGCCCGCCGCTGGATGGAGGAAACCGGCAAGCGGGTCTACCGGCTGCCTGCCATGTTGTATCATCCGAAATATCCCTTTGCACACGCTGACGTAGACCGGATGGTCATGGGGGAAAACGCAGGCTTGGAGTGCAAAACCACCTTTTCCTTAGACCTGAAACAGTTTAACGGCGTGGAGTTCCCGGTACAGTATTACGCGCAGTGCGTTCACTATCTGGCAGTGACTGGGGCAGACCGTTGGTATCTGGCAGTTCTGGCCTATGGCCGTGGCTTCTTCACCTTTGTTCTGGAACGTGATCAGGCGGAAATTGACGCACTCATGGCTGCCGAAGCAGACTTCTGGAAACTGGTAGAGCAGGATACGCCCCCGGACGCAGATGGTTCCGAAGCAACTTCCGCAGCGCTGCGGGAAGTCTATCCCATCAGCGAGCAGACCACCGCAGACCTGTTCGGACGGGATACCGTTCTGCGGGAGTATATGCGGCTGAAGGAGGATAAAAAGGTGTTGGATACCCGGATCGGAGAAATTGAGAATACCATCAAGGCGGACATGGGCGAAGCGGAAAGCGGCCTTTGTGGCAGCTTCCATATCAGTTGGAAATCTCAGAACCGGCAGACCTTTCAGGCAAAGGAGTTTGCCAAGGACCACCCCAGCATTGATTTGGCCCCCTATTACAAAAATACAAACCTCCGTCCCTTTAAGGTGACAGAGACACGAGAGGCAGGTTAAAAATAATGAGTAATGATATGATCCAGAAAGCCACGGCGCAGCCTGCGGCAAAAGCGGACGCAAAAACGTCCATGCAAGCCTACATCAAGCAGATGCAGGGGGAGATCAAAAAGGCCCTCCCGGCAGTCATGACCCCGGAACGCTTTACCCGCATTGTGCTTTCAGCCCTTTCCACCAATCCAAAGCTGGGTCAGACCACTCCGCAATCGTTCCTTGCCGCTATGATGACAGCGGCCCAGCTTGGCATGGAGCCAAACACGCCTTTGGGACAGGCGTATCTAATCCCATTTTATAATAACAAAACGCATTGCAGCGAGTGTCAATTCCAGTTGGGCTACAAGGGCTTAATTGATCTGGCCTATCGCAGCGGAGAGGTCAGCATCATTCAGGCACAGGTGGTCTATGAACATGATAGCTTCAACTACTCCTTTGGCTTGGAACCGGTGCTGAAGCACATTCCCGCTGCCTCTGACCGCGGGGAGCCAACCTATGTCTATGCTATGTTCCGCACCAAGGAGGGCGGTTTTGGCTTTGATGTAATGAGCATGGATGCTGTCCGCACCTTTGCACAGCAGTACAGCAAGTCTTTTTCTTCCGGCCCGTGGCAGACAAATTTTGAAGAAATGGCGAAAAAGACAGTTTTAAAGAAAGTCCTGAAATATGCCCCTCTGAAATCAGACTTTCAGCGGGGCTTGGCCTTGGATGGCACCATCAAAACGGATGTCGGGGAGGATATGTATGCTGTTCCCGGCACGGTGCTGGAGGTGGACAGCGAGACAGGCGAAGTCACAGAGGTTGGGCCGGATGTATGAGAAAATTTCCTAAAAGGACACAGGCTGTCTACCGCAACTGCTATGGTATGGATAGGAAGGGGTGTCAGCGTTGAATTTGCCAGTACAAGTAGATCAGAAACAGCTTATGGATGTGCTGCTGAATGTGGCAACTGTCCGACCGGTGTTTATCTGGGGCGCTCCCGGCATTGGGAAATCTGCCATTGTACGGCAGTTTGCGACGGATGTGGGATTGGAGTGCGTTTCTCTGCTGGGCAGTCAGTTAGCCCCGGAGGACATCATCGGCGTGCCGCAGATCGTAGAGGGGCGCAGCGTATTTTGCCCGCCCCGCAGCATTGCAAGAGAGGAACCGTACTGTCTGTTTCTGGACGAGCTGAACGCCTGTTCCCACGAGGTACAGAAAGCATTTTACTCGCTCATTCTGGAACGCCGTATCGGAGAATACCGTCTGCCGGAGGGTTCCATCGTCATTGGCGCTGGCAACCGTGCACAGGACAATGCCATCACCCGGCCCATGTCCTCGGCGCTGGTGAACCGGATGTTCCATGTGGAGCTGACTGCCAACAGCCGTGTCTGGCTGGAATGGGCGGCACAGAATGGTATTCATCGTTTTGTCTATGATTACATCTGCTCTCGCCCGGATCATCTGTGGGCACAGCCGCCAAAGACAGAGGAACCGTTCTCCACGCCCCGAAGCTGGGAAATGCTCAGTGATATTCTGCACAGCTACGGAGAGGACATCTCGGAAAGCACTTTATCTCTATGTGCTTATGGCTGCCTCACTGCCGCTCACGCTACGCAATTTGTAGCCTATGTCCGGCAAGTCCGCAGCAAGTATTCCCTAAAGAAAATTCTGGATGGGACGCAGAAATGGCCCGGCAAGCCGGAGGAACGGGATGTGCTGTATTTTCTCGCTCAGAGCTTCCGCAGTCAGCTGATCAAGGAACTGCCGGAATCCCGCAGCAAGCTGAGCGGAGAAAGTATGGCATTGGCGTTCCGGGCAAAAGAGCTGTTGATCGAATTAGCGGAGATCAGCTTGGAAATCGCCCAAATGACGATCACACCGGAGGGCGGGACAGATCTGCCAAACTGGTTTGTTGTAGAGGCTGCTAAGGACATTCCCCGTCTTCTGAGAAAGCGGGAGTGATTTATGAAGCACCCCAAGCAATCCAATCAGGGCAGTGCCATAGACGCTGCTCTTGCGAAAATCGGGGCTTCTCCGCTGGTGGGTCTGGCGGAGGAGATCCCCTACATCCATACAGATAACAGCTGCCCCATGTCAAAGGATGATTGGGGGTATGTCACCAGCACCGGCCATATCTTCCTGAACCCGCGCAAGGATGGAACGATTAGGGAGTGGACGTATGTGCTTGCACATCTCATGCTGCACTTAGGGTTGGGACATTTACAGGAAAACCGTATCCATGATTCCGCATGGCAGCAGGCGTGTGACATTGCGGTGACACGGTTTCTTCTGGATAGCAAAATTGGAACGCCGCCGATGGATGTCAGCGGTATTCTGAATACTGCTGCCGCAGACGAAGAAAAACTGTATCATCGGTTGCTTGCGGAACCGGACAAGCGGCCTGAATCAAATCTGAGTCTCATGTCACACGGCAGGCCGGATATGGTCTGGGATGGGGTGAGCCGCTTCCGTGACTTTGAAGCCGCCTTTGCTGATTCCCTCAGACGCTCCCTTCGGGAAGCCATTCAGTTAGCCGGTGGGTTGACGAAAGCGGAACAGAAAGTGCGGAAACACAACAGCACCAACTACCACAGGGCGAAAGAGTGGTTTGTCAGCAGCTATCCGTTGCTGGGGGCCGTTGCCGCCGGTTTTCAACTGGTGGATGATTTTGCTGTTGTCCAGCGGATGCGTGTCCCCATTGCGGCAGTCAATGCACGTTTACAGGAGCTTTACGTCAATCCCGGTTGTCGGCTGTCTTTTGAGGAATGGAAGTTTGTCCTCGCACACGAATTTCTCCACGCTGCTCTGCGGCATGATGTACGTTGTAAAGAACGTGACCCTATTTTATGGAATGTGGCCTGTGACTACATCATCAACGGCTGGCTGGTGGAAATGGGCGTGGGACAAATGCCGGAAGGGTTATTGTATGACGTGCATTTCAAAGGGATGTCCGCAGAATCGGTCTATGACAAATTGTGTGAAAACATCCGCTATTACCTGAGCCTTGACCCCAAGGACATTATTTATAGCAGCGACAACGATTGGGAAACGCAGAACGGCGTGGAGGTCGATTCCTTTTACCGTTCTGCAATTCAGCGTGGCTTGGACTACCACCAACAGCATAACCGGGGAACGCTGCCCGGCAACTTTGTAGAGGAAGTCCGGGCCATTCAGCAGCCGCCGATCCCGTGGGATGTGCAGCTTGCCCGCTGGTTTGATGAACAGTTTCAGCCGTTGGAACCTCGGAGAACTTACGCCCGGTTAAGCAGACGGCAGAGTGCGACACCGGACATTCCCCGTCCGGCATGGTCTCTCCCAGAGGAGCAGACGGAACAGCGGATATTCGGTGTTCTGTTGGACACATCTGGTTCTATGGAACGGGGCTTACTGGCTGCGGCATTGGGTTCCATTGCCAGCTACGCAGAATCACGGGACGTACATCATGTCCGGGTGGTATTCTGCGACGCTGCCGCTTACGATCAAGGGATCATGGCCCCGGATGAAATAGCCGGAACGGTGAAAGTCCGTGGCCGGGGTGGAACAAAGCTGCAACCGGGAATCGATCTTCTGGCTGAGGATACTGCTTTTCCGAGAGAAGCACCCCTGCTCATTATTACGGATGGGGCCTGTGACCGGCTGAACCTCCGTGGACGCACCCATGCTTTCCTGATCCCTGCCGGAAACAGGCTGCCCTTTACATCACATGGCCCGGTATTCCGGCTGAAATAAACTATCTGCTGTGGCTCCGGGTCATACCGGGGCCGCTTTTATTAGGAGGATGAACTATGAGAAAAAACGCAAACGAAATCATCTTTGACGAAATCATCGTACTTGGCACACCGGCCCTGTTTACCGACTGGCGCGTGGACAGAGCCAGCGTTCCCGCTGATATGAGGATGTATGAAGTCCGCCACACGGACGAAGATTGGGGCGAGCCTTGCCAGTTGGCACGGGGTATATTTGTGAATTTCTACGGAACCATTTTGACTTTACAGCCGTTGCTTTTGGCTGACTGTGGCTATTTGGACTTCGACAGCGGCAAGGATTGGGGCTATGTAGACGATGACCCTTGTGCCACAGTTGCGGAGTTCCGCAGTAAATACGCCGGAAAGGAGGAGTAAACCATGCACAGTACCATTTATGAATTTTCGAAGCATCCAATTTCAGAGAGCCGGAGGGCCACCATAGACAGTCTGCCGGAATGGTTCTTCCAGACTGTGGCCGACTCGGCAACGGATACGGACGAAATTTCCAGAGCAGTCCAAATCCGCTGTTTGGAGCAGCACTTTGGCGACCTTTGTATAAGGGACGGAGACCAGCTGCGCTTCGTCCACGATTTCAAGGCACGATATTTCCGAAACAGCTATCCCTATTTTATGGCGGCGGTTAGGGCGTTGGCAAAGACGTCTTACGATACGTTCAGCGGCATTATGCCTGCCCCGGCTTTCCATGCGGCGCTCAATAGCGTCACGGAAAGCTACGCAGACCGCTTCGGCTTTTACGTCTATGACTCTGACCACGCAGAGCTTCTTCCTATGGATGCCTGGCTGCGGACGGCGGATTTGTCTATGCCACATTTTGTCGGCGGGGTCATGGATTACTCCTATTTTGTATTCTCAGGAAAGCAGGCTATTAGGGGCCATCCCTTATGCCGCAAGTGGAAAGCAATATAATTATCGGAGCTTTGTTGCCAACTTTGCAGCAGCCTACATTTTTGAGCGGAAGAGGTTCTTTCCATCCGAAAAAGACCTCTTCCGCCTTGTCAATCTTGTTGGTTTGTCAAATTCACCAGCGGCACAAAGGCAACCAATCTTGTCAAAAATTACTTGTGTCGCATATCTCATGTCCTTCAGATAACTAATCCCTGACAGGCAGAGCGGAATTCTTCTCCCTCATTAGCATTTCAAGATTACTTAACAGGAATCACCGGCAAATGAGTAACCTGTTGTATATGTCGCTGGAAATCGTAGTAGTCCTTTTTCTGCCCTCCATATCGGTGCCCATCAATGTATGAAATTTGATTCATAATAAGATGGATATGCACCTCATCTGTATTGTCATGGACGGCATAGACAGTTTCATATTCAGGTG
>OLOQ01002009.1_pt1 | contig 17815 bp, 14 predicted proteins | sample 1673101 | NCBI WGS metagenome assembly OLOQ01 (sample SAMEA3136754, study PRJEB25190) | human gut metagenome | biome: human gut; feature: human-associated habitat; material: faeces | place: Austria | collected 2013 | reverse complement strand
GTCATCAGCTCCGTCTGGAAGAAGTCTCGCCACACCTCGTCCTGCTCCACCACTGTAAGGAAGGCGTCCAGCTCCGCGCGGGTGAGGATACGCTTGGGCTTGTAGTTGGGCTTGGGCGCCGTTGTCCCCTCAGTAGGATTTCTGGGAATGACATGGGCCTGCACCGCGTCTTTCAGTGCGGCGTGGAGGGTGGAGTGAATGTGGCGCACCATGGAGTCGGAGAGCTGATGCCCCATCTCGGGATGCTCATGGATGCGCCCCTCCGTTTTCAGGCGGCGGTACATCCGCTGGATGTCCTGCTGGGAGAGGAGGGAGATCTGCTTGCCGCCCAGTTGCGGCTTGATGTAGTATTCGATGTAGCGGCGATGCCCAATTTGTACGCATTGATTTGAATGCGTACGAGGACGAGTAGCAGATTTTCGATGCAATCAACTCTCTCGGTGTCAATCTGACAACCACGGAGCTACTTAAAAACTATTTCTTCAGCAGAGATACCATCAGCGAATATGAGACAAAATGGGCCGCCGTTATTGCTTACTCTGGGAAATCTTGCCATCATCCCCCAAGCGCTGAACGCATCCATACGGGACAGCGATTGGGCTGCAAAGAAATCCGGAAGAGGCGTAGGCAAGCCCGGACTCGACGCATGCGCCAAGGGATTGATCACCTTACGCCGCCTTTGTCTTGCTCCCAATTATAGTGGAAAAATCGACACAATGATAATGAGTAAACGTGATACAGTTCTTCACATTTTCTTATTGAGTTTCCTGCCGCGAAATTTTTTTCCGGTTTTAGCTCGTTTTATGTTACAAAACGAACAATTTCAGCCGAATTTTTTTGTTCAGAGTGCTTATTCCGGCGGCGGAGCGTAGCGGATATCGGGGTTTCTGATGCAGAATATCAAAATAACTGATATCCTTATGGGCCGATTTTGTGGCATAATAGAGGACGCTGCGGGGACGATGACCGCAGCCCCTCTCACACATAACAACACCAGCAAACACCAACATTCCCTTTTCTTTTTCATTTTTCTACCGGGATAAAGGCCCGCAGATGCTGCATCTGCGGGTCTTTATCCTGTCTGCTCCCCGGCGATCAGCACGAAAAAGTTGGCAGCGCATCGGAAAATTGATATAATACCGCCGTTAACGGACATAATAAGTTGCGATTTATTTGACAATCTGTTTTATCCTGCATTTCTCACAGACACCCGGAAAAGAGGATGCATTCCCTTGCAGACCAATTCCAAATATTCCATTTTCTTGAAGGTCGCCGAGCTGGGCAGTATGTCAAAGGCCGCCATGCACTGCAATTATTCGCAGTCCGCCGTCAGCCAGATCATCAACTCCCTGGAGGACGAGCTGCAGATGACGCTACTGCACCGCAGCCAGTTCGGCGTGGTGCTCACCGCCGAGGGCGCGCAGATCCTGCCCTATATCAAGCAGCTCAGCGACGCGGCCGAGGCCGTGAACGAGCAGGCCGCCAAGCTCAAGGGCCTGGAGATCGGCCACGTCCGCATCGGCACGTTTTCCAGCGTATCCTGCCACGTCCTGGCCCCCGTTCTGAAGGAGTTCAAGGCCGTGTATCCCAGCATAAGCATCGAGATCCGGGAGGACGACGACGCCGGGGTCACCGCCATGCTGATGCGCAACGAGATCGACTTCGGATTTGCCGACGCCCCCGTGCCCCGGGGATTCGACTCCATCCTGATCCGGCGGGACCCCTTCCTGGCCGTGGCGGCGGAGAACAGCCCCCTGGCCGCCATGGACACCATCCCCCTGTCCACCTTCCAGCACGAGCCCACCATCCTGTGCGATGAGGGCAGCCAGAAGGAGGCCACGGGCATCTTCCGCAGAAACAAGATCACCCCCCGGGTGGAGTACACCAGCCGGGACGACAACCTGATCCTCTCCCTGATCGAAAACGGCCTGTGCATCGGCTACATGGGGCAGCTGGTTCTGAACAAGACCCCCTATCATGTGGTCAGCCGGCCCACCGACCCCCAGGTGTACCGCGACATCGTGCTTGCGGTGCGCAGCATCGAGAATGCGCCTCCCGCCACCGCGCACCTCATCGACTTCATCCGGGACTATCTGGCCCGCCAGAAAGAGGATTGACCCCCCCCAAAAAAAAACACGCGGCCTGTCAGGATTTTCCTGACAGCCCGCGTTGGCTTGTCTAAAAATTATTTGATTGCTTGCCCTGGTCACGCAAATTCCATGGGCGTCCGGCTGCAGACCTCCCGGATCTTGGCCTGCAAGCGCTTCAGGTCCTGGAAGGTCTCCGGCTTCTTGGCCGGGTCCCGCAGCAGGGCCGCCGGGTGATACAGGGCCGTCATCCATATGCCGTTTTTCTCAAAAAACCGGCCGTGCTCCTGGGTGATCCTGAAATCCGGCTTGATGATCTCCGCCGCGCTGATGCGGCCCAGGCACACCAGGATTTTCGGCTGCATCAGTTCCAGCTGCCGCCGCAGGAATCCGGCGCAGGCGTCCTTTTCGGTGTTCAGAGGGTCCCGGTTTTTGGGCGGGCGGCACTTGACGCTGTTGGTGATGTAGATTTCCTGCCGCCGCAGGCCGATCATGGCCAGCATATCGTCCAGCAGCTTCCCGGCGGCTCCCACAAAGGGCTCACCCTGCCGGTCCTCGCTGGCCCCGGGGGCCTCGCCCACCAGCAGCACCTCCGCCGTGGGGGACCCCACCCCGAACACCACGTTGGTCCGGGTATCCGCCAGGCCGCAGGCCCGGCAGCTCATGCACTGCTGCCGCAGCTGCTCCCACTGGTCCATATCTTTCCTCCCTTTCCCCGCCTTTGCCCGGGTATCGCGGCAGCCCTCCCGGGGCAGAATGAGGGGGAAGGGAGGCGTCGCCGTGTACTGGCTGTGGCTGTTTTGTCTGTATAGCTTTCTGGGATATCTGCTGGAAAAAATCTTCGCCGCTGTCACCGGGTCCCGGCATCAGGTGCGCAAGTGCTTTCTCCTGCTGCCCCTGTGCCCGGTGTACGGTCTGGCCATGCTGGCGGTGCTGCACCTGCCCGCCGACCTGACCCGGGGCTTCTTCCGCCTGGCCTTTTACGGCGGCCTCACGGCCACCGCCGTGGAATACGCCGTGCATTTTCTCTATGACAGGCTGCTGGGGGTCATGTTCTGGGACTATTCCGGCACCCACATGGACCTGAACCGCCGGGTCTGCGTGCCCTTTGCGGTGATATGGGGTCCGTTGACGGCCTTCGCCCTCCGGCAGGTGCAGCCCCTGCTGCACCCCATCGCCCTGCACGCCCCCGCCGGGGCGGGACTGGCCCTGCTGCTGGTGCTGACGGCGGACAGCTTCTTCACCGTCCGCCTGCTGCGCCGGACCCACAACGTGGACCTGCTGGGCCTGCCCAACCTGCTGGCGTCTCTGCGTTAGCCCAGCACCCGGTCCAGCCAGGCCCCGATGTCGCCGTACACCATGTCCCGCATGGCGGCCTCGTTGAGAATCTCATGCCGCAGGCCGGGATACAGCTTCAGGGTCACGTCCCTGACCCCCGCCCGCTTGAAGGCGTCGTGGGTCCGCCGGACACCGGCCCCCATGTCGCCCACCGGATCGTCCTGCCCGGCGATCAGCAGGATGGGGGCGTTTTTGTCCATCCGGTCGATGTTCCCGGGGGTCTGGTTGAACCGCAGGCCCCGCAGCATCTGGCGGAACAGGCCCACCGTGGCGTCCGCGCCGCACAGGGGGTCCGCCATATACCGGTCCACGTTGTCCGTGTCGGCGGACAGCCAGTCGTTGGGGGTCCGGGGCTTGTCGCCGAAGGCCTTGTTATAGGCCCCAAAGGCCATATTGGTCACCATTTTGCTGACGGCGTCCGGCCCCTTGAGCCCGGACAGGATCCCCGCCAGCAGCAGGCCGCCCCGGATGGTGATCTCCGGCTGCCAGCCGGTGCCCATGATGATGGCGGCGTCCACCGTGCCGGGATAGCGGATCAGGTACGACCGGGACAGGAACGACCCCATGCTGTGGCCCATCAGCAGGATGGGCAGATCCGGATACTGCTCCCGCAGCCGGTCATGGAGCAGGTGGATGTCGTCCACCACCGTCTCCCAGGTGCTACCGTCGCCGAAATACACCGGCGTGCCGCCCTCCGGCAGGGACTTGCCGTGGCCCAGGTGGTCGTGTCCCGCCACCAGGATGCCCCGGTCGTTGAGATACCGGGCAAAATCGTCATACCGCAGGATGTGCTCCGCCACGCCGTGGGCGATCTGCAGCACCGCCCGAGGCTTACGATCCGCCGGGGTCCACTGTGCCCCGTGAAGTTGGGTGTGGCCGTCGCTGGAAAGAAAGGTAAATTCCTGGAAATCCGTCATGGTAATCCTGTCCTTTCTGTGTTATAATACCCTATATTAGCATACTCTGAAACAAAAAGAAAGAGGAGACTTCTATGGGAACCTATATTCTGGCGCTGGACCAGGGGACCACCAGCTCCCGGGCCATCGTGTTTGACCGCCGGGGCGACATTGTGTCCAAGGCCCAGTTTCCCTTCCGCCAGCTCTATCCCCAGCCCGGCTGGGTGGAGCATGACCCCATGGAGATCTGGGAGACGGAGCGCCGCGCGGCGGCCCAGGCCGCAGCCGGGCTGGAGGGGGAGGTGGCCGGCATCGGCGTCACCAACCAGCGGGAGACCACCATCCTCTGGGACAAGACCACCGGCCGGCCGGTATACAATGCCATCGTCTGGCAGTGCCGCCGGACGGCGGAGTTCTGCGAGGAACTGAAGCGCCTGGGGCTGGAGGAGCGCATCCAGTCCGCCACGGGCCTGCTGATCGACGCCTACTTCTCCGCCACCAAGATCCGCTGGGTGCTGGACAACGTCCCCGGCGCCCGGGAAAAGGCGGACCGGGGAGAGCTGCTGTTCGGCACGGTGGAAACGTGGCTCATCTGGCAGCTGACCGGCTCCCACGTCACGGACTATTCCAACGCCTCCCGCACCATGCTCTTTGATATCCACCGGCTGTGCTGGGACGCGGAGCTGTGCGAGCTACTGGGGATACCCATGTCTATTCTGCCCCTTCCCGTGGCCAATAGTCAGGTATACGGCCTGGTGAAAAAAGGCATCCCGGGCCTGGAAAAGCTGGCGGGGGTGCCGGTGTGCGGCGCGGCAGGGGACCAGCAGGCCGCCCTGTTCGGCCAGACCTGCTTCCGCCCGGGCGAAGCCAAGAATACATACGGCACCGGCTGCTTCACCCTGATGAACGTGGGGGAAAAGTCCGTCCGCAGCCGGGCGGGGCTGGTGACGTCCGTGGCCTGGCAGGTGGAGGGCCGCACGGCCTACGCCCTGGAGGGCAGCGTTTTCAACGGCGGCAGCACCATCCAGTGGCTGCGGGACGAGCTGCACCTGATCGACTCCGCCCCGGAGTGTGACCGTCTGGCGGAGTCCGTGGAGGACTCCGGCGGCGTGGTGGTGGTGCCGGCCTTCACCGGCCTGGGGGCGCCGTATTGGGATATGTACGCCCGGGGGGCCATTCTGGGCGTCACCCGGGGCACGGGCCGGGCACACATCGCCCGGGCGGTGCTGGAGTGCATCGCCTATCAGGTGACGGACCTGATGCTGGCCATGCGGCAGGACGCCGGGTGCGACATCACCGCCCTGCGGGTGGACGGCGGGGCCAGCGTGTCGGACATTCTCATGCAGCTGCAGGCGGATATGCTGCGCATCCCCGTGGACCGGCCCCGGATGGTGGAGACCACCGCCTTCGGCGCGGCGGCCCTGGCGGGCCTCAGCTGCGGCGTGTGGAGCGGCCTGGAGGAGCTGACCCGCCTGCGCCGGAGCCAGCGGGTGTTCCTGCCCACGCGGCCCCAGGCGGACTGCGACCGGGACTACCGCCTGTGGAAGCGCGCCGTGTCCCGTGCCTCCGACTGGATCGAGCATTGACAAAACCACCCTCCGTGGTGTATAATGACCCTAATTAATCAGAATCTGAAAGGAGATCATTGCTATGGCATTTTTTGATGAACTGACCAAGAAGGCCCAGCTGGTGGCCGGTGCGGCTGCCGAAAAGGCCAAGGATCTGGCGGAGACCGCCACCGAGAAGGCCAAGGCTGCCACCGACGCCGCCAAGATGAACATGGAAATTCTCTCCGAGCAGCGGGAGATCGAGAAGAACTATCGGGCCATCGGCGAGTGGTTCGTCTCCGAGTTTCAGGGTGAGCTGCCCGACGCCGTGAAGGACGTCGTGGCCGCCGTCAACGCCTCCAAGGAGAAGATCGCCCGGCTGGAGGCCGCCAAACGCAAGGAGGAGGCCCAGGACGAGGAGCCCCAGGAGAAGTCCGGCGACGCCAAGACCTGCTCCGTCTGCGGCACCGTGTCCGACAGCAACTTCTGCCCCCACTGCGGCGCCCCCATGGGCAAGTAAACAACCGATTTAACCGGAAAAGCACGGCTTCAGCCGTGCTTTTCTCTGTCTATCCCAAAAGCCTCGCAGAGTTTGCCCTTTTGGGACAAGTCTCAGTAATAGATCCTCCGGCTGCCGGAGACGGTCTCCCGGGTGCAGTAATCGATCCAGGCCACGGCGGCGGAAAGGTCCCGGTCCCGGATGTGGCGGCACAGGCGGACGCTGGTCTCATAGAGCATGGAAATGCCGTTGAGGGCGCAGAACCGCTCCCACAGCACCAGCACCGAGGAATAGAAGGACCGGAAGATCAGTGGCAGCAGGGTGTTGCCCGACTGCATGGCCAGCTCATGCTGGAAGGCAAAGGCCGCCTCCGCCGCATAGCGGTTGTCCCCGGTCTCCCGGATGGCCTCCGCCGCCCGGAACAGTGCAGCGATGTCCTCCTCCGAGGCGCAGGCGATGATCCCCGCCGCCGCCAGCTTGTCCAGGGCGTCCCGGACCTCCAGAATGGAGCGGATCTCCTCGTTGCGCAGGCGGCCCCGGTTATAGGTCATAATGGATTTCAGGGTGTCCAGGGTCCCGGCCCGGCGATAGTCCGTGACGAAGATGCCCACCCGGGGCCGGACCTCTAAAAATCCCCGGCGCTCCAGCTCCGCCACGCCGCTGTTGACCACCGCCCGGCTGACGCCCATGGACTGGGCCAGCTGGCGCTCCGGCGGTAGCTGCTGCCCCACTGGCAGCTCCCCGGAGAGGATCATGGCCTCGATGTGGGTGATGAACAGGTCCTTCAGAGACGGGGACACCAGCTTTTCAAACTCCATACGTGCTTCCTCCTCTGGCTGTGGTATGGCCACATACCACAGCTGATTTCGGTTTCATTGTACCCGCTTTTTTCGGATTTTTCAACACTTTCTTCCGCGTGACAGTTGACTTTTTAAGGAAACCTGTGCTATATTGGCGGCATGGCCGATGGTCCAGGCTTCTCTGGCTGGACCAGGCGGCTGAGCTTAGGAGACAGAAATTTTTTTAGGAGGAATGGACATGTTATTCCAGATCTATGGCGAGACCGCCCTGTACCAGCTGCTGGGCTTTGTGCTGGTGTTTACCGGGCTGGTGCTGGCCAACGAGTTCGCCCGCCGCACCAAGACCGGCGGCATCATCTGCTTTCTGGTGCTGCCCGCCGTGCTGACGGTGTATTTCATCGCCATCGCCATCGGTGCACGGGCCGGGGCGGAGTGGGCCCTGAACAACCAGACCTATACCAACATGAACAGCTGCTTCCACTATGCCAAGCTGTACGCCGCCACCGCCGGGTGCATCGGCTTCATGATGCTCAAGTATAAGTGGAGCATCGGCAAGACGGAGTGGTTCAAGGTGTTCCCCTTCGCCATTGTGGCCATCAACATTCTCATCGCCGTGGTCAGCGACTTCGAGTCCGGTATCCGTGGCGCCATGGCCATGAAGGAGTTCGGCGACCGCTGGTGGCTGTCCTCCGAGAACGTGTGGCTGTACGGCGGCTGGTGGAACTGGGTCAACGGCATTGCCGGTATCGTCAACATCTTCTGCATGACCGCCTGGTGGGGTATCTATTCCTCCAAGGACCAGAAGGACATGCTGTGGCCCGACATGACCTGGTGCTATATCCTGGCCTATGACCTGTGGAACTTTGAGTACACCTATAACTGCCTGCCCACCCACTCCTGGTACTGCGGCCTGGCCCTGCTGCTGGCCCCCACCTTTGCCAACCACTTCTGGAACAAGGGCGGCTGGATCCAGAACCGGGCCAACACCCTGGCCCTGTGGTGTATGTTTGCCCAGGTGTTCCCCCTGTTCCAGGACAACAGCGTGTTCTCCACCATCCCCTCCGTCTATGCCAACGGCTTCATGGATCCCGCCATCCGGCCCACTGCTGCCAATCCCACCGCCCAGGGCGTGGTCTCCATTGTGGCACTGGTGGTGAACGTGGTGATCCTGGCCAGCATCATCAAGCGGGCCAAGGCCCAGAAGAAGAATCCCTATAAGCAGGAGATCTTCACCGATCAGAGAGACTTCCGGGAGGCCATGGAGAGAGCCTGAGGGTAAGTTACGGCTGTTGGGACCCTCTTTCAGCCGAAGATTTATACGAGAAAAGCACGGCTTGCGCCGTGCTTTTCTCGTTGTTTGTGTAGGGTCAGCGGATGGCGGTGACGGTGTAGCCCTTGTCCTCCACGGTGCGGCGGAGGGTGTCGTCCTCCACAGGGGCGGTAAGAGTCACCACGGCGGTGCCGCTTTCGTGGCTGACCTGAGCGGTCTGCACCTGGGGCATGGCCTCCAGGGCGGTGCGAACGGTGGCCTCGCAGTGGGGGCACATCATGCCCTTGATCTCCAGTGTCTTTTCCATAGTTTGTTCCTCCTTGATGTCGTTTAGGTGATTGGTTCGTTTATGATCGTGCCGGTTATCCCGGAGCTTGAACAGATTCAGCCGCAGGGCGTTGGACACCACGCAGAAGCTGGAAAGGCTCATGGCCGCCGCGCCGAACATAGGATTCAGGGTCAGGCCCAGGGGGATGAACACCCCGGCGGCCAGGGGTATGCCGATGGCGTTGTAGAAAAACGCCCAGAACAGATTTTCGTGGATGTTCCGCAGGGTGGCCCGGCTGAGCCGGATGGCGGCGGGCACGTCCAGCAGACTGCTGTTCATCAGCACCACGTCCGCCGCGTCGATGGCCACGTCGGCTCCCGCGCCGATGGCGATGCCGGTGTCGGCCCGGGTCAGGGCCGGGGCATCGTTGATGCCGTCGCCTACCATGGCCACCTTGCCCCGCTGCATCAGCCGGCGGATGGCGGCCTCCTTGCCCTCCGGCAGCACCCCGGCGATGACCTGATCCACCCCCGCCTGGGCCCCGATGGCCTGAGCGGTGCGCTGGTTGTCGCCGGTGAGCATCACCACGCGGATGCCCATGTTCTGCAGCTCCCGGACCGCCCGGGGGCTGTCCTCCTTGATGACGTCCGCCACGGCAATGACGCCCAGAAGCCGGTCCTCCGCCCCGAAGAACAGGGGCGTTTTCCCCTGCCGGGACAGCTCCTCGGTTCTGGCCTGCAAATTCTGAGATACAGCGGCGCGCTTGGCCGTAAAGGCGGCGCTGCCGCCCCAGAGGGTCCGGCCCGCCAGCTTGGCTGTCAGCCCGTTGCCGGGCAGAGCCTGAAAGTCCGACACCTCCGGAGCCGTCAGACCCGCCGCCCGGTCCAGCACCGCCCGGGCCAGGGGGTGCTCGCTTTTCTGCTCCAGGGCCAGGGCATAGGTCAGCAGCTCCTGCTCCGTGACGCCCTCCGCCGGGAGGATGTCCGTCACCCGGGGCTGACCGCTGGTGATGGTGCCGGTTTTGTCCAGAGCCACGATCTGCACCCGGCCCGTCTCCTCCAGGGAGGCGGCGGTTTTGAACAGGATGCCGTTTTTGGCCCCCAGGCCGCTGCCCACCATAATGGCCACAGGTGTGGCCAGGCCCAGGGCGCAGGGGCAGCTGATCACCAGCACGGAGATGCCCCGGGCCAGGGCGTAGCCCACCGGGTGGCCCAGCAGCAGCCACACCGCCGTGGTCACGGCGGCAATGGAAATCACCGCCGGAACGAACACGCCGGAGACCTTATCGGCGATCTTGGCGATGGGGGCCTTGGTGGCGGCGGCGTCGCTGACCATGCGGATGATCTGGGACAGGGTGGTATCCTGGCCCACCCGGGTAGCCCGGCAGCGGAGATAGCCGGACTGGTTCACCGTGGCGGCGGACACGCCGTCGCCGGGGGCCTTGTCCACGGGGATGCTCTCCCCGGTCAGGGCGGACTCATTGACGGCGCTGGAGCCCTCCAGCACCACGCCGTCCACAGGGATGCTCTCCCCGGGCCGGACGGCGAACTCGTCCCCCTGCTGCACCTGCTCCACCGGCACCTCCACCTCCCGGCCGTCCCGGAGCACGGAGGCGGTTCTGGGGGCCAGGCTCATGAGGCTTTTCAGGGCGTCGGTGGTCTTGCCCTTGGACCGGGCCTCCAGCATCTTGCCCACGGTGATCAGGGTCAGGATCATGGCGGCGGACTCAAAATAGAAGTCCATCATATAGGTCATGACGGCGGCTTCGTCGCCCCGGACCTGGGCCGCCGTCATGGCGAACAGGGCATAGGTGCTGTAGCCGAAGGCCGCCGTGGCCCCCAGGGCCACCAGGGTGTCCATATTGGGGGCCCGGTGCCACAGGGCCTTATAGCCGCTGATGAAGAACTTCTGGTTGATGACCATGATGATCCCCGTCAGCAGCAGCTGGGTCAGGCCCATGGCCACGTGGTTGTCGTCGTAAAAATGCGGCAGGGGCCAGCCCCACATCATGTGGCCCATGGAAAAGTACATCAGCACCAGCAGAAAGCCCACGGACCACAGGAGCCGCCGCCGGATCCGGGGCGTCTCGTGGTCCTCCAGCTGCTGCTCATCGGCACTGGGAGACGACTGGGCCGCGCCCTTTTCCGACGCGCCGTACCCCGCCGCCTCCACGGCGGCGATGACGGCGGAGGGCTCCGCCGTGCCCTCCACGCCCATGGAATTGGTCAAAAGGCTCACAGAGCATGCCGTGACCCCCGGGACCTTCCCCACCGCCTTTTCCACCCGGGCCGAGCAGGCGGCGCAGCTCATGCCCGTGACATTGTATTGCCTCATTGGGTCCACTCCTATTTCATCAGTTTCTGCAGGGTGGTCACCAGCTCGTCGATGACCTGATCCTTGCCGTCCCGGATGTCCTGGGCCACACAGGTGCGGATGTGGCTGGCCAGCAGCTCCTTGTTGAAGGCGTTGATGGCCGCGTTCACCGCCGCCGCCTGGACCAGGATGTCGGGACAGTAGGCCCCGGCCTCCACCATGCCCCGGATGCCCCGGATCTGACCCTCGATGCGGTTGAGCCGGTGGATCAGGCGCTTGTATTCCTCCGGCGAGCGCTCCTTTTTCCGCTGGGAGCAGCGGCAGCAGTTGTGTTCTTCCATAGTTTCCCCGCCTCGCTTCGTTTCATGATACCCCGTGGGGGTATCTATAGTTATATACCCCTCCCGGGTATTTGTCAAGCACAAAAAATCTCCCCGGGCGGGGAGATTTTTGCTTGTCCCAAAAAGCCTCGCAGAGTTTGCCGCGCGGCAGACTGCAAGCCTTTTGGCAAAAAAGGGCTTTGTCCTTTTTTGTTAGACAGCTTGTCACAGGAAAAACTTCCGGTGCAGGGACCGGCGCAGGGGCTTGCACACGGCGATGATCAGCAGCATGGCCCCCAGCAGCACTCCCGCCGCCAGGGGATAGAAGGACCACATGAACGTGTGGTGCAGCCCGAAGGTCAGGTTCAGCAGGAACTCGATGAGCACCGCCAGTCCGCCTCCGGCTATCAGCGCCCCGCCGAAGATGTAGAGATACCCCCGGCTGAGATACCGCAGCAGCGTCACCACCGTAGTCACCAGAACCCCGATGGTCCCCGTGACCGGAAGGGCGAAGGTCAGGAACCAGTGTCCGCCGGTGGCGAAGTTGATATACAGCAGGTACAGCCCGATGGCCGCGAAGTCCGCCGGGACGAAGATCACCGGGTTGGGCCTTCTGAACCACAGGGGCAGCACCGCCAGGATGTACAGCAGCGCCACGCCGCCTGCGGCGTACCCGGACCACAGGATGGTCCCGTTGACGCTCCAGTCGCACAGGATGCAGATCACGATGGGCAGCACCGCCAGCATGGTCAGGATGAACAGCGCTCCGGAGCGGTTCACCTCCTCGGGATGGCCCATGGGGTCCGGCGGAAAGGGAGGCTCCCCCTGCTGCCGGGGCATATCCGGGTGAAACACCCGGGTCCCGCACAGGGGACACACGGTTTCGCTGTCGGCCAGCTCCACGCCGCAATTGATGCAATACATATCGGACACTCCTTTCCCTTATCCCCGGCCCCGGCGGTTGCTCTCCACCTTCACGGGGAGGCCCAGCCGCTGCAGGACCCGGTAAAAATGCAGCTCCAGCTCCGGCTCCTGGATGCTGCGGATGCAGTTGATATACATGGTCCCATTCCAGGACACCACGCCGCAGTCGTGAGGCGCGGCGGCCTGAACGCCGATGATGAAGTCCACCCGCCGGACATAGGGGGCCATGACCTCCGGCAGCTCCACCGCCCCAAGGTTTGACAGGCACAGGCAGGACTTCCGCTCGCCCACGGCGTTAAACGCCGCCTTCATGGCAATGTTTTTGATGAACAGGGGCATCACCTTCAGCACCGGGGACTTTTCGCTGGCCACATTGGCGGCGAATTTGGAGCGCAGGGTGTGGGTGTTGTTCTCCAGGCCCATCCGGTGGTGCACGGCGGCGCAGATCTCGGAGAAGGTATAGTCCCCGGTGCGGGGATCGATCTCCGGAGTGATATACGAGGCAAAGTTCCGCAGGCTGCGGCTGGGGAACAGGGTCCGCAGGTTCACCGGCAGCAGCACCTTCACCGGCTTGCGGCGGCTGCGCCGGGGCACCTTCTCCGCCTGCAGGTCGGCGATGGCCTGCATCATGGCGGCGCACAGTAGCTCCGTCACGGACACCCCGTATTTCCTTGCGCACACCCGCACCCGGTCCACCGGCACCATCATGGTCACCAGGTTCTTATACCCGTCCTTTTCCGGGGTGCCGCTGAGGTGATAGGCGGTGTTCTCCGCCCGGCTGGCGGTAACGTCCCCGGCATAGCGCAGGAAGCTGTCCTCCAGCTCCTGGGGGCTTGGCTCCTCCAGCCGGCCCAGAACGCCCTTTTCCGCCGGAACGGTGATGCCGTATTTCTGGCACAGATACTCCGCCACCAGGGTTTTCAGGAAGATCAGCCCCCCGGTGCCGTCGGTGACGGCGTGGAAAAACTCCACTGCCACCCGGTTGTGATACACCAGCACCCGGAAGGCGCAGCGCCGCACCTGGCCGAAGGGAACGTGGGCCAGGGGACAGCTCTTTTCCGGCTGGATTTCCGGGGCCTGGGGGATCTCCTCCAGATAGTACCAGAACACCCCCCGCCTCAGCCGCACGGCCATGGACGGGAACCGCCGCACCGTCACGTCCAGGGCCGCCCGCAACACGGGCACGTCGATGGGCTCCGTCAGGGTGGCGGACAGGCGGAAGAAGTTGTTCCAGTTCCGGCGCTTGGCGGCGGGATAGATCTTGGCGGCGTTGTCCAGCCGCATCCACCGCAGGCTCCGGGCCGGGGACAGGGTCCGGTCCAGGAAGTGGTTGATGGCCTCAAAATCCTGCTCCATATTCTCGTTCAGGCAGTACAGCACATAGGCGTGCCACCGCTCCGGGGCGATGTGCAGCCTGCTGCGGCACCCGGCGGCCAGGAGCTTTTCGTGCAGGGCCCGGGTGTCGTCCAGCATCACCTCGTCCCCGCCCACAAACAGCAGCGACGGCGGCAGGCCCGTCAGGTCGCCGAACAGCGGCGAGCACAGGGGGTCCGTGGGGTCCTGGGTATAGCACCCCGCGTAAAACTGCAGCAGCTCCGGGGTCATGGAGGGATCGTTTTCCCGGTTCTCCCGATAGGAATCCCCGGAGCCGGTCAGGTCCGTCCACGGGGAGATGCCGATCAGGCCGCAGGGCAGCTCCATGCCCAGCTCCTTCAGCTTCAGGCACAGGCAGTAGATCAGCCCGCCTCCGGCGGACTCCCCGGCCAGCATGATCTGCCCCGGCTCATAGCCCTTTTGCAGCAGGTACTGATAGCTCTCCAGCGCGTCGTCCAGGGCCGCCGGATACGGATGCTCCGGGGCCAGGCGATAGGCCGGGCAGAACACCCGCACGCCGCACTCCGAGGCCAGGGTGGCGGCAAAGCCCTTGGCGTATTCCAGACTGCCGCAGGTATAGCCCCCGCCGTGGAGATACAGGATCACTCCGGTGCGGCGCTGGTCCTTGGGCATGACCCACGCCCCCTGAAAATGCTCAAAATCGTGGTCCCGCACCAGCACCTCCCGCCGGTGCAGGGCGGTCATCAGCTCGCCCAGCTTGTCCTGGCCCTTCCGGGTGGCCTCCAGAGACAGGCCCGCCACAAAGGGCTTGAAAAAAGACAGCTGCGAGCGAACCAGCTTTGCGTGCAACTCCATGCAATGTCGTTCCTTTCCTGAAAATCTTCTGAACCCTATTATTATACCAGCAATTCCGGCCCGGAACAAGGCTTTGTGACGCCCCGGCGGCAAAAATCTCCTGTCATACTCCCGCATACACTCATAGTAAGCGGTCTGCCCCGCCGGGGCGCCGACTTATGGGGAAAGCGAGGATATTGACCATGAAACGAACCTTCCGCAGGCGGGGGGCGGTGCTGGCGGCGGTGCTGGTGCTGCTGTGCGCCGTCTCCTTTGCCGATCGCGGCGGCCCGGCCTCTTTTGCGGCCACCGGCTGGGCGCTGCTGCCTCCGGCGGTGGCCATTGTGCTGGCCTTTGCCACCAAGGAGGTGTATTCCTCCCTGCTGGCCGGGTGCGTGGTGGGAGCACTGCTGACGGAGGGCTTCGCCCCCTGGCGCAGCTTTGAGACCCTGTTCCTGACCCTGATGGATGGCATCGACCTGAAGATCTTCTTCTTCGACGTGCTGCTGGGAGCCATTGTGGTGCTGTTTGCCCGGTCCGGCGGCTCCCGGGCCTTCGGGGAGTGGGCCTCCCGCCGGGTGCGGTCCCGCCGGGGGGCGGTAACGGCCACGGCGGGCCTGGGCTGCCTGATCTTCCTGGACGACTATTTCAACTGCCTGACGGTGGGGGCCATCATGCAGCCCATCACCGACCGCTGCCGGGTCTCCCGGGAGAAGCTGTCCTTTATCATCGACGCCACCGCCGCCCCGGTGTGCATCCTGGCCCCCATCAGCTCCTGGGCCGCCGCCGTGTCGTCGTACATCCCGGCGGATTACAGCCATGTCAACGGCTTCGCCCTGTTTATTCAGGCCATACCGTATAATTTCTATGCCCTGCTGATGCTGTGGCTGGTGTTTCTGGTGGCCCTGACGGGCCGGGACTTCGGCCCCATGTACCGCCGGGAGCAGCTGGTTGGGGAACCGCTTCTCCATGCCCTTGAGCTGCATCAGCTCCACCACGTCATTGGTGCGGCGGATGATCTCGTCCTGAGGGAGCTTAGCCACCCGGAGACCGTAGGCGATGTTCTCCCAGATGTTCAGGTGGGGGAACAGGGCGTAGGACTGGAACACCATGGAGATGCCCCGCTTGTTGGGGGGGATCTTGGCTACGTCCCGGTCTCCGATGAACACGTTGCCGCTGGTGGGATACTCAAAGCCGGAGATCATCCGCAGGGTGGTGGTCTTGCCACAGCCGGAAGGGCCCAGCAATGTCACCATCTCGCCGTCCTTGATCTCAAGATTGATATGGTCAACAGCCACGAAGTCCTTGCCGGTATCGGGCTGCTGAAAAATTTTGGTCACGTCCTTCAGGACCACGCCGGAGCTCTTTTTGCTGAAGCCCAGCTTCTCGTTCTTCTCTTGGCTCATTTTGATTCCTCCGTTTTCGATTTAGCCTGAGGCACCTTGGAACGGGGCGCCAGCAGAAGGTTGATGACGGTGTTGAACAGGCCGATAAACACCAGTAGAATGCCTACCATCATCGTGACAAAGGCGGCTGCCTGCCCGTATTTCGCCAGGTCAAACAGGGAGTAGATGTTGCTGGTGACCAGCTTCCACCGGGGAGAGACTAGGAAAATGACCGCGCTGACGGCAGTGATGGCCTTGGTGAAGGAGTAGACAATGCCGGAAAAGAAGGCGTTTTTCAGCATGGGCAGCGTGATGCGGCGGAAGGAATAGCCGGTGTCGGCACCCAAGATGGTAGAGGCTTCCTCGATAGAGTTGTCGATCTGCAGCAGAGTGGTGGTGCCGGACTCGATGGCTACCGGCATGTTCCGGAAGGTGAACACGATCACCAGAATCAATCCAGTGCCAGTGAGGGCCAGCGGCTTGGAGTTGAAACCTAGGATGTAGCTGATGCCCAGCACGGTGCCGGGAACAGCGAACATCAGAACGGAGGCGACCTCGATGAACCGCTTGCCGTAGTAGTTCCGCTTGGCGGTGATATAGGCGATGACCATGCCCAGCAGGCCGCCGATGACAGCGGAGATCAGGCCCAGCGTCATGGAGTTTTTCAGGCTGTCCCAGCCGTACTGGAGCGCCTTGCGGTACTGATCCAGCGTCAGGGAGAAGTCCACGCCCCAGGTGCGGACAAAGGAGGCAAAAATCACCGTGCCGTAGAACAGAATGATGATGGCGGAAACGATTAGGCAGAAAGCAAACAGGGGCCACTTGATGTGGGGTTCCTCAATGAGCTTCCGGGCCTGGGTGGGCTTGCCGGTGACTGTGACAAAGCTCTTTTTGTTGACCCAATATTTATTGAGAAGATACGCGATGACTGCGGGCAGAAGCAGCAGCAGCGCCAGCACGGAGCCCTTTCGCATATCATAGCTGCCGGTGATAATGTTGTAGACCTCAATGGAGAGGGTGGTGTAGTCGCCGCCGATGGTAGCCGGGTTGGAGAAGTCCTCCAGAGACTGGATGAACACCAGCAGCGCGCCGGAGATGATGCCGGGGAGGGACAGGGGGAAGGTAACCGTCCAGAAGGTTTTCCAGCGTCCGGCGCCCATGTTGCAGGCGGCATCCTCTACAGAGGCGTCGATGGAGGCCAGAATGCCGGAGAGGGTCAGGTAGGCGATGGGGAAGAAGCTCATCACCTGAACCACAATCAGGCTCTTGAGGCCGTATACGCTGCTGCCGGTGATGCCAAGCAGGTTCTTGGAAATCAGACCCTGCTTGCCGAAGAGGAAGATAATGGACAGGGACAGCACGAAGGGCGGGGAGAGGATGGGCAGCGTGGCCATGGTCTTGAAAAAGCCCTTGGCCGGTACGTTGACCCGGGTGACGGTATAGGCAAAGACATAGCCGATGAAGGTGGCGATGACGGCCACAATCAGGCCCAGCGCCATGGTGCGGCCGAAGACCTTGCCGTACCGGGGCGTTTGCAGGATGGTGATGAGATTGGCCAGAGAGAACGCGCCGGTCTCGTCGGTAAGGCTGTAGATCAGCGTTTTGGCCAGAGGATAGATGACGAACAGCAGCAACAGCGCGAACGAGAGGATGATGGCAATCAGCAGCAGGGGCTGGCGCAGGATCATCTTCGTTTCATTGAGGCGCTTTGCGCGGGTAGTGGCATTTGCCATGAGCGTTCCTCCTGAGTGAGAGTGTCAAAAGCGGCGAGAAAGCTGCGCAAGGGAGTTCCGCCTTCTCTGTCTTGGTATGCGGGCCCCCTCCCCTTGGGGGGAGGAGGCCCGTTTGCGGGAAATCAATCAGAAATCTATTGGGATCAGCCCTCGGGCTTGGTGGCGATCTTATTCTCGAACTGCTCGCAGTACTCGCTCTTGACGCTGGCAGCCCAAACGGCGTCATAATCAATCACGGGAACCTCATCCAGCGTCACCAGACCGTC
>OLOQ01001994.1_pt1 | contig 17883 bp, 18 predicted proteins | sample 1673101 | NCBI WGS metagenome assembly OLOQ01 (sample SAMEA3136754, study PRJEB25190) | human gut metagenome | biome: human gut; feature: human-associated habitat; material: faeces | place: Austria | collected 2013 | reverse complement strand
AAAAGGCGAAGGGCCACACCGTTATCATGGTGGGCGACGGCGTCAACGATTCTCCCGCCCTCTCCGAGGCGGACGCGGGCATCGCCATCTCCACCGGCGCGGCCATCGCCAGAGAGATCGCCGACATCACCGTTGCCTCGGAGGATCTCTTTGAGCTGGTGACGCTGCGTAAGCTCAGTGAAGCGCTGATGGCGCGGATCCACGGCAGCTACCGGTTTATCGTGGCCTTCAACCTGTCGCTGATCACCTTGGGCGTAGCGGGGGTACTGCCGCCCGCAATATCCGCGCTGCTGCACAATACCTCCACATTGGGCATCGGTTTGAAAAACATGACCGATCTGCTGGAGGAACACGAGGGAGCGTAATTGCTCCCCGTCGAGGAGTACATTCATCTACGGGAAAAGAAATTTTCCGCCTGTACAATGATTTCTGGGACCGATTCCTTCCTACAATCCAGCGGGGAGAAAGCCTCAAAAGGTATCTTATGAGACCATTGAAGAACAGCGCTGATCAATAAAGGTTCTTGTTGATCTTGATAAAAATATCATTTGGACAGAGATAGAATGCTGTTTGATCACCGATTGCGGAAATACGAAAATGCCAAATCATGATTTAGTAAATCGTGATTTGGCATTTTTGAATGAATATCGGACAAGCATAGGAATTAAACTTTTACTTTTGCACGTATTGTGTTATACTACGAACGATCCATCTGCTCAAAGAAAACAGTTTTTTGCGGATTCCAAAGATGCTTTGAAGGACTATCTTTGAGCAGAGTGATTAGCGAATTTAACGAGTGGTTTGATGCTGACTATGCAAGTACATCCTCACGAAATATTAACCAGAGCTTTGCGCATGATGAGTTATGTAATGATCGACCTATTATTGGAGCTTATTCTTACGCAGGGTATGGGCATGCGGTTGTAATTTGCGGAGTAAACGAAAATTTTGGTTCCTATGCATTTATGGACCCGGCAGTTGGAGATTATTGTGCTGGCGTAATATACAACACGTCGGGGGACTGGTCTTTTGTCAGCGAAAGTAGCGGACATAGGTTTACAATGCAAGGGTACGGTTATTATGCTGGCTAATCCAGCTTGAGAGGTGCGAATAAATGAAACGCTTACGCATTTTCGGAGCAAGTGTATTGTTACTGGTCCTGTTTGGGGTTGCGGCTTCACTTTATTCTCACATTTCAAGAATTGCATATTATGACTTTCCGTTTGCTAAAGTAGATATTGACCGAATTGAATTCCGCAGTATTCTTGATAACGAGGAAGTTATTTTAAATGACTCAGAAGAAATAGAGCGCCTATATAATCTGCTTACAAAAATGCGAATTAGTGAGGATCTTCTTGAGCCTTCCCAGAATACTTTATTACTTGGAAATCAGGGCTTCGCAATAAAAATACATACAGTTTCTGGAAATGAATACATATACCAATACGATCAACATGACCGTACTGCTTCTGGCGGTTCTGGCATCTTTGATGATGGCAATAGCAAATACTCCGTAGAAAAACTTGACTTAACAAGGATATGGTTGGATTTCCAGAAACTTAATTCAGATTCTATGTCATAATGTATTAGCGGTCATTATTATCAACACAAGAGCAGGCTGAGATTTGTCTCAGCCCGCTCTCGTAAACGTATTTCGCCTTTTAACTCAAAGCATCATAAAATTTTGGATATTGTCAAGGACTTTTCGCAAATTTGGTCCCGTCAAGATTTATGCGCAAAATTGTTTGCAGGCTCCGGCTGAATGAAGTCAGCCGGCAATAGAGGCATCGTCCATGGCCGCCTCCAGATGCTTCATGTTCATGTAAACTTGGGATCAGAGTATAAAAATAAGTCGAGGGAATTTCCCTCGACTTACTTTTTTCGTGCCCTGTACCGACCGGTCTGCTCCATAGGTCACATTGTGTACCTGTGAACATGAACCGTTATGATTTCGGGTGTTTTTATTTGTTATTTGAAACTTTTTAATATTCTTTTGGAGCTGCTTGGAAAGACCTCGTTACTCAAAATTGACATTTTACCAACTAATTGACCAACTTTTGTGTAGATGGAAAACGGTCAATCTCTTGTGACATAATGGATTGCAGCTTTTTGCCTTTCCAACTGATGGTCAACTAGCGGTGTAAGCACGCTCTATTGCGATTGCTGCATCTTCGGAGGTTTTACGCCCTTTGACATAGTATTTTAGAGTCATTGCTGGGGTCGTGTGACCAGCTTCCTTTTGAGCTAATTTGATATCGCCCGTTTGTTCGTATAGGTCTGTGAGAACAGTTGTACGGAAACGGATAGGAGTTATATTTTCTTCAAACTCCAAATCCTGTTTTATGCGATTGCACATACTCCGAACTTGTGTGTAGGATAACGGTCTATCTCCGCCGAACAGAAATCTTTTTCCGTCCATACAAAGATAGGGGAGCACAGCAGCAGATAAAGAGATTGTTCGAGTACTGCTCCCTGTTTTAGTGTCCTTAATCTCTGGCTGGTTTCGTGTGGGATGTGTAACTGCTCGCTGAATATGTATTTCCATGCGCTCAGTGTCAATGTCATTCGGTTGAAGTCCTAGCACTTCTTCCAGCCGAAGGGGATGCATAGCTTGTATTGCTAAATACATCCGATCAACAGGATTTCTAATGTCGGAAATATGCTGCACAAGATAGCGCATCTGTTCTATACTATATGGTGGCGTTTCTTTGCTGGCAGCTCCTTTGATTTTAATACGTTTAGATTTCAAGGGATTTTTCGGTAACAAACCATCTTCAACAGCTGTATCGAGTATTTGATTTAAGACTACCTTTGCTTTGTCTTTCGTTGCTTTTGCACCCGACATATTATTGAATAGCCGCTGCACATCATCAGGCGTAATATTTTCGACGAATAGCCCATCAAAGGCGGGAATAAGGTACAATTTGATTTGTCGCTTATAGGTCGTAGCTGTGACGGTTTCAATATTGGGTTTGGAGTAGGTGTTGAACCAATTCCACGCATATTCAACAAATGGATGTTTACTGTTGCTATGTGGTGCGATAAGCAGTTTTGCTACTTTATCAGCAAACTCTTGCATAGAATTTGCGGTAATCCACCGTTTTTCTCCTGCTATCATAACAGGTTGATTTATTTTTGCTTTTGCCATCTCGGTTTCTCCTTCCGATAATGGCACAATATCCGAGCCTATGCAGTTGTCAAGGTGCGTTCGATCCTCTGTTGGAGGAAACAGGTCTGGGGCTGTTACGTCAGCATTGTAACACGCCTGACGATTTTTTTCAATAAAGTCCACTAAAAGGACTTTTGGAATTAAGATATTACTGTCGATCTCAATGTGGTCGATTTGTCCGCAGACAATAAGCTTTGCTATGACAGCCGATGTTGTTTTTAAAATATCAGCTGCACTTGAAATTGTAAGCATATCGGGCAAGTTTTCAAGAGACAGCATAGACCAGTTCCCTCCTTCCCTCAGATATTTCTTCCGCTTCAACAAAGGTTAAAATGGAAGAGGAGATAGACGAGTGTCAGGTATTATATTGCTGCTATTTACCAGAGAACTAGGATTTTTTAGGTATAACTCAAGCTGCCTCTTAATTTTGGCATAGTCATCGGTGGAAACAGATACCCATTTTACACAGTTATCCATGTATGGCTTGATAGTATCCCGCTGTTTACGCCCTAAGTCAGAGAGATTCCCAAAGCCAGCGAGCAGCGCATTTAGTATAAAGCGCTGTGTGTCGTTGAGGTGTACAAGTTCATGTAACTGAACCTGCTGGTTACTGATATAGTAAACACTAGGCCAAGGCTGATTTTCATAGCTGACTTCTGGATTTAATGTGAGTTCTAGCCTTGTAAGTGGATAATTCAATTTTGCTTCTATGGTTTTGTTATAGAGTTTGCACCGCCCGATGGAAGATGATTTTGCACCGAGGTACTCAGTCCATTCTTCCCCATATTTGCGCTCAGAGTAGATTCGACGATCTTTCAACAGTCGAACATCTAAGCGGGAAATAGGAATGTCTATGGCGAGGTCAAAACGGCGTATAGAACGGTGCATAGGGCGAGTGTGGTTATTTAACCAGCCGAGAATATGTAATAAAATTTGGTGACAACCCACTTTGTTGGGATTGAATTCGACCCGGCATTTTCCCCATTCTGTTTTTAGACCATTTAAAGCGATGCCAATATAGAAACTATTTCTGTCAGAGAGCTTTATGGTGTAATTACCACGGTAGCGCCCAATTTTGTGACTTTCCCAGAATTCAGTATCAATATCATATTTGAAGGGTAAAGATCGCAAAAATAATTCAAATTCGTTACGTGTGCCAGTAGTACCGATATAATAATCTGCTGTAATCATGTCCACAGAGATGGTAAATCCGTCTGCTGTAACGACTTCTTTAAAATACTGCACACAGATCCCCCCTTTGTACTTTTGGACACATAACCCGCCTACTAGATGTAGGCGGGCGGCTTTACCGTTTGCTTTGCCACGGCAAAGCCGCCTAACTATTGCGGTTCGAGTAATAAGATTCTAAGGCATTGCCGAGTTCACGATAAATTGGAATTTCCAAATTCGGGAAATGGACAAAAGAAACAAGATCATGTAATCCATCTGTGCTACTGAACCATGAATCACCTGGGCGATAAATCCGTTCAGGTAGATTTTCAATTTTCTCCTTGTCCCAAAGTAAAAGCCCTTCGGCCTTCGATGGTCGGAATAATATTCGTGTTGACATGGCTGAACGGAGCATTGACGGGAGTCCACCTTCTTGAACACTAGCTTCTGCAATCGAGATTATACAAAATGCTCCAGCAGAGGCACCCATTGTGACTATGCGTTTCAAGATTCCATCGAAGGTTTCTAGTGAATAATCACTATCTTTTGTGTTCTTTTTTGGGAGAATAGCCCGGAGAGCAACATACTCGTCAATGAATAGAAAACAAGGGTGCATATTGATATCCCACCAATGCACAGCGTTTCCGGTTTTCTCGGAGTAGTCATTAAGAACTTTTTGCCGATAGGTAATAGTAGAGGCAAATCCTTTTAATGCTGTTATGACGGAGATTGCCGCGCCGTTTTCGTCTAGCGTAATGGTGCGCGGTAACCGGGAAAGTTCAGCTTGTTTTGGATCAACAATGACAACCTTACTATCATAGCAATCTGGTCCAGCGAGCAAGACTTGAAGAAGTAGTGCGAGTACGCCCGATGTTTTTCCACTTCTGGTCTTGCCCGCTATCAGCATTGATCCGCTGGTGGTCAAGTCGATATTAGTGGCGGTATCGACCTTGAGCAGTGTGGGAGTTGAGGGACGTAACTGCTCCACGTCGGTAATGGTGAGCGAGCGATCAATCTGAACATCATCTAAACGAAAGGTAACGGCATTAAAGGCTGTATCAGTATCGGTGGCAACAACGGCATATCGCTGATAGCGGTGGTTAAGGGCTGCGGAAATAGAGGGAGCAGCTTTCAATATGGTGTCCACTGTAACACTTTCTTGTGCGCTGACTGTGAGAGTATATAGACCAGCCCTCACACATTTGCAACGAATACGGGGGAGCAGTTCGCCATCCTTTAGGTGTAAAGGATTGCCACGCGAGGGGTGAAAAAGCCCACGCCGCACCATAAATGCGATGTGGGCGGTATCGGATAGGAACTTATAGAGAAGTATTGAGGAGTTGAACAGTAGTAAAGCCAAGGTGAAAAAGATTGAGCTGAGACTATCACAAGTTGATTGCAATCTAGCAAAGAGAATGGAAACCAAGTCTCCCTCTCCCATAGAGCGAGAGAGGGAGGAGGCATAGGAACTACAGAGAAGACCAAGAATGAACAGGATGATACTCAATATTCCAGCGTGGATATGGGGGGCAGTGAAACGCAGGAAGTTGGAGTTGCTATGGTATTTCTTGTTCATTTTAGCCCTTCTTCTGGCTCACAATCTTGAAACCATCGGCTGTAATTGACAGTTTATTGCGATAGTCTCCGTAAACAGTTGCAGTAGCATTTACAGGGATAATTTCGTCACCAATAGAAGCATCAACGGAGTGAGGATACTTAACTTTGATAAGTACCTTTTCATATAAATTAGTGATGATACTCCCGTCCTTATTAGGACTGTATGCAGTGTGATCCTCTACAATGGCACATTCTACCTTTTTGCCGATAGGGGCACCAGAACTACGGTCAAACAGATCGGTGATGGCGGTAATAGCAAGCCGCTTGCCCGCGAGGAAACGATCTAGATCGAAATTCTCAAACTGATGTAAAGCTCTCATTTTTTCACCTCCTTTGCAGGGACACTCAGATTTTTAGCGCATTGAAAGAGTGCATAAAAGAGGTGCCTCCGATCAGATGCACTGTATGAAACAGTAGAAAGCGGGATGAAGATATCGCTGATAGAATAGGCATAATTTGAATCGCTACATAGAATTTTAGAATTATTGCATAGCACTGAAAAAGAACGACGGAAGGCGTTAAGATAATCTTGAGAGTTGTGCTTAGGCGTAAGATTCTGGAGGTCGAGTATGGTATCTCTAATCTCGCGGTGCTCAATTTCTGGAAGGTTATTAATGGCGTTGATGCGTTTCAGTCGAAAAATGAGATCCTTTACGAGCATTCCAGTCTCTGCATTAATCTGTATATCTTTTGCAGCACATAATATACTTGCCAACTCTCCAAGAATAAAGGACATGGCTTCTCCCGAATTATATCCACGTAGAGCACCCAAGATGGAGCAGAGTGATACTCCTACGGATTCCCCATTCTTTACATTGAATAACTGCCGCAAAGGGGAGGCGAAGATAGGGAGGAGGGTGCCGTTTTCAAGGGAAGAATTAATCAACTGTTCTTCAGCAGAGAAATCCGTTTTATCAAGTGCCGACTCTGTATTTTCTGCGAAGTAATCGAAGAAGCTACAGCAATCACCATTAAAAAAAACATTAACAATTCTGTCACGAATAAGGCGTGAAGGAGAGAAATTTCCGCTTTCCCAATTCCGAATCGCTTTATCGCTGATTTCGAGCATTTCGGCAGCTTTTTCCTGTGATAGTAACTTCTCAGTCCTGAGATTCTTGAACTTTTTAAAATCCATGTAAATGCCTCCTTTATGCGGTGGGATGACTTGAGTATACAGCATAAATAGCGGAAAGTTGAAGGTAAGAATTAAAAAAATACCGGAAAGTTGTCAAAATTCCTTGCTTTTGTGTGCTGCGCCATTAAAAATCTAGTCGATAATGTATTTAGGAAATCAATTCAGCTATTAGCGAAAAACAAAAAAAGGAATTCGACTATTGCAATGGTCGAATTCCTTTTTGTTAAAAACTGGTAGGGAAGATACTTTTCTCTCAAAAATTTTACCAATTAATATTGAAGCACTGAAAGACTTTATCTTTTATGCGAAATCACGAATACATGATAAAATATTGTAAAGTATGCTTGGTTATGCTATAATTTTTAATAACTAGTTGTAGCCACACTGGAGGATTATTTTATGACTTACAACTATAACAGGCTATGGAAATTGTTGATAGATAAAGGCATGACAAAAACACAAATGCGCCTGCAGGCAGGCATCAGTACAAATATACTTGCTAAAATGGGGAAAGGTGACCCTGTTGCAATGGAAAGTCTCGCGAAGATTGCGACCGCATTAAATTGTGGGTTTGATGATATTGTCGAAATTACAAATGAGGTAAAAAAACAATGTCAATGAAGAAAAAGGTAATTAGTCTGTTTTCTGGAGCAGGTGGTTTAGACATTGGATTTGAAAATGCAGGATTTTCAATAGCAGTAGCCGTTGAAATTGACCCAGCGTGTTGCGATACGCTGAAAACAAATCGCCCAGACTTACCTGTGATAAATAAAAATATTACAGAAGTAACATCGGATGAGATACTGCTAGCGGCAAATCTAAAACCGTTAGAGGCAGCACTTGTGATTGGTGGTCCACCTTGCCAAAGTTTTAGCCTTGCGGGATTGCGAAAGGGGCTTGATGATGAGCGAGGTAAGTTGCTATTTGAGTTTGTCCGTATAGTCAGAGAAACATTACCATTCGGCTTCGTGCTTGAAAACGTAAAGGGGCTAACAAATTGGGACTCTGGTAGAGCACTAAAGTTATTGATAGACGAATTGTCAAAGCCTATAGAATATCATGGCAAGAGTTATACCTATACGATTGCTGAGCCCAGAGTACTAAACGCTGTAGATTATGGTGTTCCACAGTATAGAGAAAGGCTGATTCTCGTTGGCAACAGAAAAGGACTTGAATTTGAATACCCCGCACCCTTAGATGAAACTGAGCGGAGAACTGTCCGTGATGCTATTTGTAATTTGCCAAAACCAGAGGCACCGTCAGAAATGGCGAGGATTGTGGCAAAGTCTATCAAGGCTAGGAGAGAAAAACATGGATACTAAAATTCCTAACCACCAAGTTACAGCTCATTCACCATCTACTTTGGAAAAGATTAAGAAGGTCGGTATTGGGCAAAAACTGGCGGATATTGAAAAAACATTTGGTTCGACCTATCGAAGGCTTGACCCAGATAGACCATCGCCAACCGTAACAAGAAGTGGGTATCGTGATTTTATACATCCATTCGAAGATAGGATGCTAACTGTTAGGGAACTTGCTTGTTTACAAACATTTCCGCTTGATTGGGAAATAAAGGGCGTTCGCCTTGACTCTTATAGTTCAAAGAGAAAAACAACAATGACACAATTTGGACAAGTTGGAAATGCTGTTCCGCCTAAACTTGGAGAAGCTGTTGCAAAAGCTATTATGTCACAATGGTTTGATGGTAAAGAAATGGAGGGGAAGTAAATGGCGAAAGTTCCCTATGAAGTAACGAAAGAAAGTTATTTGTTGAAATCAACATTTTTTTACAACAAATTAAAAACAAATGGGTATTTTGATTTGTTTATGGATGTGCAAAAAATGTCAAGGATTGAGGGGGCATCGCTTAATTGGAGTCAACGCGATAAATGGAAAATTAGTAAATCAGCATGGGACACTTTAGTCAAGGGTAATATTGACCCTATGCTTGTTTTTGTGCATCCTAAAATTCTACAACTTAATCCGTCTTTTCTTAAATATTACCGATCTGTTGCAATGATTTCTCAAAAGGGACTCAGAGCACTTTCTGGTGTTTCCAATATTGAAAAGATTGAAGCGGGTAAAGTAGAGCCGGGCAAGTTACCACAAAAATCTGTCAACAGCATTATTGAAATAATAAATGAGATACTTTCTCTTGTAGTTTCGCTTGCAACCGATCTTGACGGTAATGAGATTCAAGGAATGATGTATGCGACAGCAGGAACAAATATTGACGGCTCATGGAGAAATTCTATTGGCGCAGAGGGCGAACGAGTTATCAGAAGCATTATTCTGAAAGAGGTTTTAGCCCACAAAGAGGTTTCATCGATAACTGATAGACAGAATAAAACAGTTCCTATTGAAGAGTTGAAACTTGATAGGGTAATTGACGAAATAGACGCTATTAAAATTGTAAACCTGATAAACGGCTATTCTATACTTTTTGCATCAGAGCCAGATATTTCAATGTTCAATGATGAAGGAGATATAGTTGGTATTATTGAAATAAAAGCGGGACTTGATCCGGCAGGAGCATTAGAGCGTTTAGGGGCAATGTTTAAGTCTTTTGAAAATACACTTGCAGAATACCCTGATGCTGTGACAATCCTTGTAGCGTCCTGTATTACAGATGAAGTCGAGGCAAGATTGGGAGCGGCAATGTCTGTACGCCAAAAGTATATTACTACTGAAATAACATCCAGTGAAAACAACCAGCGCAAATTTGCTAACAGAATGCGTAGGATATTAAAGCTGATAAAGTAGTTTTTCTATTTAACAGCGTTTGACAAGCTGCACAGCTCGAATAAAGTACCTCGTTAATATTTCGTTGTTTGTGTAGCGCACCCCACCGTTGGTAAGGATGAGGTCACCAGTTCAAATCTGGTCAGCAGCTCCAAAATGAATGACCCTACCCAATTCGAACAAGTCGATGAGACTTGCGGATTGGGTAGGGTTGCTTTATGCTCTAATGCCTTGGCATGACAGGGCTTTCAAGGGTTGACACGCCAAATCAAATATGAGACATGAAAATGCAAATCGTCTCAAAATGTAGTCGAAAACGAATAAATCGGGTGATTCGAACACAGATGTCTCATTTAACGGCTGCACAGAAGCTCTCTTCCATCTGGCATGGTGTCAGATTTTTCAATGTGTGATGAGGTCGCTTAGTATTATAAAATTCAATATAGGAAGCAACGCAGGCTTGAAATGCTCTATCGGAAGGATGGTCCTTTCGGTAGAGTTCTTCTTTTTTCAGTGATGCGAAGAACGATTCTGCGACCGCGTTATCATGCGGCTTGCCGGGTTGCGAGAAAGATTGTTTCGTATTGTGTTCATGCAAGAGTTGTTGGAAACGATGCGAGGTATATTGCGCGCCTCTGTCGCTATGAAAAATAAGACCAGATGGTGGATGGCGCTCTTCATGCGCTATTTTGAATGTAGAGGTGATAAGCTGCGTACTGTTCTTTTTTGAAATTTTATGTGCGATCACTTTGCGCGAGAAAAGGTCGATGATAACACAAATATAAAAGTAGTGATCCCCAAGTTTAAAACAGGTGACATCGCTGACCCATCGTTGATTTGGTTGCTGAGCGCTGAATTGCTGACGCAGAATGTTCTTCTTTCGTTCCGGCTCACGCAGTTTCAGATATTCCTGCTTCGCCGTTGTCCGAACACTGCTTAAGCCCATTTCATGCATAAGTCGTGAAACATATTCCGCACTGACCTGATGCCCGCGCTGAACGAGAATTGTCCGAATTTTCTCTGCGCCCAACACCTGCCTATATTCGTCAAACACATCACGGATGAGCTGGCAGTATTCTTGGCGACGCTTATCAAACCAGGCGTTGCCGCGCTTGCTGCGTAACATATGGTTATAAAATGTACCGCGGTCAACATCCAGCGCCTCGCATATTGTGTGAACTTCATATTTCCCGTAAAACGGTTCTAGAGCGTGCAGCCGTTCCTTTAATGGTGCGGATACCAGACAATCAACGGATTTCAGAATCGTGATGACATTTTGCAGCTTTTCTACTTTTCGTTGGAGTAATGCGTATTCTTGATAGGAAAATTTCAATGGCTTGCCAGCACTGTCCATCGGAAACGATTTGAGCCAACGGTATAGGGTGCTGCGTGGGATGTCGAGTTCATCGGAGAGTGTGGCGATGCTTGCGCCTTGCTGATAGCGTGCGATAATGGATAGCTTTTCTTCATTTGAGTATTTCATGGTAATATCCTCCTTTGTAGTCAAGGATAGCATGGAAAACGAGGAAACGGAAATTTATAAGGCGTTGATGTTAATACAGGTTCTTCGGACATTACCATAAGAACACAGCGTTAAAAGAGAAAAGCATGCTATGTTAGCAACTTGCCAGATACACCTCAATTGGCTACTTGGAAGCGTATGATTACGATAGACAGATGGTAATCTAAACGGTATAATAGAATCTGTAAATAACAGATAGACTTTCCTATAGCGTTCGTTCAGATACTCAATCACAGTTATTTTGTCAGTACGGAGGTTATCGCCATATGAGGTCGTTTTCAATCAATATACAAGGTCGCGTAAAAAACTTTAATCTTCCTAAGAATCAGCCGCTTGTTCCACTTTTTGAAGCTATTGTGAATGCAATTCATGCCATTGGCGAGCGAAAATCCACCGATCCATCTTTTGGAGGTCAAATAATCATCAGAATTCTTCGTGATGAACAGTTAGTACTCGATGGTACTGGTGAATTGCCCCAGATTCAGTCCTTTGAAATTATTGATAATGGAATTGGATTCAATGAAGCAAATATTGCTTCGTTTATGGAATCGGACTCAACATACAAAGCCAAAATTGGCGGCAAGGGTGTTGGACGGTTTTCTTGGCTGATTGCATTTGAGAAAGCTGAGATAGAGAGCGCTTATTCCGAGAAAGACGGATATGTCAAACGAGCTTTTGATTTCTCTCTTTCTAATTCCGGCATCAATGATACCCTCACCGACTGCACTGGGTATAATGATAATCAGACGACAGTCAGATTGCTCAACTACCTTAAGCCATATGCGGACAGTGTTCCTAAACGCGGTATTACCATTGCTATGCGGATCATCCAGCATTGTCTTGTGTATTTCATTTCAGACGATTGTCCCCAAATCATGCTGCAAGATATTGATGAAACTTATAACCTAAATCATATGTTTAAGGAGAAAATTCAATCTGAAGAGAACAGCAAGACTATTTCTTTGAATGGTGAAACTTTTGAGTTGCTCCATGTAAAAGCCGAAGAATCTACTATCAATGGGAATAAATTGTATTTATGCGCACATAACCGTTTAGTAGAAACAAAAGAACTGGATAAGTATATTCCGGATCTTGATCGTAAAATCTTCGAAAAAAATGGATTCTGGTATGTTTGTGTTTTGAGAGGGCATTATCTTGATGAGTCCGTTGATATGAACAGGCTTTCCTTTAACATTCCTGACGGCGGTCCGTTAGATAGCATGGCTAACATGATTACTATGGATCAAATCATGCGAGCGGTTGTCGTTGAAGTAAATGAATTTCTCAAAGACTACCTTCAGCATATTGCAGCTGAAAAAGAACAACGAATAACAAATTATGTAACACATCAAGCACCGCAGTTTCGTCATCTACTGAAATACATGTCGGCAGAAATTTCGAAAATCAAACCTAATTTAAGTGATGACAAATTGGATGACGAACTTCATCGCATAAAAAGAGAGTTTGATAGAAAAACAGCCAAAGAAAATACCCAACTGCTCGATGAACTGAATAAAGGTGTAATTAGTTCAGATGAATATATACAGAAATTTGGATTGCAAATTGAAAAAATAAATAGTGCTAACGGAGCTGCATTAGCCGAGTATGTTGCTCATCGCAAAGTCATCCTTGACTTGATGGAATTTGCAATACGCAAAAATGATGATGGGCATTTTCAAAAGGAAAGCTTCCTCCATAATATCATTTACCCAATGAGAGCAACTTCTGTAGATACTCCCTATAGCAATCATAATTTGTGGTTGATAGATGAAAAGCTTGCCTACTGTAGTTATATTTCCTCTGATATCCCTTTTAATAACAATCCAAAAGAAGATCGAACAGACATAATGATCTTAGATTCCCCAGTCGCTGTTTCTGATGAAGAAAATGCTGGTCGAGAATACGAAAGCATTGTCTTGTTTGAACTCAAGCGCCCGATGCGAGATGACTATAGTGACAGCAGCAATCCTGTCAATCAGCTATATAAATATGTTTCACAGTTAAAGACCAACACAAAAAAAGGACAAGGATGGGCGTATCATCAGAGTTGGGCAAAATACTAAATTCTATTTATATGCCGTGTGTGACATTACGACTACATTGGAGCAGATTTTGGATTTTCACGATTTTTCGCAAACACCTGATAAGCTGGGGTATTATAAGTACAACGATAAGATGAATGCGTATATTGAAATCTTGTCTTATGACAAAATTATAAATGATGCAAAGAAACGCAATAGAATTCTCTTTGATAAACTGGGAATATAGTTTTCTACAGTGGTACTAAATGCCGTTGAATGTATTCAACTGGAATTTCTGCAAGGCTCATTGAAAATGCGGAAATCATTCGGATTGTATACCCATATACCACTCAAATCTTTAGTTGAAAGGTGCCCCAACACACAATCAAAGTATGTTAGGGCACCTCACTTATTACGCATTGAGTTCAACCAGCATTTCCATTAACACATCTTGTGCTTTACATATGTGAATGACTACTTGCGCATACTATGTTTTATACACGGAGAGCTTCATTTACATACTAAAAAATGGATTTGTAAAAGAGGAGAGTCATATGTTCAATCAATATCTTGAGCTTATACCCGAAAATGCCGATGCTGCTATGATAAATGTAGTTTTGGAAAACTTGAAATTTATTGTAATTTCACTGGACCAGATTTTTAGAGGAGATGTTGGAGCGGATTATTACAACGAAGAGTACACATTCTATTTTTATCACCTGCAGAACACCTTGACATCTTGGGGTGCGGTAATTAATATACTTTCGAGCGGATTAAAACGACAGAAGTCCCATAATGATAAAGCGGAGCATCTGCGTAAAGTGTTCAATATAGATCTGTCAACTTATAAATGGCTGTTTGATAAGAGCTTTCGAAACGCTGGTGAACATGCGGACGAACGACATGCTTTATTTAGCGGTTGCGCCGGAGATTACAATGTGATTAGCAAGAATACTCCCGAAAACATGAGAAAAGAGATTCTCACTGCACCGCATATTCGGACGCTGGATATCAGGAACTGGACTTATGTGACCTATGACAGCAAAGGACGGCAAATCAGTTGTGATCTTCAGCAACTTAGGGCAGAAGCATATATGCTATTGTACCAAATATCTACTCATTCGTTGCTTTGCAATACTAAACTGACGCATATTCCCACAGAGAAGCTTCTGAAATAATAAGTGAAAACTAATTTTATCTCGCATTTTAGATGGTATCTTTTCCGTCAACACAAGGCAGAACAACACCTGAAATCTTCGGATTTCGGGTGTTTTCTTTTGATTTCTGCAACTTTTTGAACGAATACGGTTTTGCGGATTTTTGTTGACCACATAAAATACCACAGACAGAACGAATCGGAGTTCCCGACATGGCATCGGAAACTCCGCGTTTCTTCTTCGCGTGATTCAAGCCGGGACTTGGGGCTGCTGCCGCTGGGCGGCAATTTCTGCTTTCGTTTGGACGATCAGTTCTGCCAGTTTCTGTTCGCATTCTTTCTCGCTGTGGGCGTAGACATTTCGCGCAAGTCGGTCGCCGTTGGGAAGTTTGGGAGAATACCGTCCTTCCCACAGCTTTTCGTTGATCTGGCTGACGCAGCCAGTGCCGGGTTTGCGGCGCTGCCCTTTGTGGGGCAGGAAGGTAGATGGAGCCGGTTTTCTTGGCGCTGTGTCTATATCTTGGAGGAATTCTGATTTGGCGATCCCTCGGTCGATTTTCGCCGCAGCGATTTTCTTCATCTCGTCTGTGACATGAGCGTAAACATTCAGAGTTGTTGCGGTAGAAACATGACCGATAATGGTGGAGAGAGTCTTGATGTCCATGCCGTGTTCCAGAGATGCGGTGGCGAAAGTGTGTCGCAGATCATGAAATCTGACACGCTTACAGTCTGCCCGCTCCAGTATGGTGGTCAGCCGCTTGCGGACAGCAGCGGGATCTCTGGGCGAGTTATTGTTCAGCGGGGAGGGGAACAGCCATACAGAGTTTAATTCGGTTTTGTAGTCACTCAGCACCATCAGAACAGGGGGCGGGAGGATGACGCTCCGGTTGGACGCCTTTGTTTTCGGCTCGGACACTACCAATTCTCCCTTGACCCGGTGTACCTGCCGCTTTACCTGAAGTTCTCCGGTGTTGAAGTTTAGATCGTCCCATTGGAGGGCGCAGATCTCACCACGGCGCAGGCCGGTGGACAGTTCCAGCAGGAGCAGTTCGAAACAGCCGTCCTCTTTGGCCTGGATAAGCAGCCGTTGGATCTCCTCTGGGAAGAGAACCTGCATCTCTCTGGCCTTGGCAGAGGGGAGACGGCAGAAGTCGGAGGGATTTTTGGGGATGATCTTCTCAGAGACTGCCTTGTCCAGCGCCGCGTGGAAGGTGGTGTGGATGCCGCGGACAGTTTGGTCGGAAAGTCCTTCGCCATACTGTTCCTGCCGGAGCAGACGGCCATTTTGTTTAAGCCCGGTATAGAACTGCTGGATATCTCCGGTGGTAAGTTTGTTCAGTGGAATGGGGCCCAAGTTTGGGATGATGTGCTGATAGATCCGCCGTTCATAGGACATCTGGGTGTTGGGGCGAAGATTTGGCTTTTTGTAGGTCTGATACCAAAAGTCCAGCCATTGGGCGACTGTCATGGTCTGCCGGGGTGGTTGCGGCTCAGATCCTTTTTGTGCGGCAATCAAACTTTTGAGTTTTTTCTCACATTCGGCCTTTGTTTTGGCCAGCACATTTTTAGTTTTGGGCAGTCCGCTGTCATCGTAGCCGATGACAACGCGGCCCTCCCACCGGCCGTCGCTTCTCAGACGGACGGTGCCGCTGCCATGTTTTCTCTGCTTCGCCAAGGATTCATCTCCTCTCCAAGGTAATCGGTCAGGAAACCGCCCACGATCTCAGCGGCCCGCTTCTGCATATCGCCGGTGGTGTGCGTGTAGGTGTCCAGCGTGAAGCTGGCCTTCGTGTGGCCCAGGATGCCAGCCAGTGTCTTGGCATCCACACCGGAGGATAGGGCATGGGTGGCGAAGGTGTGGCGTAGATCGTGAAAGCGGATGTCCGGCAGTCCAGTTTCTTTCAGTAGTGCTTTCAGGCGGTTGTATGCTGTGCCGGGGGCGATAGGCTGCTCTGAATCAAAGGGATTAGGGAATATCCATTCGGTCGGCGCTGTTTTCTTTCGCTCCCGCAGGAGTTGTGCCGTGCTGGGCGGGAGGACGATCTTCCGTGTTCCCGCATAGGTCTTGGTGCCGCCTGTGGTGAGCGGTTTGCCTTTCTCTTTATGGAGGGTGCGCCGCACATGGAGCGTTTCCTGTTTCGTATCGAAATCCTCCCACCGCAGTGCGCAGATCTCACCCCGGCGCAGACCTGTGGTCACCGCGGTATAGAAGAAATCATGCCAGAATTCATCCTTTTCGATGGCCGTCATGAAAGTGTCCAACTGTGCTTCGGTCAAGACTTTCATGGGAGCGCCAATAAATTTGGGCGGGTCAACTTCTGCGGCGGGATTGTTGGGGATCAGATTCTGCTCCATAGCCGTTTTCAGGGCGTGGTGCAGGGTGGTGTGGATGCCGTGGACCGTTCTGGCGGAAAGGCCGGGGGATTGTCCATCTCTGGGATGTACCCGCCCGGTTTCCTGCAAGGTGCGGTAGAGCGACCGCAGGTCGACGGCAGTGATTTTTGAGAGAGTTTTGTTTCCGAGATAGGGTTTGACATGGAGTTCCAGAGAGCGGCGATAGCCGTTCAGGGTGGTGGGACGGATCGTGACTGCCATGTACTCATCCAACCATTTGTCCAGCCAGACAGAGAGGGCCATATTGCTTTCTTCGGTCAGATCAACACCTTTATAGGCTTCGGTGAGCTGCCGCAGTTTGGCGGACAGTTCCTTTTGCGTGGGCGCGGAGATGTACCGGAAGATGGAGTCACCGCTGCTTTTGTGTCCCACCACGATACGGCCTTCCCAGCGGCCATCCTCCCGCTTGCGCACCATGCCGTCACCGGACGGTCTTCGTTTCGCCATTTAGTCCTCCTGTTCCGCTGGACGGCAGATGTGTTCTTCTTCCTCCAGCTCGAAGGAATAGAGCCCATCTGCCTCCAGCTCTTTCCCGCGGCGTCCATGTTCCGCCGCAGTTCCTCCTGCGCGTATTCGACCTGCTTGTCAAATTTGCTGTGTTCCTGACGGTCGAAACGCTTTTGCAGGGCTTTCATGTAGTCATACATTGCGGCACCTCCTTTTGGCAACCACAACACATACCACAACTGCTGGCGGAAAGCTATTACTTTTTCGAGAAAGATCTTATTGATTCCAGCGACGCAAAATGTGACATGTGAACAGGAACGGAAATCTCCAGTTGACCCACGCCGTGACCCACGAACAGAAAAAACGGGATGGAAACAACGGAACGGAGTGCATCTGCGGGTGTGGAAATCCTACGGCAAACCCGCTTTATTCTCCCGAAATCCCGTAGAAGGCCGCCCTATCGAATCTTCACACGCATGAGGCCACTGGTTCGAGTCCAGTAGTCTCCAC
>OLOQ01001992.1_pt1 | contig 17899 bp, 13 predicted proteins | sample 1673101 | NCBI WGS metagenome assembly OLOQ01 (sample SAMEA3136754, study PRJEB25190) | human gut metagenome | biome: human gut; feature: human-associated habitat; material: faeces | place: Austria | collected 2013 | reverse complement strand
CGTCGCAGCCCATCGTAAAGTCCATCCACATCGGGTGGCGCTTGGGGTGGACGAGAATGGATTCCTGACGCGAAAGCTTCACCTTCACCGGCACGCGCGCGATGTACGCGATGAGCGCCGCGTGATGCTGCACGGACATATCCTCTTTTCCGCCGAAGCCGCCGCCGACAAGCATATTTTCAACCTGGCAGTGCGCAAAATCGACGCCGAGCATCGCCGAGCACTCGTGCTGCGTGGTGTGCGCGCTCTGGTCGGTGGTCAGGAGCTTCACGCCGCCGTTGTCAAGCGGAATTGCTACACAGCACTCCGGCTCCAAAAAAGCGTGTTCCGTCCACGGGGTCTGAAACTTTTCGTGTAAAACATACTTGGAATTTTTAATGGCCTCGTCGGCGTTGCCGCGCGAGACATGGCGGTGCGCCTGCACGTTGCCGCGGTTGCCCATGATGACCTCCGGCGCGCCGGGGATCTTCGCTTCCTCGGGGCTGTGTACCGCAGGAAGCTCTTCATAGACAACACGCACGAGTTTTTTCGCCCGTTCGAGTGTTTCCTGATCGCGCGCGCAGACGAGCGCCACCGCGTCGCCGAGATACTGCGTGATCTCTCCCTCGCCGACGAGCGTAGGCTGATCCTTCTGAATGTGGCCGACATTCTGCTGACCGGGAATATCCTTCGCCGTCAGCACGCACACAACGCCCGGAAGCTCCTCCGCCTCCTTCGTGCGGATATAGAGCACGCGGGCGCGCGGATATTCGCTGCGCACCGCGCCGCCATAACACATGCCGTCAACATAAACATCGTCGGGATATTTCCCGTAGCCCTGCACCTTTTCGGCAACATCAATGCGATGCACGCGCGAGCCGATCTGAAAATCCTCCTCCTTTTGGGGGATCTTTCCCTCGCGCAGGATCTTTGCCGCGAGCAGGATACCGTCGATAATCTTGACATAGCCCGTGCAGCGGCAGATGTTGTTGCGAATGGCGAAGGCCGCCTCCTCGCGCGTGGGATCGGGGTTCTGGTCAAGAAGCGCCTTGGCCGAGATCACCATACCGGGAATACAAAAGCCGCACTGCACCGCGCCCGCCTCGCCGAAAGCATAAGTGAAGGTTTCCTTTTCAAAGTCAGAAAGTCCCTCGACCGTGACGATGTGCTTTCCCTCCAGCTTGTCGGTCTGCGGGATACAGGCCTTGGTCGGCTTGCCGTCGATGAGGACATGGCAGGTGCCGCACGCGCCCTCGCTGCAGCCATCTTTTACGCTCGTCAAGCGCAGCTCATCGCGCAGAAAGCGAATGAGTTTTTGATTTTTCTCCACCGTGACCGGTGTACCGTTGACAACAAATGCAGCCATTTCAGATCTCCTGTCCGCAAGAAAATTGCAAATATCACAATTATTTTGGTTGCCTAACTAATTTTATTGTATCACAAGCACAACAAAGACGCAACACCAATTCTAAATTCCGCTATTCTATTTTTGAAATTACGCTTTTCCCGCACAAAGCTTGACAAACCTCGGCCGATGCGCTAAGATTGCGCCGTACCTGCAAGGGGCGCTGGCGCAAGCCGGCTGTGATGCGGCGTATTGCCGTCGCTGTCCCTCAGACCTGATCCGGGTAATGCCGGCGTAGGAATGCAAAGCATCTTGCCTAACTTTGCACCGTGACGTCGACGCCGCGGTGCTTTTTTCATGCCGCGGCGCGGACAGGAGCACATTTCACTTCAATAGGAGGAATCTCACATGAGCAACACGTCCACCCACTCCAGCACCCGCCGCCTGGCTGAAGGCGGCATCTGCATCGCCCTCGCGCTCGTTCTGAGCTACATCAAGATCCCCATCGGCCTTTCGTTCGGCGGCTTCGGCGGCTCGATCAACCTCGTGATGATCCCGCTGATCCTCTTCGCTGTGCGTTGGGGCGCACCCTGGGGTCTGCTCGCCGGTCTTGCCTTCGGTACGCTCAAGTATTTCTTTGCCGAGGGCTTCGCTGTGAGCTGGGTCTCCATCATCTTTGACTATTCCCTTGCTTACGCCGCTGTTGGCTTCGCGGGTCTTCTGCGCGCCAAGAACAACAACTATTCCAAGCTTCCCATCGCGGCGCTCGTTGGCTGCTTCGGCCGCTTTATCATTCACTTCATCTCCGGCGTGACGGTCTACGCACAGTATATGCCCGAGGAATTCATGGGCATGACCATGACCTCCCCCGTCACCTATTCCATTCTGTATAACGGCACCTATATGCTGCCCAACACCATTCTCGCTGTCATCATCTGCGCACTGCTGATGAAGCCGGCTGCAAAGCTGCCGAGTGCAGAGTAAAGAACGCTCCTACCTCAAAATACGCAAAAAGGGTGCTCTCTTATCAAAGAGAGCACCCTTTTTTTACTTTTTTCGTTCCAGTAATTTCTGATACTGCTCAGAGATCTTTCTGCGGATATTCTCGATCTCGCGGCCGCTCTCCTCCTGCGTGTCGAGAACAAAGCTCTTTGTGCTCAGGCGGAAAAAGAGCATCAGCGCCTCCGTGACCATGCGCCGGGTCTCGCGATCGAGATTTTTGTAGGTCTTGAGCATCGCCGCAGCACTTTTGAGCTTTTCCTCGTTGAGGTCACTGAGCGTCTTTGCACCCGAGGCGGTGAATACACTGTAAAGCGCGTCGGCCAGCGCCTCGCGCTGCTGGGTGTTGAGCGAATCCGCCCAGGCAGAGAGCGCTTCATCGACGAGTTTCCCCTCGCGGGAGACATCATCGAGATGCACAAACTGCGTCCCCAGCACCTGCCAGGAAAATCCGTCGTGCTGATAGAGCCCGTCGTAGGTCGAATGCACGACCTGATAGTGTTTTTCATGCTCCATGAGCATGCCGACGACCGACGTCTGCGGCAGTACCGTGTGGATACGGCTTGCAATGCGCTTGTGTCCCGCCGTCTCGCTGATGTCCCAGGCAAAGCCGGGACCGTCATTGTTATGGACGGCAACAATGCGCTCCTGGATCGCGCCGTCGCTCTTGACGGCGCTGTAAACGGCAAGGTTGCCGCCCTTGGAGTGTCCTCCGATGCGGATCGTCTTGTCCGGGTACTGGCGCGCCATACGCGCAACATACGCAACGGACTGCTTCTGCGAGGGGATCTCCTCCAAAAAGCCCATATTGAGGTCTTCCTTCCACCCAACGATCGTATCGTCTGTGCCGCGGAATGAAATATAGATGCTGCCGTTGCCAAGGTCGATCGTCAGCGCTGCAAACTGCTGCTCGACAGCGTCATCCAAAAGCGCTGTGTAGCCGTTCAGCGTCATATTGCGAAAGCGCGGGCTCGCCATCAGCTTTCGCAGCATTTGCGAGATCCCGTCCGGCACCAGAACGCCCATGTCGACATCGCGTCCGCCATGGCGGGCAAAGAACACCTCCGCCGCCTCGCACAGCGGAAGACCGCGCCCGATCTCGGGCGGCGGCACGATGCCGTCAAAATCGACGAAGCTCAGCTCTGCCAGAATCAGCGCGTCCACCTCGTTGAAGGGAGAGACCGCGAGCGTCAGATCGCCGCGCCAGTCCAGATAATCCATCAGATTCGCCATGATTTACCTCCGTGGTCAGTGTTTCTTATTTTTTATGGTATGGCGCGCAAAGCCGCTGCGCCACAGCCGCTGCGCGCGCCTTTCGAGCGCTTCGCGCGTATTTTCGAGTTTTTCTGCCGCGACCTCGTCGAGCAGCCGCGCGAGCACCGCGCCGATCTCGCGCCCACGATAGCCGAGGGCGGCAAGCGCCTCTCCGCCGAGTGCAAGCTCGCGCACCGAGCAGCAGGCGTTTTCGGCAACAAGCGCATCAAAGACCGCCTGCGCTTCCTGCCACGGCTGCCGCGCGAGGCTTGACCCGTCCGGCGTCTTGGCGGCGTTGTCGGCGTACTTGGTCAAAAGGAGATCCGCCGTCACTTCCCTGCCGCGTTTCGCCATCTCGCGGTGGATCGCCGTGCGCTCGGGCGGGAAGAGATCGTCAAAGCACGCAAGCCTTGCGCGCACGCCGTCGCGCAGCGTCTTTTCAAAGTGCAGCCGCGCCATGATCTCCTCCGCCAGCTGCGCCGAGCGCGCCGTGTGACCGTAGAAATGGCCGATGAGCTGCGCATCGAGCGTCATGCACTGCGGCTTTCCAAGGTCGTGAAAGAGCATCGTCCAACGCAGTTCCCGCGTCGGCGGCACGGCGGCGACGGCGCGCGCCGTATGCTCCCAGACATCAAAGCAGTGATGCGGATTGCGCTGGTCAAAGCCCACGCAGGGCAAGATCTCGGGAATCGGCACCCCAAGAATATCAGGGAAGGCAAGCAGCGTTGCCCCAACGTTCTCACCAAGCAGGAGCTTGTTCATCTCCGCATACACGCGCTCATGCGCAACATTGGAGAGCAGGGCGCTCTTTTCGTGAGCGGCGCGGGCAGTTTTTTCCTCCGCAGAAAAGCCAAGCACCGAGCAAAAGCGCACAAGGCGCAGAATGCGCAGCGCGTCCTCTTCAAAGCGCCGCGCCGCTTCGCCGACGCAGCGGAGGACACCCGCTTTCAGATCCTCCTGCCCGCCGAAAGGATCAATGAGCGCGCCGGTGGGCGCAAGCGCGATGGCGTTGACCGTAAAATCGCGCCTGGCAAGGTCTTCTTCAATGCTCGTGCCGAAGGTCACGGAATCTGGGTGGCGGTTGTCCCGGTATGCCCCGTCGCGCCGCATGGTCGTCAGCTCAATGGGCAGCCCCCCGCTCACGACCGTCACCGTGCCGTGCGGTAAACCCGTCGGGTGCGCGCTTTCGCCAAAAATGCGCAGCACCTCCTCCGGCGGGGCGTCGGAGGTCATGTCGTAATCGCTCGGCTCCTTGCCGCGCAGCATTTCGCGCACGCAGCCGCCGACAAGGTAGGGCGAATACCCCGCGTTTTGCAGCGCAGCGATGACAGTTTTGACTTCTTTTGGCAAAATGGGCATAAATCCCTCACAAAAAATCATTTTTTTAGCATTGCACTCCGTTCGCTGCTATATTATAATAGATAATCCGTAAAAAGTAAATCTCCTGTGCATCGCACAAGGAAAGGATTTGATACCATGACCAACCAAAAGGATATTTTCTCCTATCTCGTCCCCGGAAAGTGCGCACATCTTGCAGGCATCGGCGGCGTTTCGATGAGCCCGCTTGCAGAAGTGCTGCACGGCATGGGGCTTAAGGTTCAGGGCAGCGACATGAACGCTGGCCCTGCCGTCGAGCATCTGCGCTCGCTTGGCATTCCCGTTACCATCGGCCACGCGGCAGATAACCTCGGCGAGTGCGACTTTGTCATCCGCACCGCCGCCATTCACGACGATAACCCCGAGATCTCCGGCGCGGTGACGCGCGGCATCCCCGTTTTCGAGCGCGCGCAGGCCTGGGGCGCGATCATGAAGGGCTATAAGAACGCCCTCTGCATCTCCGGCACACACGGCAAAACGACCACCACCAGCATGGCCACGCACATCTTCATGGCTGCACAGAAGGACCCAACCGTGATGATCGGCGGCACCTTGCAGCTGCTGCACTCGGGCTATCGCGTCGGCAAGGGCGACACGATCATCGCCGAGAGCTGCGAATACTGCAACTCGTTTCTGAGCTTCTTCCCCACCGTGGCTGTCATTTTGAATGTGGAGGCCGATCACCTCGACTTTTTCAAGGATCTTGCCGACGTGGAGCATTCCTTCCGCCGCTTCGCAGAGCTCGTCCCCATCGGCGGGCACGTGGTCGCCAATATGGACGATCAGGGCGCGCGCGATGCGCTCAAGGACATCTCCCAACCCATTTTCTGGTTCAGCTACGACGATCCCGCCGCGCAGTGCCGCGCGGAGAACATCGTCTGGACGGATGGGCTGCCGAGTTTTGACATCTATATCCGCGGCAGCTATTATGCCCACGTTTCGCTGCGCGTGGGCGGCCGGCACAACGTGATGAACGCGCTGGCCGCGGCGAGCAGCGCCTACCTTCTCGGCATCAGCGGCGAGGCCGTCGGCCTCGGCCTTGCGACCTTCACCGGCGCAGGGCGGCGCTTTGAGTACAAGGGCAGCTTCCACGGCGCGGACGTCTACGACGATTACGCCCATCATCCCGGCGAGCTGCACGCGCTGCTCGAAATGGCGAAGACACTGCCCTACAAGCGCATCATCTGCGCCTTCCAGCCCCACACCTATACGCGCACAAAGGCGCTGTTCGACGACTTTGTCAAGGAGCTTCTCGTGCCCGATGTGGTCGTGCTGGCAGAGATTTTCGCCGCGCGCGAGCAGAACACCATCGGCATTTCCTCGATGGATCTCTGCCGCAAGATCCCCGGCTCTGTCTACTGCCCCACGCTTGACAAGGTGACCGCCGCGCTCGCGCGCATCGCCTGTCCGGGCGACCTCATCCTGACCGTCGGCGCGGGCGATATTTACAAAGCCGGTGAAAAACTGCTGAAAGAGAAAGAAGAGGCGTAAGAATGTTGGTATCCCCTTTCTACGACACCGCGCCGGAGCATGCCTCCGAGCGCGCGATGGCAAGCTATGCGCTGCTCGATGCCCTGCACATTCCCTATCAGCGCATTGAGCATGAAAAGGCGGAGACCATGGAAGTCTGCGCCGCTGTGTCGGACGCGCTGGGCGTGCGCATCTGCAAGAATCTCTTTCTCTGCAACCGCCAGCAGACGAGCTTTTACCTGCTCACCATGCCCGAAGATAAGCCGTTTCACACCAAGGATCTGAGCCATCAGATCGGCTCGTCCCGCCTCTCGTTTGCGCCGCCCGAAAAAATGGAGGAGCTGCTGGGCTGCTCGCCCGGGTCTGCAAGCGTGCTGGGGCTGCACAACGACAGCGGCAACGCCGTCCGTCTCGTCATGGACAGGGACGTATATACCGCGCCGTATTTCGCCTGCCACCCCTGTGACAACACGCAGAGCCTCAAATTCAAAACAGAGGATCTGCTGAACGTTCTGCTGCCGAAGATCGGACATGAGCCGATCATCGTGGAGCTGTAAGGCAAAAAGTAAAAAAAGGTTCCGAAGAATGCTCTTCGGAACCTTTTATATGAGATCGTCTACTGTAAGCCTTATCAGCTTGTCAGTCTCTGCATTTGAATCGGTGCAGATGCCTGCAAGAGAATCAAAAAACGGCGAAAACACAAAAACGCGCTCATTGGGAACGACCGGCATTTCCCCGTTTCTCATGCTGACGGCGCTGATGCCGCGACGCTTGCAGCGGCTCTCCCGCTGCACCCAAAGCTGCCAGAACGAAACGTCATCTGATGCTTGGAAGCGCGCGCGCATCTGCTCACTCACCGGGCGAAGGCGCTCGATATCCGCGCCGATGCTATGGTCGTGGACTGCCAGCAGCACCGCGCCGTGCGAATGGCTCAGGCTGAAGCAAACATCGGGATACGCCGCAAAATACGGTTTTCCATGCGCTCCACGGTAGATCTCCGGCAGCTTTTCCCAGCCGCAACGATCATGCAGCGCGCGGTGCAGCAGCGCATACGCGCAGAGCGTTTCCGCCGTGTACGCGGAACGATCGGATCGCACTTTGCGTTCTGACGGGAGAAAACGCGCAAGCGCGGCAGTCTCCGCTTCACCGAGCGCACGATCGAGCCTGACGGCATACAGCCGGATATTCACACCTTCCGCCCCCTTTGCGCAGCATTTCCTGCGGAAATTATAGAGGAAACGGCAGATTCTGTCAAACTTTCTCCTTGCGGAAAATTTTTTTGAAATTTTTCTGCCAAAAAAGAGGAAATCAACCGTTTTCGACGTATACGGTATATAGGCATAGAGGATCCGTATGCAGATGAGGGAAAGGAGGACGCCATGGCCTTTGACCGGCAATTTCTGGACGAGCTGATCGCCCGCAATGACATTGTCGATGTTGTCAGCAATTATGTTTCGCTCCAGCCGCGCGGTGGGAGCCTGTGGGGCTGCTGCCCCTTTCACAGCGAAAAGACGCCCTCGTTCCACGTGCTGCCGGACAAGCAGCTGTGCTACTGCTTCGGCTGCAAAAAGGGCGGCGGCGTCATCAACTTCATCATGGAGGAGGAAAACCTCTCCTTTTCCGATGCGGTGCGCTTTCTGGCGCGGCGCGTCAATATGCCGGTGCCGGAGGAAGAGCACAGCGACGAGAGCCGTCTGCGCTCGCGCATCCTGTCGCTCAACCGCGATGCAGCGCGCTTTTACTACGACCAGCTCTACTCGCCCAAGGGTGCGCCGGTGCTCGAGTACATGAAAACCCGCAAGATCACGCGGCGCAACGCGACGAATTTTGGGCTCGGCGCGGCGGCGGACGAGTGGGACGGCCTTCTCACCGCGATGCGCAAAAAGGGCTACGGCGACGGCGAGCTGCTCGCCTCGGGCCTTGCCATCCGCGGGAAGAACGGCGGGCTGTACGATAAATTCCGCAAGCGGCTCATCTTCCCCATCATCGACGTGCGCGGCGATGTCTTAGGCTTTGGCGGGCGCATCATCAGCAAGGACGATCCGGGCGCAAAGTACATGAACACGCCCGAGACGGTCGTGTACAGCAAGCGGCGCGTTTTATACGGGCTGAATCTTGCCAAAAAGAGCAAGCGCAGCAACATCATACTGGTCGAGGGCAACATCGACGTTGTCATGCTCCATCAGGCGGGCTTCGACAATGTCTGCGCCTCGATGGGAACAGCACTCACGAGCGAGCAATTGCAGCTGCTCAGCCGCTACACCAAGGAGCTTGTGCTCTGCTACGACAACGACGATGCCGGCAAGGTCGCCACGCAAAAAGCGCTGACGCTCTTGAACAGCACGGACTTTCAGGTCAAGGTACTGGAGCTTCCCAAGCGGCTCGTGGACGGGCAGTACATCAAGCAGGACGCAGACGACTTCATTAAATTTCAGGGACGCGACGCCTTTGAACATCTGCTCTCGGGCAGCGAAAGCGGAATGGACTTCCGCATGTCGCAGCTTAAGTCGAAATTTGATTTGACAAGCGACGAAGGACGCATCGGCTATGCCGAGGCGGCGGCGGCGCTGCTCGCCGCCGTGCCGAACGCGGTCGAGCGCGAAATTTACACCGTGCGCGCCTCCGAAGCCGCCGGCATCACGCCGGACGCGATGAAGCTTGAAGTTGAGCGCGCGCGAAAGCGTGCGCGCTACAAGGAAAAGCGCGAGCAGGAGCGGCGGGACTTGAATCCCGCGGCGTCCGCCCAACCGCGCGAGCGGTCGATCCGCTATACCGACCTTCGCTCCGCGCTCGCCGAAGAAGGCGTGCTGCGGCTTTTGACGCTGGACGACTCGCTCTTCGGCGAGACCCCACCCATCTGCGAAGAGGACTTCTCTTCTCCTCTTCTGGGTCGGTTTTTTACCGCGCTGCGCGCACAGCTCGCGCAGACGGGGCAGGTGAATATCCCCGCGCTCGCGGAGTTTTTCACTTCAGAGGAGATCAGCCATCTCATTGGCATTCTGCAAAAGCCGGAGTCGCTCAAAAACGGCGCACAGGCGTTGCAGGATTACTGCAATATCATTTTGGACGAAGCGCATAAGCGCGCGGCCGTGGACGAAGACCCCCTGATGGCCGCGATGGAAAAGAATAAACACAAGGGTAACGGAGGAAAGCAAACATGGAAGAAAAACAGCTGACCAGCAGAGAGCTGGAGGAACAGGCCAACGCGCTGCTCGCCGAGACAGATTTCGAGGAGATCAAACTGCCGAAAAAGGCGAAAAAGGCCGCGGCGGCCAAGAAGGCAGAGCAGGAAAATGAGCAGGCGGAAAAGCCCGCCGAAAAATTTCCGCCGCTGGACGAAAAGCTGGTCGCCTCCCTGCCCGCAGCGGCACTGCTGCAGAGCAATGAAAAGCTGATGGACATCTTCGCCAAGGGCAAGGCCAAGGGCAAGCTCAGCTCCAACGATCTGATGGAGACCATCGACGAAATGAATCTGGAGAGCGAGCAGCTCGACCAGATCTACGACTCGCTTGAAACGCTCGGCGTTGACATCGGCACCGCCGAGGCCATCGACAGCAGCATCGACGATATGGAGCCGCCGATGGAAGAGATCGCCGGGATCGAAGAGGAAGAACTGGTCGACCCGAACGAGCTGGTCGACAGCTTTTCGACCGACGACCCTGTGCGCATGTACCTCAAGGAGATCGGCAAGGTTTCTCTGCTGTCGGCGGACGAGGAGATCTCGCTCGCAACCGCGATGTCTGAGGGTATGGAAGCCAAGCAGAAGCTCGAAGAGGCCGAAAAGAACGGCACGGAGCTGAGCGAAGAGGAAATGAAGGCACTCAAATCTGCCGTCAAAAAGGGTGAGCACTCCAAGCAGCGGCTTGCCGAGGCGAACCTGCGTCTCGTCGTGTCTATCGCCAAGCGTTATGTCGGCCGCGGCATGCTCTTCCTCGACCTCATTCAGGAGGGCAACCTGGGCCTCATCAAGGCCGTCGAAAAGTTCGACTACACCAAGGGCTACAAGTTCTCGACCTATGCAACGTGGTGGATCCGTCAGGCCATCACCCGCGCCATTGCCGACCAGGCGCGCACCATCCGCATTCCCGTGCATATGGTGGAAACCATCAACAAGGTCATTCGCGTGTCCCGTCAGCTCCTGCAGGAGCTGGGTCACGATCCCTCTCCCGAGGAGATCGCCGCCGAGATGGATATGCCCGTCGACAAGGTACGCGAGATCCTGAAGATTGCGCAGGAACCCGTCTCCCTCGAAACGCCGATCGGCGAAGAGGAAGACAGCCACCTCGGCGACTTTATCCCCGACGAGGGGGCAAGCGAGCCGAGCGAGGCCGCTTCCTTCACACTCTTGCAGGAGCAGCTCGTCGACGTGCTCTCCACCCTCACACCGCGCGAGGAAAAGGTCTTGAAGCTCCGCTTCGGCATTGAGGACGGCCGTCCCCGCACGCTCGAGGAGGTCGGCAAGGAGTTCAACGTCACGCGCGAACGCATCCGCCAGATCGAGGCCAAGGCGCTGCGCAAGCTGCGCCATCCCAGCCGCAGCAAGAAGCTCAAGGACTTCCTGAATTAAGAAACCGAATCAAACAGCGAAAAAATACCGTCGGGGAGCGATCCCCGACGGTATTTTCTTTCCCCTGCCCGCGTGCTCCGCGGGCTTTATCCGACCGATCCGCCGATGGCAAGACGCAGCAGAACGGCCGCAGTCAGCATAAGGACCGGCAGCTTGCGCCGAAGCCTTTTGCGCGCGCTGTCCATTGCCGCTTCCCTACTTCGCCAGCGCCCTGCCGAGCTCGCGGCAGGCCTCGAGCGCCGCGTCGTCGGGCGCGTCGCAGCAGGTGACGCTCTCGCACACGAGGTTCAGCCCCGCGTCGCCGCAGTCCTTCTCCCAGCTGCGCATCCACTCGCCGTCGCCCCAGCCGTAGGAGCCGAACAGCGCCGCACGCTTGCCGCCGAGGCTGCGCTTGCACGCGTCGAACATCGGCTGGAATTCCATTTCCTCCAGCACCTCGCTGCCCATGGCAGGGCAGCCGAAGGCGATGGCGTCGTAGGCGTTCAGATCACCGGGCTGTACCTTGTCGGGCGTGAGCAGAACAGCCTCCGCGCCCGCGGCGGTCATGCCCTCGGCCACGGCCTTCGCCATGGCCTCCGTATTGCCCGTGCCGCTCCAGTAAACAACAGCAGTTTTCATATTCGTATGTTCCTTTCGATGATGATATAGTATCAAACTGCGACGGCAAGCTGCTCGAGCTTCGAGCCGGTCTGCCAGAGTGCGCAGTAGATCTCCGTGCATTTTTTGAATTTTGCGAACAGGGCCTGCGCCTTGGCCTCGTCGCCGTAGACCTTCCACAGCCCCGCGCATTTGAAGCCGTTCGCGCGGTGGTCGATGAAGCCCTTAACGTCCTCGGGCGGATAGCTGAGGAACAGCCCCACCTCGTGCGGGAACTCTCCGCTCTCGCGGAAGCGGCGGATGAGCTGCGCCACGCAGCGCGCACAGCTCTCATTGGCGTAGCCCGCCTGACGCAGCAGCTCGGACGCCAGCGCGTCCTGCAGGTCGCGCCGCAGCTCGGCGGGACGGTAGAGGTAAAGGAGCGCCTGCCCCTCCAGAAAGCGGATCGGCAGCAGGCACAGGCCCTTCGGCACCAGCAGCCGGTTCAGCCGCCGGATGTCGGCCAGCAGATCCTCGCGGTCCTCGCAGGGGCAGGGAAACAGGCTCCCCGTCTTGATGCCCGCGAGCGTCGGCGCGCCCTGGCGGATCAGAATTTCTTCAGACATTTGCTCTCGCCTCCTCCGGTAGTATTTCACACGACGGCTGCTTTCATTCCATCAGTTAAACTACTCTAACCGTATGGTAAAAAAGAAAGACGTCGATCCTATGCATTTTCACGTCTCTTTGGTTAAAGCCCTCTAACTAATATCCTTTTGAAAAACCGCACCGGCGGTTTACAACTATACCATAGCATACTCCCGCCGCCTTTGCAAGCTTTTTTTCGCGGACGGCAAAATTTTTCCTGCCGGCAGGCGGAGCAGGACCGCCGCTTCGGCAGTCCCGCTCCAGGCGGCTCTGTTATTTTTCGATGCGGTAGCTTTCCCTTCCGCCGTAGATGTGTACCGCGCGGGCGCGGTAGATGTCCAGAACGGCGCTCGCCAGCGCGTCGGGATCGTGGCGGGCAAAGTCGCCGGATGGCGACGCCAAGGGACGCTCGACCAGCTCGATGCCCATCTGCGCAATGCGCTCACGGTCGACCGTCAGCACCTCCGCGCCCTCGGCGCGGTAGCGCTCCGCCAGCTCCGGCGGGATGGGAGAGGAATTGGCAAGGCACAGCTCCACCATGTCCGCCGTACCGTGGCGCAGCAGCGCCGCCAGATGGTCGGTGGCGGTGTAGCCCTCGGTCTCGCCGTCCTGCGTCATGATGTTGCAGACGTAGATCTTCTGCGCGTCGGACGCGGCGATGGCCTCCGCCACGCCGTCCACCAGCAGGTTCGGGATGATGCTCGTGTACAGGCTCCCCGGCCCGAGGAGGATGAGGTCCGCCGCCGCGATGGCGTCGAGCGCATCGGGGAGCGCCTTCGGGTGCGCCGGCAGAAGCTCGACGTGGTCGATGCGGCAGTCCTGCTGCTTTTTGAAGCCGAAGATATTGCTCTCGCCCACGACGTATGCCCCGTTTTCAAAGGTCGCCGTCAATCGCACGTCCGTCGTCGTGACCGGAATGACCGTGCCGCTGATGGCAAGCACCTGCCCCATGCTGCGCACCGCCTCGTCAAACGAGCCGGTGACGCCGTTGAGCGCCGCGAGCAGGAGATTGCCGAAGCACTGCCCGCGCAGCGTGCCGCTCTCAAAGCGATAGGTCAGGAGCTGCTGCATGACGGGCTCGGTGTTCGCGAGCGACTCCATGCAGTGGCGGATGTCGCCGGGCGGCAGCATCCCGATGTCCCGCCGCAGCATACCGCTGCCGCCGCCGTCGTCCGACACGGTGACGATGACGGTCAAATTTTTCGTGTATTTTTTCAGCCCGCGCAGCATGGTGGAAAGGCCCGTGCCGCCGCCGATGGCGACGATATGCGGTCCCTGCGCCCACAGCTGACGGCTCGGAAGCATCGCGCTCATACGCAGTCCTCGTTTCCGCGCCGCCCACAGCGGACCGGCGCAAAAGACTTTTCGATTTTTAAGGCAGCACCGCGCAATTTGGCAAGCCGATCCGGCGAAGCGCGCAGACGCAATTGCGCGGCGATGCCTTAAGATTATACCACTTTCTTTAAGACTGCACAAGCACCCTTGTTTTTTTCACCGCCGCGTGCTACACTCAGGGCGTACTGTTCAGAAGTCGCAAAGAAAGGCAGATCGCTGTGCTATGACCTATTTCTGGGAAACCGTTGATACCATCGCGCCGGGCCTCGGCTGGCCGCATTTCGGCCCCTTTCATCTCGCCGTGCTCGCCGTTTTTCTTCTGCTCGGTGCCGTGCTCTGCCGCGGCTATTGCGGCATGGACACGGACAAGCGCCGCCGCTGGCGGCGCACGGTCGCGCTGCTGCTCATCGCGGACGAGCTCTTCAAGGACTTCGGCCTTCTTTACGGCGGCAATTTCAGCCTCGATTACCTGCCGCTGCACCTGTGCTCCATCAATATCTTTCTCATCGCCCTGCACGCATGGCGGCGGCCGAAGCTGCTCGACACCTTTTTGTATTTCGTCTGCCTGCCCGCCGCCTGCGCGGCGCTGCTCTTTCCGACGTGGGCCCCGCTGCCGCCGCTCAACTTCATGGTGATCCACAGCTTCACCGTGCATTTCCTGCTCGCACTCTATCCCCTTGCGCTGACCCTCTGCGGCGACATGGACCCGCAGCCGCGTGCATTCCCGCGCTGCTTTGCCCTGCTCGCGGCGATGGCTGTGCCGATCTGGTTCTTTGACCGCGCGTTCGACACAAACTTCATGTTCCTCATGCGCGCCGGCGAGGGCAACCCGCTCAAGCTCTTCGAGCGCTTCGGCAGCCATCTGCTCGGCTACCCCGTGCTCCTCGCCGTGGTGTTCGCCGTGATGTATCTGCTCCTCCGCGTGCTGCGCCGACGCACCGCCGTGCCCGCCGGCAAATAAAGCCCTCCGCCTATCCGGCCCGTCCCGCAGGGGACGGGTTGTTTCATTTGTGAACTTTCTGAGTCATTTCATTTTCCCGCTTGACAAGAAAAAATGTTTCGGCTACAATACGCAGGTCAATAGGTCGCATACGACGTAATTTTATTCCGAGGTGAGGAACCATGTGCAAACGATCCGTCCCCAAGGGACTGCGCTTTGCGATCCTGCAAAAAACCATACGCCGGCAGATGGATGAATACGTGCGTGAAACGGGCCTGACCGGCACGCAGGTCGGCGTGCTCGGCGAGCTTGGCCGTCTGGAGCGCGAGAGCGCGGGCGAGGTCACGCAGAAGGCGCTGGAGGCGGCGGCGCACGTCACGCATCCGACGATGACCGAGCTTCTGAAAAAGCTGGAGAAAAAGGGCTTTGTCACCTGCCGCACCAGCGAAAAGGACCACCGCTGCAAGGTCGTCTCCGCCACCGAGAGGGCGCACGAGCTGCATCATGCCATCGGTGTTTTCGACGATCGCGTGTTCACGGCGCTCTGCCGCGGACTGAGCGAGGGCGAGATCGCGGAATTTTTACGCATCACCGACGCGATGCTGGAAAACGCAAAAAATATGAACGACGCGCGGGAGCCATTCCCGTGCGGGAGAGGATGTGATGCCGAATGATCCGACAGCTCACAAAATGTATCCGCGAATACAAAGCCCCGACGATCTGGACGCTCGTGCTCATTTTAGCCGAGGTCGCCATCGACGTCATTATTCCCTTTGAAACGGCAAACCTCATCAATGAGGTCAAGGCCGGCGCGGAGCTCGGCGGCATCGTGCGCGTGGGTCTTGTGCTCGTGCTGCTGGCGATGATCTCGCTCGTGTGCGGCGGCGCGGCGGGCTTTACCGGCTCCAAGGCGGCGTCCGGCTTTGCCAAAAACGTGCGCCATGACCTCTTCACCAAGGTACAGAGCTTTTCGTTCGAGAACATCGACAAATTCTCGTCCGCCTCGCTCGTCACGCGCATGACCACCGACATTCAGAATGTGCAGATGGCGTACATGATGTGCATCCGCATCGCGGTCCGCGCCCCGCTGATGATGATCTTCTCCATCATCATGGCGTTCATTATGGGCGGAAGGCTCGCGCTGACCTTTGTGGTCATCGTGCCGGTGCTGGTCGTCGGGCTGTTCTTCATCGCGCGCGAGGCCATGCCCGCGTTCCGCGCGGTGTTCCGCAAGTACGATAAGCTCAACGAATCCGTGGAGGAAAACGTGCGCGCGATGCGCGTGGTGAAGGGCTTCGCGCGTGAGAGCTACGAGACGAAGAAGTTCACCGCCGCGAGCGACAACATCCGCGGCGACTTCACGCACGCCGAGCGCGTGGTCGCGCTCAACTCCCCGCTCATGCAGCTGTGCGTGTACTTCAATATGGTGTTCGTGCTCTTCGTCGGCTCGAAGCTCATCATCACGAACGGCGGCACGACCATCGACGTCGGCCAGCTCTCCGCCATGCTCACCTACGGCATTCAGGTGCTCATGTCGCTGATGATGGTCTCCATGATCTATGTGATGCTCACCATGTCCGCCGAATCCGTCAAGCGTATCTGCGAGGTCTTGAGCGAGGAGTCCGCGCTCACCGATCCCGCCGCGCCGGTCACGACCGTCGCGGACGGCTCCGTGGACTTTGACGGCGTGAGCTTCAAGTATTCCGCCGGCGCGGAGAAATACGCGCTGCGGGACATCGACCTCCACATCGCCTCGGGCCAGACCGTCGGCATCCTCGGCGGCACCGGCTCGAGCAAATCGACCCTCGTGCAGCTCATCCCCCGCCTCTACGACGTGACGGAGGGCAGCGTGAAGGTCGGCGGCGTGGACGTGCGCGAGTACGACCTCGACGCGCTGCGCAGCGCCGTAAGCATGGTGCTGCAGAAGAACGAGCTGTTTTCCGGCAGCATCAAAGAAAATCTCCGCTGGGGCAATGAGAACGCCACGGACGCGGAGCTTGAGGATGCCTGCCGCCTCGCGCAGGCGGACGATTTCATCCGATCTTTCCCCGACGGCTATGACACCCACATCGAGCAGGGCGGCACGAACGTCTCCGGCGGACAGAAACAGCGCCTGTGCATCGCCCGCGCGCTGCTCAAGAAGCCGAAGATCCTGATCCTCGACGACTCGACCTCCGCGGTCGATACGCGCACCGACGCGCTCATCCGCGAGGGCTTCAAGTCCTATATCCCCGAGACGACCAAGATCATCATTGCCCAGCGCGTCGCGTCCGTGCAGGACGCCGACCTCATCCTCGTGATGGACGGCGGCGCCATTGCCGCCTCCGGCACGCACGAGGAGCTGCTCAAGACCTCCGAGATTTACCGCGAGGTCTACGAATCCCAGACGAATGGAGGCGACGAGAATGCCTAAAGTGAATCCGCACGCCGATCCCACGCGGCGCGATCTCGGTCCCGCCGCGCTGGGGCGCACGGTGAAGAAGCTCTTTTCCTACTACCCCGTGCTCGCCCCCGTCACCTTTGTCTGCATCCTGTTCTCCTCCATCGTATCCTCCGTTCCCTCGCTCTTCACGCAAAACATCATCCAGATCATCGAAAAGTGGTATGTCAGCCGCGACTGGGCCGCCGCCAAGGCGGAGATCGTGCCCTATCTCACGCTGCTCGTTGTGCTCTACGCGCTCTCCATCCTCTCCATGACGGTCTACACGCAGCTCATGGCGTATATGACGCAGGGCTTCCTGCATAAGCTGCGCTGCGAGATGTTCGGCGGGATGCAGAAGCTGCCCATCCGCTATTTCGACAGCCACCAGCACGGCGACATCATGAGCCACTACACGAACGACATCGACACGCTCCGCCAGCTCGTCTCGCAGGCGCTGCCCGCGCTCATTCAGTCCGGCGCGATCGTGCTCGTGGTGTTCTCCATCATGCTCTACTTCAGCCTTTGGCTGACGCTGGTGCTCGTGCTCGGCATCATCGCCATGGTCGCGGTCACGAAGAAGATCGGCGGCGGCAGCGCGAAATACTTCGTCCGCCAGCAGAAGGCGGTCGCCTCCACCGAGGGCTTCATTCAGGAGATGATGGCGGGTCAGAAGGTCGTCAAGGTCTTCTGCCACGAGCAGAAGAGCATCGAGGACTTCGACCGGCTCAACGACGCTCTCTTTGAGGACAGCTTCCGCGCGCAGGCCTATGCCAGCGTCCTCGGACCCATCATCGGCAACATCGGCAACATCCTCTATGTGACGCTCGCGCTCGTCGGCGGCGTGTTCCTGCTCATCGGACTGCCGAACGTGTCGCTCTCCGGCAAGGCGCTGGACATCTCCATCCTTGTGCCCTTCCTCAACATGGCGCGCCAGTTCACCGGCAACGTCAACCAGCTCTCCCAGCAGATCAACGCGGTCGTCATGGCGGG
>OLOQ01001989.1_pt1 | contig 17914 bp, 13 predicted proteins | sample 1673101 | NCBI WGS metagenome assembly OLOQ01 (sample SAMEA3136754, study PRJEB25190) | human gut metagenome | biome: human gut; feature: human-associated habitat; material: faeces | place: Austria | collected 2013 | reverse complement strand
CCCTCTCCCGGTGCCTGTGCGGCCTGATCCGAGAACAGGCCGGGCAGATCGTACTGAATGGCAGGCCGCTGAACCGAAAGGAGCGGCAGAAGGCGGCGTTCTGCGTCATGCAGGATGTGAACCACCAGCTGTTCTCTGACAGCGTGTGGGGTGAGTGCCGGATGTCCGCACCGGATGCGCCTGACTCATCTTTGAAAGGGGTGCTGGACAGCCTCCACCTGCTGCCCTTCCGGGAGCGTCACCCCATGTCCCTGTCCGGCGGGCAGAAGCAGCGGCTGGCGGTGGCTACGGCGCTGCTGTCGGAGAAACCGATCTTGATTTTTGACGAACCCACCAGCGGCCTGGACTACGCCCGTATGGTGGAAGTGTCCGGGGTGATCCGAAGTCTGGCCCAGCAGGGGCGGATCGTGCTGGTGGTCACCCACGACCAGGAGTTTTTGCAGCGTGCCTGCGACCGGGTGCTGCGGCTCTGAGAGGAGGAGAACCATGCTGGAGCGCATCATGGCGGACAACGGCATTCCCAGCCCCGTAGCAGAGAGCGGAGGATGCCGGGTCTTCCAGTTTCACAGTGATACCGGGGAGGGGATCATGACCCAGTATGACCTGTTTCCCGGGGTCTATCTCATGTATAACGATTTCCACATGGAGAGCTATGACTCCGTGTTCCGCACCACGGAAGATATGCTGTGCATCGACTACTGCCGCCAGGGGCGGATGGAGTACCCGGCGGGGCCGGACACTTACTCCTATGTGGAGGCCAGGGACCTGAAACTGGACCGCCGGCTGGAGCATCAGGGCCACTTCGCCTTTCCGCTCTCCCACTACCACGGCATTACTATCGGGTTCACCTTGCCCCTTGCCGCACAGTCCCTGAAGGAGTGGGTGCGTGAGTTCCCAGTAGATCTGGTACGGCTTCAGGAGAAGTTCTGCGCCGGCCGCCACCCCAGGGTGATCCACGGGGCACCCTCTGTGGACCGCATCTTCCAGGAGCTCTACGCCGTGCCGGAGCAGATCAAACTGCCCTACTTCCGCATCAAGGTGTTGGAACTGCTGTTGTACCTAGACGCCCTGGAACTGGACGAACGGACGGAGAAACCTTACTTCTATAAGTCCCAGGTGGAGAAGGTCAAGGCTGCCCACCGACTGCTGACCGAGGACCTGGAGCGGCACTACACCATTGCGGAACTCTCAGAGCGTTTCTCCATCCCAGCCACAGCCCTGAAGGAGTGTTTCAAGTCGATCTACGGCCAGCCTGTCAATACCTATATGCGAAACCTTCGCATGGACCGGGCCGCCCTACTCTTGAGGCAGGAGCCTCAGACCAGCGTGGCGGAGATCGCCGGGCGGGTGGGGTACGACAGCGCCAGTAAATTCGCCGCCGTGTTTAAGGAAGCCAAAGGAAAAACGCCGCTGGAATACCGGCGGGAAGGCCGGTAAATGTTCTCGTCCAAACGGGACCGAACCGGCGCGCCGGAGCGGACAAAATAGGAAAACTCTCTTAAAATCGTTGTAGTTAGAGCAATCAAACTACAACGTTTTTTCTTTGAAAGGAGTGCTGCGTATGAAGGAGCGAACCTGGCTCGGCATCCTGCTGTCCTTCGCCGCGCCCTGCCGGGGGAAGATGGCCGCCTCTGTGGTGCTGGCCATCCTCAGTGTGGCGGGCGGCTTTGTGCCGTATCTTGGCGTCTATCAGATCATCCGGCTGTTTCTGGAGCGGCAGGCGGACTGGGATGGTATTCTGTTCTGGTGCGGCGTGTGCCTGGCGGGCTACGCCGTCAAGGTGGCGGGCTACGCCCTGTCCACCATGCTGGCTCATGTGTCCGCCTACACCATCCTGGAGGGTCTGCGCCTCCAGGCAGCGGACCGGCTTATGGGGGCGCCCCTGGGAGAGGTGGACTCCCGGCCTATCGGCGCCATGAAGAGCACCATCGTGGACCGGATCGAGGACATTGAGCCGCCCCTGGCCCACATGATTCCGGAACTCAGTTCCAACATCCTGCTGCCCCTGGTGGTGGTCGCCGCCATGTTTTCCATTGACTGGAGGATGGGATTGGCCCTGCTGGCGACCATCCCCTTTGCACTGATCCCCATGGCTTTCGGGATGCGGAGCTATAACAAAAACTACGCCGCCTACATGGAAGCCAACGCCCAGGTCAACAGCGTCATCGTGGAGTATGTAGAAGGCATCCAGGTGGTGAAGACCTTCAGCCAGGGGGAGCGGTCCTATCAGAAGTTCGCCCAGGCGGTGTCCTCCTTCAAGGCATTCACCATGGACTGGTACCGCTGCACCTGGGCTTCCATGAACCTGTGTCTCTCCATCCTGCCCACCACCCTGCTGGGGACGCTCCCCATAGGGATCTATCTCTATCAGGTGGGAGTGCTGGACCCGGCCCAGGTAACGCTGTGCCTAATGATGGCCCTGGGGATCGTGACCCCGCTCATGAGCGCCACCGCTTTCATCAATTCCATGAAGAGCATGCAGTTTGCCGTGAAGGACACCCGGGAACTGGTGGATCTGCCCCAGTTGTCCCAGGCGGAGCAGGACGCGCCACTCAATGACTGCGATATTCAACTGCATGATGTGTCCTTCTCCTACGGCGGCGATGGGGAAGAGGTGCTCCACCATCTGGACCTGACCATCCCCCAGGGAAAGTTCACCGCCCTGGTGGGTCCCTCCGGTGGCGGAAAGTCCACCATCGCCCGGCTGGCGGCCCGGTTCTGGGATGTGACCGGCGGTTCCATCACCCTGGGCGGCCGGGACATCCGGGAACTGCCCCTGAAGCAGCTCTCCCGGGAGATCAGCTTCGTCACACAGGACAACTTCCTCTTTGATTGCTCCCTGAAGGAGAACATCCGGCTGGGAAAGCCGGGGGCTTCGGACGAGGAGGTGTTCGCCGCCGCCAGGGCAGCCCAGTGCGAGGAGTTTATCGGCCGTCTGGAGCACGGCTGGGACATCGCCGCCGGGGACGCGGGCAAGCAGCTCTCCGGCGGGGAGCGGCAGCGCATCGCCATCGCAAGAGCGATTTTGAAGGATGCTCCCATCGTTATTTTGGACGAGGCCACCGCCTTCACGGACCCGGAGAATGAAGACAAGATCCAGCGGTCTATCATGGCCCTCTCCAAAGGAAAGACCTTGCTGGTGATCGCCCACCGGCTTTCCACCATCCAGAACGCGGACCAGATTGTGGTGCTGGAGAAGGGACAGATCGTGGACAGAGGCACCCAGAGGGAACTGCTCTCCCGCTGCCCGCTGTATCAGGCGCTTTGGGCGGCCCATGTGGGGGCGCAAACTTGGGCGGTCACTTCCGGGGAAAAGGAGGGGAACTGAGATGTTTCATAGTGTCGGACGCATATTGCGGTGGGCGAAGGGCTATCGGAGACGGATGCTCCTGGGCTTTGTGTGCTCCTTCTTCGCCACCTGGTGCACCGCCGGGCCGGTAATGCTGGCTGCCTGGGCCCTGGGGCGGTTGATCGGAAACGCCTGGGGAGAAAACGAACTCCCGGCCTCTCTTCCCTGGCTGTGCCTGGGCGGGATCGTGGTGCTGATCCTGCTGCGGTTCTTCTTCACCTATTGGAAGAACCGGCTCCAGGAGAGCATCGGTACGGAGCGGGCGGCGGACCAGCGCATGGAGCTGGGGAATGTGCTGAAGCGGGTGTCCCTAGGGTACTTCGCAAGGAACAACCTGGGGGACATCCTAACCGCCCTCACCACGGAGCTGAGCACACTGGAACTTCAGAGCATGAAGATGGTGGACGCGGTGATCAACGGCTATATCCAGGTGGCTGTGATCCTGCTGTGCGTGGCCATCTTCTGCCCGCCTGCGGCTCTGGTGGCGCTCTTGGGTGTTCTGGTGTCCGCTTTTGCCCTGCGGGGCATCGGCCGGCAGAGCGCCCGTACCGCCCCAGTGGGCCACCGGGCCCAGGAGACTCTCTCCGGCGCGGCCATTGAGTACATCCACGGCCTGTCGGTGGTGAAGTCCTTCGGCCAGGACGGGGTATCTGTCCAGCGGTTCCGGGAGGCCTGCCGGGACAACAAGGCCATCCGCATCAAGAATGAATTCGGTTTCGTCCCTTGGAACTGCCTGCACCTTTTTGCTCTGCGGGCGGCGTCCGTGGGACTAGTCCTTACCGCCGGGCAGCAAGCTTTGGCGGGTACGCTGCCGCTCCCATATTTTCTGATGATCGCCCTGTTCTCCTTCACCATCTTCGGCAGCGTGGAGGCCATCAACGACGCGGCACACGTCCTGTCGGTGACAGACTCAGTGTTGGGCCGGCTGGAGGAGTTGGAGCGCACCGACTTCATCGACAAGGACGGCCGGGAGATCGCCCCGGAGAAGTTCGATGTGGCCCTCTCCCATGTATCCTTTGGCTACGGCCAGCGGGAGGTGCTCCACGATGTGACCTTCACCGCGCCCCAGGGGACCACCACCGCCATCGTGGGGCCGTCCGGCTCCGGTAAGAGCACCATCTGCAACCTGGTGGCCCGGTTCTATGACGCGGACAGCGGGACCGTGTCCGTCGGCGGCCACGATGTGCGTGAGTTCACCTGCGAGAGCCTGCTGCGGAATATCTCCATGGTTTTTCAGAATGTGTATCTCTTCCAGGACAGTGTGGAGAACAACATCAAATTCGGATGCCCCAACGCCACCCATGAGCAGGTGGTGGCCGCTGCCAGGGCCGCCTGCTGCCATGACTTCATCATGTCCCTGCCAGATGGGTATGACACGGTGGTCGGGGAGGGGGGCTCCACCCTCTCCGGCGGCGAGCGCCAGCGCATCTCCATCGCCCGGGCGATTTTGAAGGATGCGCCCATCGTGATTTTGGACGAGGCCACCGCCAGCGTGGACCCGGAGAATGAACACCTGATCCAGCAGGCCCTGTCCGCCCTGACCAAGGGAAAGACGATCCTCGCCATCGCCCACCGGCTGGCCACCATCCAGCACGCCGACCAGATCTTGGTGGTAGAGGACGGCCGCATCGTCCAGCAGGGCACCCATGCGGAGCTGATGGCCCAGGGCGGGCTGTACCGGTGGTTCATTGAGATCCGGGAGCAGGCTGAGGGCTGGCGCATTGGCTAACTCTTTGTCCGGAGACATCCTCTATGGAGGATGATTGGGAAGCTGTTAGTATCATTAAGCCAAAAGGGCAATGTGGACCGTATCATGGGCTATGAGAAAGAAAAGCAGACAGAAAAGGGCCACGCCCAGGAACAATGATTGAAAGAAGTATGGTTTGATATGAAAAGCGAATACGACCTGAACAAATAAGATTAAACTGACCTAAAGGGGGCCAAAAGCAACCGGCCGTCCTGTGCGTGGGACGGAAACTCTTGACAGGTTAGAAACAACTAACTATAATAAGGGTAATGACTTGTTGCAAATTCCACCCTTGGGCCATTTCCTGGGCTGGAACGCGGCGCCAAGGGAAGAAGGGGTAGTATGCTGCTGTTAAACAAAACGCTCCTCCGCATGGCAAAAGGCCTGTGGAGGTGGATTTTTTTGATCACAGGCTTAAAGCTGGCCGTACTGGTGGGCCTTGCCGCCTTTGCCCGGATCATCTCCGGGTTTCTGGGCAATGTGGCATCCCCAGCCATGACGGCCGGAGATGGGGCCAGGGCTGTCGCCTCCGCCTTGCTGACGGCTGTAATCATGCTCCTGCTGGAGCTGCTTACCGGCGAGGCCCAGTACCGCTGCACCGCAAAGGCCCGGCAGGCGCTCCGTGGGGGGATTTTCTCCAAAGTGCTGGAGCTGGATGTGGGCAACGTGGAGAAAATCGGCCCGGTGTCCGCCATCACCTCCTCCGTGGACGGAGTGGAGTCCATGCAGGTCTACTACAGCCAGTACCTGCCGGGCCTGTTCTACAGCCTGCTGGCGCCTATTTACCTGTTCTTTCAGCTGTGGCGGGTGTCGTTGGTTCCGGCAGTGCTGCTGTTTCTCGTCTCCTTTTTGCTGCTGCCGGTGAACAACATTTTCCGCCGCCACATTGAAACCCTGAAGACCCAATACTGGTCCTCCATGGAGGACTTGACCGGCTACTACTTGGAGAGCGTCCAGGGGATTACCACCTTTAAGCTCTTTGGCAGAGACGGCCACAGGCAGGCGGTGCTGGCGGAGAAGTCCCGAAACTTCAACGACAAAATCATGGAGGTGATGAAGGTGAACTTCTCCTCCTTTCTCCTCACCGATGGGCTGATTTACGGGGCGGTGGCAGTTTCCACCTGCATCGCTGCCGGGCAGCTAGCCGCGGGAGCCATCCCATTTTCCAGCGGGCTGATGGTGCTGCTGCTGTCCTTTGGATTTTTCGGTTCGGTGCGGCAGTTGATGAACGCCACCCACTCTGCCTTGGCAGGTGTGTCCGCTGCGGACAAGGTGGAAAAACTGCTGGCCATAGACACCACACGCCCCTACGACCCCGCCCTGCCGGTAGAGAAGGAACCCTATCCCGGCATCCGCATGGAGCATGTGTCCTTTGGCTATCAAGGCCGGGAGGCCGCCCTGCGGGACGTGACCTTGGAGATCCCCAAGGGGAAGGTGACGGCCCTGGTGGGCCTTTCCGGCAGCGGGAAGTCCACCATCGCCTCCTTGCTCATGCGTTTCTACGACTGGGAGAAAGGCCGCATCCTGTTGGAGGGCCGGGACCTGGTCAGCCTTACCCCGGAGGAACTGCGGCGGCGCGTTATTTTGGTGCCCCAGACGGTGAGCCTGTACAGCGGAACCATCCGGGAGAACCTGCGCATGGCCGCCCCCAACGCCACCGATGGGGAGCTGCTGGAAGCTCTGGATCAGGTGCGTCTCAAAGAGTGGGTGCTGTCCCAACCGGAAGGACTGGACACTTTTGTGGGGGACGCCGGGGGAAAACTTTCTGGGGGCCAGCGGCAGAAGATGGGCATTGCCCGGGCGCTGCTATGCCGGGCGGAGTACATCCTCTTTGACGAGGCTACCTCCAGCGTAGACCGGGACAGCGAGCAGGAAATTTGGAACTGCATCGGCGAGCTGGCCCAAACCCGCACGCTGCTCATCATCTCCCACCGGCTCTCCACCATCCGGGATGCGGACGTCATCTATGTGCTGGAGAAAGGGCAAGTTTCCCAGCGGGGGTCCCACCGGGAGCTGATGGCCCAGCCGGGGCTCTACCGTCGCCTGGTGGAGGAGCAGGCCCAGCTGGAGCAGCAGGGAGAGGAGGAGTGCTGCCATGGGTAAACGATTTGCCTATTCCATCCCCGCCATGACAAGGCGGCTGCTGAAAATCGCCGGGCCGGTAAAGGGGACTTTGTGGGTCTCCACTTTGGCCAGCGTTGTGGGGAATCTTTCCCAAATGGGGCTGATGGGCTTTGGGGCCATGCTGCTTTTGTCCTGCGCCGGAATGGTGGGCGGCCCGCCCTGGGGGTACGCCGGACTCATGGGGTTTTCCGCCCTGCTTATCGTTTTGGGGCGGTATATCGAAGGGGTGGTCTCCCACGCGGGGGCCTACCGGCTTTTGGCCAGCATGCGGGTGCATTTGTATGGGACCATCCGGAAGCTGGCGCCAGCCTGCCTGATGGACCGGGAGAAGGGCGACCTGCTCAACATTGCGGTGTCTGATATTGAAACAGTGGAATTCTTCTTCGCCCACACCATCGGCCCCATGTTCACCGTGATTCTTCTGCCCTGCGTGACCTTAGGGCTGGCGCTGTGGTTCCAGCCCCTGTTCGCTGCCGTACTGCTGCCGGTGTATTTGGTGGTCAGCGTGGTGTTTCCCTTGGCGGCTGTAAAGGCGGGCCGGGGAATGGGCATGCGGTACCGCGCCCGGCTGGGGGAGATGAAATCCCTGGTGCTGGAGAGCGTCTACGGCCTGCGGGATATCCAGATTTTCGGCTTTGGCGCCCGCCGGCTGGAGCAGGTGCAGGAGAAGAACCGGCAGGTCAACCAAGCGGCCCACGGCATGACGCTCCACCGGCAGGCGGTGTCTGCGGCGCCCACCTTCTTTGTCTACCTGGCCCGCATCCTCGTGATTGGGGTGGCATCCTGGCTGGCGGCGTCCGGCGCGCCCAACCCGGTGGGGACGGTGGTGCTTTCCTTTGTGGCGGCGGCCTCTTTTTCCTCCACCCAGTCTCTGACTATGGTGGTCTCCAGCCTGCTGGAAACCTACGCCGCCGCGGAGCGGCTGTTCCTCATCGAGGACACGCCCCCGGAGGTCACCGAGCCTGTCCATCCCGTCTCCTGCGGGCCCATCCGCTCCATCCAGTTCGACCATGTGGGCTTTTCCTACAGTAGCTCCTCCCGGGCCATATTAGAGGACTTCTGCCTGGAACTCTCCGGCCATGAAAAGCTGGGCATTGTGGGGGAGAGCGGCATTGGCAAATCCACGGTGCTCCGGCTGCTGCTCCGGTTTTGGAACCCCAAAAGCGGGCACATCCGGGTAAACGGCATTCCCCTGGAACGCGTGCCTTTGGAGGAGCTTCGTCGCCGGGTGGCCGTGCTGGAGCAGGACACGTTTCTCTTCAATGGCACGTTGGGGGAGAACATCGCCTTGGGCAAACCAGACGCCTCTCGGGAGGAAATCGCGGAGGCGGCCCGCCAGGCGGGGCTGGAAGAATTTATCAAAAACCTGCCCCAGGGGTACGATACCCCCATGGGCCAGATGGGGGCCAGGCTGTCCGGCGGTGAGCGGCAGCGGGTGGGCATTGCCCGGGTGATGCTATTGGATCCGGACGTGATTGTCATGGACGAGCCCACCAGCAGCCTGGACGTGCTCCACGAAAAGGAGCTGTTGCGCACTCTCCAGGAGGCCTGCGGGGACAAGCTGCTGCTGATTGTCTCTCACCGGCCCTCCACCCTCACCGGCTGCGACCGGATCGTCCGGCTGGAAAATGGCAGGGCAGTGGAAGAAAAAGGAGGCATGAACCAATGAACAAGATCCAAACGCCCGGAAGACATCCCCTTTCCATCCCTGTGAAGGGCGGGCAGCCCATAGAAGGTGTGCGCCTGGTGGGAAATCAGCCGGGAAAGACCTTGGTGGTCACTGCCGGCGTCCACGGGGACGAATATGTGGGCATCCAGGCGGTGCGGGAGCTGCTGGCCCAGCTTTCTCCGGGGGAGCTTTCAGGGCAGGTGATCTTTGTGCCGGTGGTCAACGCCGGTGGCTTTTTCGCCGGCACCTACCGTGTCCCGGAGGACGGGGAAAATTTAAATCGCTGCTTCCCGGGGGCCAAGGGGGAAACCTACACCTGGAACATGGCTTCCGCCCTGGAAGCGGCCCTCTATCCCCAGGCGGACTTCCTGCTGGACCTTCACGGCGGCGGAATTTACGAGTCCATGGAGCCCTTGGCGTTCTTTCCCGTGGACGCCGGGGAGAGGGTAAAGTCAGTGGCCCGCCAGGCGGGGAAGGCTTTGTCCCTGACCTTTTTGGTGCAGTCCTTCGCCAGGGACGGGCTGTACAGCTGGGCGGCTCAGCAGGGGATTCCCGCTCTTCTGGTGGAGCGGGGCGGCGGCGGAACCTGGAGCAGAGCGGAAGTGGACGCCTGCAAGGAGAACATCCTCCAGCTGCTGGATTATCTGGAGATCCGCCCCTATGGAAGCCGGAAGGGAACGCCGCGGGAGGTGGAGGACGCTCACTATGAAACCGTACAGGCCAACGGCTATTGGTATCCCGAAAAGCAGCCGGGAGACACTTTCGCCCAGGGAGAACTTCTGGGCCGTGTGGAAAGCGGGGAAGGGGAGACCCTGCAGGCCATCACCGCCCCCTTTGACGGCGTGGTGCTGTACCAAACACATATCCTGGGTGTGAGCAAGGGGATGCCCCTTTTGGCCTATGGAAAGCTGCGGGCGGAAGGGGGGCTTTCCGCCCAGGAAACAGAAAGGATGCCATGATCGTGAACAAAAATAACAGGACGCAGACCTCTACCAGTGAGAGGAACAAGCTTCATCTGGTGTTCCCAGGGATTTGGCTGATGTATCAGGACGTGGAGACCTAAGGAGATAGGGCATAGCATCAAGAAGAGGAGGCTGAATTGTGCTGGCAGAATTTCTGGCTGACCAAGGGGACTGGACATCGGTGATGCCCGGCGCCCGGGCCTGCATGTTTTCCCTGGATGAGCGGCCGGGTCCATTGCCTCTCCAACTGGAACACCTGCACTTTGAGACCCTGTTCTGCCTGCGGGGGTCCGTGACCTTGACGCGGCAGGACGGTTCCTTTCTGAAAGCTGGCGCCCAGCAGGTGCTGCTCCTCACGGACCTCGCGGGCTTTACCGGCGCCAATGTGGACGCGCCCTTGGAAGGCGTTTTGGTGGCAGTGGATGCCCGGGGCGCCCGAGAGAGCCTAAAAAGCATCTGCAATCTGCTGGGCGGTTTGACCCTGGACACAGGCCGGGTGCGGCGGTGGATGTCCAGCCATGGAGGCTGCGCGGTGGTAGGCCCCGCCCACTGGAGCCGGGCAGCCTTTGCCGACCTGGACAGCCTTCCCAAAAGCGAGCGGGCACGCTGGTGCGTGTGGAAGTCGGTGGAACTGCTCTATCTGCTCTCCACCCAGGAGGAACAGGAGAGGGATGCACTCCCAAGCCCGATGCCGGACCGGAACCTTGCCCGGCAACTGGCGGAGACACGCCGGTACATGGAAGAGAACCTGGACGAGCCTCTCACCATCCCCGCCTTGAGCCGCCGGGCGTGTCTCTCTGCCACCACGTTTAAGGAGGAGTTCCGCCGGCTGTATGGCCTGCCCGTCCACACTTGGCTGCGGCAGCGGCGGATGGAGCGGGCGGCGGAACTGCTGCATACGTCCGGATTAAGTTTGGAGACAGTGGCACAAGCGGTGGGGTACAGCAGTGTCAGTCAATTTGCCGCTACTTTCCGGCGGTACTATGGGGTGACCCCTGGAAAGTATCGAAAAAATGTCTGATCCGACAACAATTCGGCCGATTCGGCAATGCAGCTGTGCGGAGCATCTGCTATAATACATCAATACGCAAAGGAACATGATTGTTCCCCAACAGGAGGAGATCTGAATGAAACAACATCGCTTCTGGGCCTGGGGCGCCGTGATCTGTATGGTCATGGTGATGATCACGGGCTATAAACGTAAATAATATAGAGAAAGGAAGAATGTTCCATGATGAAGCACTATGTCAGACTGGCCTGCTTCGTGGGCGGCGCTCTGTTTGGCTCTGTCGGCGTGAAATTGCTTGCCAGCAAGGACGCCAAGAAGGCCTATACCCACATTGCCGCCGCTGGCCTGCGGATGAAGGACAGTGTGATGGAAACCGTTACATCCGTGCAGGAGAACGCCGCCGACATCCTGGCCTCCGCCAAGGACATCAACGAGGCCCGGGCCGCCAAGGAGGCCGAGGCCCAGGTAGACGGCCAGGAGGCTTAAAAAACTGCGGAAGGGAGCCGGTAAGCGGCTCCCTTTTTCCATGAGGAGTGATTTGCTATGAGAGCGACCATCGAACACGAAAGTCGGGGTCGGATGCGCTTGCGGCTCCGGCAGAAGAAGATGACTCTCCGGCAGGCAGACCTGCTGGAGGCCTGGCTGAAAGGTCAGCCCTGGGCGCGGGACGCCGTGGTTCACGAGCGCACCTGCTGTGTCATCCTGACGTATGGGGGAGATAGGGAAACGGTACTCTCCGCCATCGGCAGCTTCACCTGGGCTGGAGCGGAGGAAACGGTCACCCTGCCCAGCCACAGCACGAGAGCCCTGAACCGGGAATTTCAAGAAAAACTGGTGGGCAAGGTGCTGATGAAAGGGGTTTCCACGCTGTTTTTTCCTACCCCTCTGCGCATCGCCCGGGTAGTCTGGCACATGATCCCCTTCCTTTCCAAAGGCCTCCGATGCCTGGGGCGGCGGCGGATCAAGGTGGAGTTGCTGGACGCCCTCTCCATCGGTATCTCTGTTTTCCGCCGGGACTTCGGCACTGCGGGCACCGTCATGTTCCTGCTGGAGATCGGCGAGTTGCTGGAGGACTGGACACGGAAGAAGTCCGTGGCCGACTTGGCGGAGAGCCTGTCCCTCCATGTGGATCGGGTGTGGCTGAAAACGCCGGCAGGGGACGTGCTCACTCCCATCGGCCAGATTAGGCCCGGCGACCAGGTGGTGGTCCGGGCTGGGGGTGTCATCCCCCTGGACGGTGTGGTGGCCCAGGGAGAGGCTACCATCAACCAGGCATCCCTTACCGGAGAGTCCGTCCCCGTGGCCAAGCGGCCCGGCAGTGCGGTATACGCCGGTACCGTGGTGGAGGAGGGGGAGTGTATCCTGGATGTGAAACAGGCCTCCGGCCAAGGCCGGTATGACCAGATTGTGGAGATGATCCAGCGGTCCGAGCAGATGAAGTCTGCCACCGAGGCCAAGGCGTCCAACTTGGCGGATACATTGGTGCCCTTCACGTTTGCCGGGAGCTTGTTGAGTTTTGCCCTCACCCGGAATGTGACACGGGCCCTGTCGGTGCTGATGGTGGACTTTTCTTGTGCACTAAAATTGGCTATGCCCCTTGCGGTGCTCTCCGCGATGCGGGAGGCAGGCCGAGAGCACATCACCGTGAAAGGCGGCAAATTCCTGGAGGCGGTGGCGAAAGCGGACACCATTGTCTTTGACAAGACCGGCACCCTGACCCATGCCTGCCCCCGGGTAGCAGAGGTGGTTCCCTTCAATGGAAAAGATGAGGCGGAGATGCTCCGTCTGGCCGCCTGCCTGGAGGAACACTTCCCCCACTCCATGGCCAACGCAGTGGTGGAGGAAGCCCGGCGCAGGGGCCTTCGCCACGAGGAGCGCCATGCCACGGTGGAGTATCTGGTGGCCCATGGGATTGCCAGTTCGGTGGATGGGGAGCAGGTGCGCATTGGCAGCGCCCACTTTATCTTTGAGGATGAACAGTGCGTGATTCCCGAGGACGAGCAGGCCAAGTTCGACGCCTTGTCCCCGGCGTTTTCCCAACTCTATCTGGCCATCGACGGGGTGCTCTCCGCTGTAATCTGCATATCCGACCCCCTGCGGGAGGAGGCGAAGGACGTGCTCTCCGCCCTCCGGGGCCTGGGGGTGAAAAACGCTGTCATGCTCACCGGGGACAGTCCCCGCACCGCCGCTGCCATCGCAGAGCAGCTGGGGGTGGACGATTTCCGGGCCGGGGTGCTCCCCTCAGACAAGGCGGACTATGTTGCCGCCCTGCGGCGGGAGGGGCACACCGTCCTCATGGTGGGGGACGGCATCAACGATTCCCCAGCCCTCTCCGAGGCGGACGCCGGCATTGCCATCAGCGATGGGGCTGCCATTGCCAGGGAGATCGCCGACATCACCATCGCCGCAGACAGCCTATGGGAACTGGTGCGCCTGCGGCAGCTGTCCATGGCCTTGCTGCACCGCATCCAGAACAACTACCGTTTCGTCATCGGTTTCAACGGCGCGCTCATCGGCCTTGGCGTGGCGGGCGTCCTGCCACCTGCCACCTCCGCCATGCTCCACAACCTCTCCACACTCGCCGTGAGCCTCCACAGCATGAGCGCCCTGCCCATCTCAAAACCCGATCAACGGTCTTGACCACGAAGTCCGGTGCGTGAGCACCGGGCTTTTTCTGGTTTTCCCCTTGGCAAATGCTCCCGACAGTCGCAGTATAACGGCGTTATATCGCGCTGTTATAAGGTGGCTGCTTTATGGAAGAGAGAACCACTGCCACTCTGGAAAAATCCAGGAAGCTGCGCGGGCGGAGTTCCTGGACAAAGGGTTTCAGGGCACATCCCTGTGGCAGATCGTGAAGAACGCCGGGGTGACTACCGGGGCCTTCTACGGCTATTTCTCCAGCAAGGAAGCCCTGTTCAACGCCCTGGTGGAGCCCCATGCTGCCGCCCTCATGGGCAAGTTCATGGAGGCCCAGATCACCTTTGCCGAGCTGCCTGAAGAACAGCAGCCGGAGCACATGGGGGTGGAATCCGGCACCTATCTGGACTGGATGGTGGACTACATCTGCCAGCACCGGGAGCCGGTGAAGCTGCTCCTCACCCGCGCGGAGGGCACCAGCTACGAGCACTTCGTCCACAACATGGTGGAGGTGGAGGTAGAATACACTCTCCAGTACATGGAGGTTCTCCGCCGCCTGGGGAAGGATATTCCCGTGCTGGACAAATCCCTGTGCCACATCATTGCCAGCGGGATGATGGGCGGTATCTTCGAAATCGTGGTCCACGATATGCCCCGGGAACAGGCCTTGCGGGATGTGGATCAGCTGCGGAATTTCTACACTGCCGGATGGCTGAAATTGATGGGGGCTTGACCCCTATCTTTTTTGGATATTGGTTAGGTAATGCTAACTATTTTGATAAGGAGGGATCACTGTGAAAGAAAAGAAACCAAGCAGTCTTGCCCGCATCTTGGGCTATGCGGGCGGGCACAAAAACCTGACGATCCTGGGCTGTATCCTGTCCGCCCTGTCGGCGGTGCTGGGGCTGGCGCCCTACCTGTGTGTCTGGCTGGTAGCCAGGAGCATACTGGCCGCTTGGCCCAGCCTGGATGGGGGAGGGGATCTGGGCCGTTTTGGCTGGATGGCGGTGTGGTTTGCTGTTGGCAGCATCCTGCTGTACTTTGCCGCCCTTATGTCTACCCATATCGCAGCCTTCCGCACCGCCCGGAACATCCGGCGGGCAGCTATGGCACATGTGCTGAAGCTCCCCCTGGGCTTTTTTACCGGGAATCAGTCGGGGCGGCTGCGCAAGCTCATCGACGACAACGCCGGGCTCACCGAGGACCTGCTGGCCCACAAGCTCCCCGACCTGGCCGCCACGGCGGTGACGCCCATCGCCGCCATCGTCGTGCTGTTCCTCTTTGACTGGCGGATGGGTCTTCTGTGCCTGCTCACCATGGTGCTGGCTTTGCTGTCCATGTGCCTGATGATGGGCGGCAAGAACGCTGGTTTCTTCCACCGCTATCAAAAGGAGATCGAGCGCATGAGCGGCGAGGCGGTGGAGTATGTCCGGGGCATCCCGGTGGTGAAAATGTTCCAGCAGACGGTCTACTCCTTCAAGGCCTTCTACGCCGCCATCCAGGATTACAGCAACCTGGCCAGCCAGTACGCCATGAGCTGCCGGACAGGCCAGACTTGTTTCCTTACATTTATCAACGGGGCCTTCGCCCTGCTGATCCCGGCAGCGCTGCTGATTGCCTCCGGCGGGGACGTGCGGACGGCGCTGGTGAACCTGATTTTCTACGCCCTGTTTGCCCCCGCCTGCGGTCAGATGATCAACCGCATCATGTATATGAGCGAGGCGGTGATGGAGGCCGACGAGGCCATCGGCCGTCTGGATGAGATCCTGAGCCAGCAGCCCATGGAGGAGCCGAAGGTCCAAAAAAGGCCGACCAGCGACGCCGTAGTCTTTGACCATGTGACCTTCACCTACCCCGGCGCGGATCGGCCTGCGCTGAAAGATGTGAGTTTTTCTGTCCAGCCCGGTGAAGTGGTGGCTCTGGTGGGACCCTCCGGCGGGGGCAAGACCACCGCCGCCAGCCTGATCCCCCGGTTCTGGGATGTGGACAGCGGCAGCGTCACCGTAGGCGGCGCGGACGTGCGGGAGCTGGACAGCGCTGCCCTCATGGGGCAGGTGGCCTTTGTGTTTCAGGATACCCGGCTGTTCAAGGAGAGCTTGCTGGAAAATATCCGGGCCGCCCGGCCGGACGCCTCCCGGGAGGAGGTGCTTGCGGCCGCCCATGCCGCCCAGTGCGATGACATCCTGGAAAAGCTGCCCCAGGGGCTGGACACGGTGGTGGGCGCCAAAGGCGTCTGCCTCTCCGGCGGGGAGCAGCAGCGCATTGCCCTGGCCCGGGCCATTTTGAAGGACGCTCCTATCGTGGTGCTGGACGAGGCCACCGCCTTCGCTGACCCGGAGAACGAGCATCAGATCCAAAAGGCCTTTGAGACGCTGACCCGGAACAAAACAGTGCTGATGATCGCCCACCGGCTGTCCACGGTGCAGAATGCGGACAACATCATCGTCTTAAACGAAGGAAAGATCGCGGAACAGGGCAGCCACAGCGCTCTATTGGAGAAAAACGGCGTCTACGCCGCCATGTGGGCGGACTATCAGCGCAGCGCCCAGTGGAAGGTCGGAAAGGAGGCAACGGTATGATAAAGAAATTACAACACATCTTCGCCCTCAGCGAGAAGGGCGCAAAGGATCTTGTCAAGGCAGTGGTCTGGTGCTTCGTGTGCAATCTGGCTCTCATGTTCCCCGTCGGGGCGGTTCTGTTCACGGTCCAGCACCTGCTTGGCTGTCTGGAGGGCGGTGGCAGTCCCACGGACGGGTTCTGGCTCTATGTGGGCTTTGCCCTGGCGGTGCTGGTCCTACTGTTCGTCCTTCACTGGTTCCAGTACGCCTCTCTCTACATCGCCACCTACCGGGAGAGCGCCAACCGCCGGGTGAGCCTGGCGGAGACCCTGCGCAGACTCCCCCTGTCCTTTTTCGGGAACCGTGATCTCAGCGACCTGACCTCCACCATGATTGCCGACTGCTCCAGCCTGGACCAGATGTTCTCCCACTATGTGCCCCAGCTGTTCGCATCCATCGGTTCCACGCTGGTGATCGGGGCGTGCATGTTCGCCTGCGACTGGCGCATGGCCCTGGCGGTGCTGTGGGTGGTGCCTGTGGCGGTGGCGCTGACGGCGGGCTCCAAGAAAATCCAGGATGCCTTCGGAACGAAAAACATCCTGAACAAGCGGGCGGTGGCCGACTGCATCCAGGAGGGGCTGGAGACCATCCGGGACATCAAGGCCTGCCACCGGCAGGAGCGGTATCTTGGCGACCTGGAGGCAAAGCTGGCCGCCATGGAAGGCAGTTCCATCCGGTCCGAGTTGGCCACCGGCGTGTTCGTGTGCTCCGCTCAGGCATTCCTGCGGTTGGGGCTTGCCACCACGGTGCTCACCGGCGGGGCGCTGCTGCTGGCCGGGGAGCTCTCTTTCCTCTATTTCCTGGGCTTCCTGTTCGCCGCTGCCCGGCTGTACGATCCCCTGGGGGTGGTGCTCCAGAACATCGCCGCCACCTTCAACACCAAGCTGCAAATTGAACGGATGCGCTCCATCCTGGAGCAGCCGGTGCAGACAGGAACAGACAACTTCCACCCCGACCGATACGACATCACCTTTGACCATGTCTCCTTTGCCTACCGGGAGGGCGCTGGAGTGCTGGAGAATGTGAGCTTCACCGCCCGCCAGGGGGAGGTCACAGCCCTCATTGGTCCCTCCGGGGGCGGGAAGTCCACGGCCTGCAAGCTGGCTGCCCGGTTCTGGGACGTCACCGGCGGGAAGGTGTCTCTGGGTGGGACGGATGTGTCCACGGTAGACCCGGAGACCCTCCTGCGCTCCTACTCCATGGTGTTCCAGGATGTGGTGCTGTTCCGGGATACGGTAATGGAGAACATCCGCCTGGGCCGCCGGGGCGCCACCGATGAGGAGGTGCTGGAGGCCGCCAAAGCCGCCCAATGCGATGAATTCATCCGCAAACTGCCCCAGGGCTACCAGACGGTGATCGGGGAGAACGGCTCCACCCTTTCCGGTGGGGAGCGGCAGCGGATCTCCATCGCCCGGGCCCTGCTGAAGGATGCGCCGGTGGTGCTGCTGGACGAGGCCACCGCCAGCCTGGATGTGGAGAACGAGAGTGCCGTCCAGACCGCCCTCTCCCGTCTGCTTCAAGGCAAGACAGTGCTGGTTATAGCCCACCGGATGCGCACCGTGGCGGGGGCCGACCACATCGTGGTGCTGGAGGACAGCCATGTGGTCCAGCAGGGCACCCCGGCGGAGCTGATGGAGCAGGGCGGCCTCTACCGCCGCATGGTGGAGCTTCAGAACGAGAACGCCCAGTGGCGGCTGGGTTAATTTTTCCGTCTATTCAAGTTCATTCGTTTTTTCCTTCGGGAGTACAATATCCTTTGGCTGTTCAAGCAACATGTGCGGGGTATCTTCCGAAACGCA
>OLOQ01001974.1_pt1 | contig 18001 bp, 18 predicted proteins | sample 1673101 | NCBI WGS metagenome assembly OLOQ01 (sample SAMEA3136754, study PRJEB25190) | human gut metagenome | biome: human gut; feature: human-associated habitat; material: faeces | place: Austria | collected 2013 | reverse complement strand
GCAGATACGCCTATAATTTTTGAAAATTCATGTATAGAATAATATTTACTCAAAGTATCAACTCCTTTCAATAATATTCTACTCTAATATCTTATAAAACTCAAAAAGAGACTGCCGTTTCAGACAATCTCTTTGTATTATACCCTTTTCCTGCCCTTTCCGCAATCGTTATTATGCTCTTCTGACTTCAGTTTTAACTGCTCATGCTCGTTTCGCTGCAAGTATTAATCATTATTTCAGAAGAATGATGCTCTGCGGCGGCATGTGCAGATACACATGGGCGCCTTTTTGAGGCAGGTATTTAGCTGCTCCGTGTTCTCCGACTTTGGCGACTTTCCACCAGATCCGCTCGCCATTCGGCACTCTGAAAAAGCAATACCATTCAAAGGGCAGTTCTGAAACATTTTCCACAGTGACGCCAATAACGTTTTTCATATTCTCCGGTTTTTCTATCAGTACGTCGATATAATGGGCGCGGATACCGACGGCATGGATGTCATCAGCGACCGTTTCGTCCACTTCAAGAGTACAATGCCAATGCGGCACTTCGATACTGTTTTCAGCAATTTTGATGGCCTCAGTAATATTTTTGCAGCCTGTCAGCCGGGCTGCTTCTCTGTATCCCGGCTGATCAAAGATGTCTTTGGTGTCACCAGTGACAATAACCCGGCCCTGATCCAGAATCAACAGTCTGTCACAGAACTGATAAATTTCATCTCTGCTGTGGGATACCATAATCACATCCCCGGCATAATCACTAAGCTGTCTGATCATATCTTCCAGAAGCTGCTCTTTCAAGAAGCTGTCCAGCGCTGAAAATGGCTCATCCAACAAAAGCATCTGAGGCTCACTGGCAAGGATTCGGGCTAATGCTACTCGCTGCTGCTGTCCGCCGGATAATTCATTCGGCATACGTCCGCCAAGATTCTGAAGGGCAAACTGTTCCAGAAGTCTGTCAATTTCTTTCTTCTTCGCATCACCGCTTTTCTTCATGGCAATGCCGATATTCTCTGTCACTGTCATTGTCGGAAACAATGCGTACTGCTGAAAAAGATAGCCAATGTGTCGCTCTCTTGCCGGCATATCGATCTTCGCCGCACTATCATAAACAATCCTTCCGTCCACAATAACTTTCCCTGAATCCGGCTTCACCAGACCTGCAATCATCTTCAGCGTCATGCTCTTACCCATACCGGAACCGCCGAGAATACCAAGACTGCCGCCATCATGCTCAAAAGCAACATCCATCTGGAATCCCTTAAACTTTTTATGTAATTCTACTGATAATGCCATTTTACCACCTTTGAATCTTGCTGATGCCATGCATGGTTATGATGTTGATTGCAAAAATAAAGACAAAGGCAATGGTCACCAGAACAATCACCCAGAAACCAGCCACATCATAGTTCTGTGCACTGACTTCTGCGGCGATCGCCACCGCCATGGTTCTGGTCTTTCCAAGAATATTGCCCGCCAGCATGGATGTCGCACCATATTCACCCAAAGCTCTTGCAAAGGTTAAAATCGTTCCAGATGCAATGCCCGGTCCCGCTACCGGAATAACAACCTTTCTGAAAATCGTCCACTCTGATAAGCCCAGTGTCCTTCCTGCATAAATGTAATTCACATCCACCTGCTCAAAAGCTGCTCTTGCATTTCGATACATCAACGGGAATGCCACCACTGTCGCCGCCAGAACACATCCCGGCCAGGATAAAACAACTTTAAGCTGATAATGTTCCCACAGGTAAATACCAAGGGGGCGCTTCAAGCTGAATATAAGCAGCAGCAAAAAGCCGGCAACTGTCGGCGGCAGTACCAGCGGCAGATTCAGAATGCCATCCAGAATACTCTTGGATAACGGCTTCAATTTCATTGCCCATCTCGCACAGGCAATCCCGCCAAAAAAAGCCACCACCGTTGCTATAATCGCTGTTTTCAACGATATAAGCAACGGACTCATGTTAATTGATGCAAGAAAATCCATATTTTTCGAATACAGCTGCTGCTTCAGGTGTCTTGAGATAATCAACAAAAGCCTTAGCTGCTGCAACTTCAGCATCATCTGCTTCAGTATTCTTTACAAGACCAACAGGGTAGATAACTTTGGATTTAAGCTCTGTATCATTGGCTGTTGCGATGACATCAACCTTGTCTGCAACTGAAGCTGCATCTGTTGCATAAACGATACCAACTTCATTGCTGCCTTCGCTGACTGCAGCAAGTACAGCACTTACGTCTTCGCATTCATTAATCTCCATCGCCATTACCTGATCTGTAATACCAAGGTTGTTAAAAATCTCTCTTGCATACTGGCCAACAGGAACTGTGTCAGCTGCAAGTGCAAGGTTTGCCGCATCTGTAATATTCTCAAAACCTGTAACCTTTGTCTCTGTACCAGCCGGTTTGATCAGCTGAACTTTGTTTTCAAGAAGATCTGTAACATCTGCTTCCTGAACATATCCGCCTTCAACAAGTGCATTCATCTGCTTTGTTGCTGCTGAGAAGAATACGTCACAAGCGCCGCCTTCTTCGATCTGTGTCTGAAGCTTGCCTGAGCTGCCTGCATTGAAGACAAGATCAACATTTGGCTGAACAGATTTATAATTGACTGAAATTTCATCCATGGCATTGCTCAAGCTGGCTGCAATATACACCTGAACAGTTGCTGCTTCGTCCTCAGCTGCCTGTGTCTCAGATACTGCTTCTGTGGAAACTGCTGACTCTGTTGATGCTGTCGCTTCTGTTGCCTTTGTTGTTTCTGTGTTCTTATTTCCGCAGCCTGCTAAAGCTACTGCAATCATGCAAAGTACAAGAACACTGCTTACTAACTTTTTCATTCGATTCCCCTCCTATATAAATAGAAAATCTTACTAACATCAGCATACTGAATTTAACCTTAAAAGTCAAATAGTCGAGCACCCCAAAAACAATGTGCTTGCCATTTTATGTCAACTGTATTATACTCTATTTATAGATGGAATCAATATATTCTATAAAAAACACCGCACTTACAGCCTTTTTTCAAAAATTATTTTATTTAACCTTAAAACTATTGTTCTTTTCAATAAACAGGAGTTTTTGTATGGAATTAAAACAGTTAGAGGCCTTTGTGGCCGTTGTTGATTATAATAGCTTTTCTGAAGCCGCCCGCCATCTTTTTCTGACCCAGCCAACAGTCAGCGCCCATGTGGCTTCCCTTGAAAAGGAATTGGATACCAAGCTCATTTCCCGCACCACAAAGAAACTGCACGTCACCCCTCAGGGATATGATCTCTATGATTCTGCAGTCTCCATGCTGAAAATCCGGGATCATATTCTCAATGAATTTGTCGGCTCTCACAAACAGATTATTGAACTTGGGGCATCCACCATTCCATCTTCCTATGTGCTTCCTGAAGTGCTCAGTGCCTTCGGTCAATTAAACCCGGATATTTATTTTCATTCTGAATTATCTGACAGCATGGGCATTATCCAGCAGGTTGAAAACGGCCGCCTTGATTTTGGACTGGTGGGAATGACCACTGATTCATCAGAGCTGATTTTTATCCCTTTTCTTGAGGATGAGCTTGTCATCGTCACCCCGGTTACCCCCCATTACCTGGAGATTTCCAAAAAAAATGTAACCATTGCAGCTTTTTTAAATGAACCTTTTATTCTTCGTGAAAAAGGTTCCGGTACAAAAAAAGCCATCGACCGGTATCTTGAACAGCAGCGTATTGCATCGGGAGCCATCAATGTTGTAGCACGTATGAATGACCTGGAAGCAGTCAAACGCTCCATCATTAACGGACTTGGCATCTCCATTCTCTCAGCCAAATCTGTCCAGGACCTGAATGCCAGCCGACAGGTTTTGATTTTCCCGTTGGCGCATCCGGCACCCACGCGAAAACTTTATATCGTATACAGGAAGGAACATGCACTGCTCCCCCATGTTAGACGATTTATACAGTTTGTCAGGAGCTATTATCAGCCTCAATGAGAAAACTCAACCGTAAAAACAGATGGCGGGTCTCTATAACAAACACGTTGATTTATAGAGACCCGCCATCTGTTTTTACGGTTTCGGAGTTTATTGGCATATTCAGGTATTATAAAAAGCTTTTCACTAATATTCGGTTTAAAATAAGCACTCGCTAATCAACAATATCACCTATCTCTTATAATCTAATATTTCTGAAGTCTATCACAAGATTCTCATATATTCCTGCTTTTACTTTGTCTGACAATGTATATTGTTCTGATGTTCCCTGTTCAAAGTTATAGACCAGAATAAGATTTTTGTCAGGGTCGACAACCCAATATTCTCTAACACCGGCTGTACGGTATTTGAATAGTTTCTTATAATAGTCCATTTGTTTGCTGGATGGTGATACGATTTCAACGATCCAATCCGGTGCTCCGGTACAACCTCTGTCATCCAATTTTTTTGGATCACATATCACCGAGATATCCGGCTCTACATAGGTATTGGTATGTTCATCCAGGTATACTGCAAAGGGTGCAACATACACCTCACAGGCACCATGATTTGACCGGATATACTCCCTGATGATGCCAAAAATTTCACCGGACAACTTCTGATGTTTCCTACTAGGCGGTGCCATATAATAGATCTGACCATCGATGAGTTCTGCCCGCTCCCCATCCGGAAGGGCATAGATATCTTCTATTGTATAAATATCTTCTTTCGGTAATGCCATGTCACGCCTCCATTATCTATTCTTTCAATACCAATAGTATTCTCTACTATATAGTATACCATACTGTTCCTGCGCTACACAGCTGTTTCCACAATTTTTTGTAGCGCCTCCATAGACAGCCCTTCAAAAATGATATTCGCTCCATCGAATCTCTCTGCCTGCTCTTTGATTATTTCAATAAATGTCTCAAATGGAACGTATCCCAGCATTTTTTCCTGTGAGATTGAGTAAAAATAAACTTCATATCTGTCACATTTTAACCCTTTCCCTGTTTCCGGATCAGAAATTCCCAATGGCACCTGTCCTTTTAGTGGAAAGATTGTCCGGCAATCCTCTGTCACTACATATCTGCCGACAACACCCACCTCGGTTCTGAAAAACTGAGGCCGCGCATAATAGGCATCTACAGACTGTTTTTCATGCAGCCATCTGCCGAAAGCATCCACATCGTGTCTGAATTTTTCTGCTTCCGGTACACCAAGGACGACCGGGAACATGACACTGTACAATGTCAGGGATTCCTTTTTGCCGGATAAAATATCCCCACAAACACTTTCGAGAACCGTTTCATTAAAGGCCTGCATATCCGGTATCAGCGAAACAAGCTCCGAAAGCGCGGTGATATTGCCGTCCATCTCGATTTCACATTTCCAATAAGATGCAATTCTTTGTATTGCAGCGAAAAAATCATTCAGTCCTTCACGACTGTCGGGGCTTAACGCCCGCAAATCCACATAATCCTTTTTTTCCGGTGTCCACTCGATACTGAAACCGCGGGATATATGATTCGAATGATACAAAATGATTTCATCACTACTTAAATCATTTTCTATTAATTTCATACCATCGCTGGTTCCATAGCACAAATCAGAACCTGTAATCACATGCAATGGCAGTGTCTTTTTTAATAAACCTTTCTGCGTTATTCTGATATCTATTGACATTTCTAACGACACCTTTCTTATGTTCAAAAAGCCGCCGCAGATTTCACAAAATCCACGACGACTTTTTGATTATCGTTCTTCTCGGAAGTAAGAGTTGCCAAGGCTCTCCGGCGGCTGATATTCTTTCTTCTTTCTGAAGCTTGTGAAAATCAGTACGACGATGGTTACAAGGTATGGCAGCATCTTGAATATCTCCTGCATGGAACGGCCAAGCCCCGGTATATAGAGGTAGAGGATATACAGGGCACCAAAGAGGAAAGATCCCCAGATGGCGTTAATAGGCTTCCACAATGCAAAGATAACAAGGGCGATGGCCAGCCAGCCTCTGTCACCGAAACCGTTGTTGGTCCATGTACCGCCTGAATATTCCATAACGAAATACAAACCGCCAAGACCACTGATGGCACCACCGATAATAGTTGCCAGATATTTATAAAGTGTGACATTAATACCGGCTGCATCCGCTGTGGCAGGGCTTTCACCTACTGCTCGAAGATTCAGACCTTTTCTCGACTTATACATAAACCATGAAACAAGGATTGCCAGTATAATGCCGAAATAAGTCATAAAACCATAGGAAAATAAAACATCGCCGATAACAGGGATCTTGGATAATCCCGGAATTTTGGTACGGTAGGTACCGCCTGTCACAGCAACGGAAATCTGACCGACACCGCCTGCCAGCTGTGAAAGAGAGCCACCGAAAAAGTTGCCGAAACCAACACCGAATGTTGTCAGCGCAAGACCTGTAACATTCTGATTAGCTCTCAATGTAATGGTCAGAACACTGTAGATTAATGCACCAAAACCGGAAGCCAACAAGGCACACAGCATGGAAATAAGCACACCCACAATGCCGCTTGGATTCTCTGCTCCGCTTTCATAGATAAAAGCACCCATCAACCCGGCAATACCGCCCATATACATCAGTCCCGGAACGCCCAGATTCAGGTTGCCGGATTTCTCTGTAATAATCTCGCCTGTTGCGCCAAAGAGCATACCGATGCCCTGAGCAATGGCTTTTTGAATAAAAACAATCAATGCACTCATATCATCGGCCTCCCTTACTTATGCGCTTTTGTAAATGCAATTCTGTAGCGGATAAAGAATTCGCTGCCCAGAATAAAGAATAAAATGATACCTGTAATAACATCGGATGCATTCTCATTCAGATTGAACTGTGACGCAATCTGAATAGCACCTTTTTCCATGAAAACAAGGAAGAAGGATACAAGAATCATTACGAATGCATTAAATTTGGATAACCATGCAACGATAATAGCTGTAAAGCCACGACCGCCGGCAGTTGATGTAGAAATTGTATGGCTGGCACCGCTGACCAGAAGGAAGCCGGCAACACCGCATATACCGCCTGAAATACCCATTGTACGGATAATGGTGCGCTTTACATTGATGCGGGCATAGCGGGCCGTATCCTGGCTTTCACCGACAACAGCAACTTCATAGCCCTGCTTGCTGTATTTCATATAGATATACATGCCAATGGTAAATACAAGAACAATCACGACATTCCAACCGTAAGTCAGTCCGCCCAGTTCCGGCAGCCATCCGGCGCGGGTCGCTGAATTGATAATACCGACCGTATTGGAACCTGCCGGATTTTCCCAGTAAACAATACAGAATGTAACAATCTGCATAGCCACATAATTCAGCATCAAGGTAAACAATGTCTCATTTGTATTGAAATAAGCCTTGAAAATCGCCGGAATAACGCCCCAGATAACACCTGCTGCCATGCTGGCCACAAACATCAGGATCATCAGAACCGGTGTCGGCAGTGAATCGCCGGCATATATCATTAATGCAGCCGTAGCTGCACCGCCCACAAGAATCTGGCCTTCTGCACCGATATTCCAGAATTTCATCTTGAAAGCCGGTGTCAGGCCGATAGCGATCAACAGAAGAACCATTGTATCTCTGATCGTCACCCATGCTCTTCGGCTGGTACCGACAGCACCTGAAAAAATACCTTTGTACACTTCAACAGGATTCATCTTTGTCAATCCAAAAATCACGATCGCACAGACAATCAGTGAAAGCAGCACTGCAATCAGTCTGATCAGCCATGCTTTCCACCAGGCAATAGAATCCCTGGCCGCAATATGCAATGAAGAATCTTTAAACATGGCTCTCCTCCTTCTGTCCTTTCGTCATCAATAATCCGATTTCATCCTTTGTCGCTGTTCTGCCGTCTACGATACCTGTTGCACGGCCGCCGCACAATACAAGAATTCTATCAGATATTTCAAGCAATACGTCCAAATCTTCAATAACGCAGATAACCGCAACACCCTTCTTCTTCTGCTCGTTCATCAGATTATAAATCTGATAAGAAGAATTGATATCCAGGCCTCGCACAGGATAAGCCACAAGAAGAATATCCGGATGCATGGCAATTTCACGGCCTACAAGTACCTTTTGGACATTACCGCCGGACAATCGTCCAACAGGGGTTGAAACTCCCGGTGTCACAATGCCAAGCTTGTCAATCAGGCGTTCAGCCAGCTCTCTCGGTTTCTTTCTGTCCGCAAATATACCTTTGCCCTCTCTGTAGCTGCGAAGCATCATATTGTCCGTCATATCCATAGAGGCAACAAGTCCCATACCCAGTCTGTCCTCCGGAACAAAGGAAATATGCGCAATATGTATACTTTCTTTGGAAATGTGTTCCGGGGATTTGCCTGAAATAACAACTTCCTTTCCATGCTCGTTCACACAGCTGATAGTGCCTTCTGCAATCGGGCAAAGATTTGTAATAGCCTCCAGCAGTTCCTTCTGTCCGCTGCCTGCAATTCCGGCCACACCAAGAATTTCGCCGCCAAAGGCAGTAAAGCTGACATCATCCAGTGACTTCACCCCTTCATTATCCAGACAGGTAAGACCGGATACTTTTAGGATTTCCCTTGGATTCTCCGGTTCCGGGCGATCAATATTCAGACTGACCTTTTCACCAACCATCATCTCTGTCAGCGAACTTTCTGTTGCATCACATGTATTCACCGTACCGATATACTTACCTTTTCGCAAAACGGAAACTCTGTCTGAAAGTGCCAGTACTTCGTGCAATTTATGTGTAATGATAATAATAGAACGACCATCCGCTCTCATGTTTCTGAGTACCGCAAATAACTTCTCTGTCTCCTGCGGTGTCAGAACGGCTGTTGGTTCATCCAAAATCAGAATGTCCGAACCACGATAAAGCATCTTCACGATTTCAACAGTCTGCTTCTCTGATACGGACATTTCGTAAATCTTCTTCCGGCAATCCAATTCAAATCCATACTTATCAACCAGTGCCTGAATGTCCTTGATGACCTCATCCATGTTCAACGTCATCTTTCCCGGCAATCCCAGAATGATATTCTCTGCTGCTGTCAGCACTTCGATTAACTTAAAATGCTGATGGATCATTCCGATTCCCAGATCAAAAGCATCTTTCGGAGAAGAAATCATGACTTCTTTGCCGTTTACAAATATCTGTCCTTCATCCGGGAAATAAATGCCCGACAGCATATTCATCAATGTGGTCTTACCGCTTCCGTTTTCACCCAGAAGAGACAGGATCTCTCCTTTTCTTACGGTCAGATTAACACTGTCATTGGCAATGACTTTTTCACCAAAACGTTTTGTAATATTTTTTAATTCAATGGCATTTACTGCTTCCACCATCAAGCCTCCTTCAACATACCAAAATGAGGCTGTCGTGCGACAGCCCCACTTCAGATATCATACGATTACTGTGTTACTGCTGTAATGCCATCGATGATGAAATCGAAAGCTGGTGCAGAAGCTTTTTCTGATTCATGGAAATAACCATCGCTGATGTATTCGCTGTCAGCATCTGTCAGTTCCTTGCCATTTACAGTGAATGTAGAGGTATCAAATATATGAAGGCTGCCATCAATGATCGCATCTTCAACTTCTTTAACCTTTTCAGCTGTACCTTCTGCAACGACCTTGTCATTGAGGTCTGTCAGTTTGTCTGCGCCTTCAGCAAAACCCTTGCACCAGTCTGTATCAATAGCTGTACCGTCGATGACGCATTTTGTTGCATATTCATAATAAGGTTCCCAGTTAATGGAAGCACTTGTCAGAGCTGCATCAGGAGCTGTCGGAATCATAGAGATATTGTAGCCTACACAAGGAACACCTGCTGCCTGACAAGCTGTAGGCGCACCTGTTGTATCTGCATGCTGGCTGATCAGGACACATTTGTCTGCGATCAGAGATTCAGCACATTCTTTCTCAAGGTCAAAACTTGCCCAGCTGTTTGTGTACTTCACTTCCATTGTAGCGGATGGACACTGACTTCTTACACCAAGGAAGAAGGATGTGAAACCGCTGATAACTTCTGCATATGGATAAGCACCTACATAACCAACCTTAGCTGTATCTTCTGTAATCTTGCCATCTGCGATCATCTCATTCAGTTTCATACCGGCTACGACACCTGATACATAACGGGATTCATAGATAGATGTAAAGTAGTTGTGCATATTGGCAAGTCCACTGCCTGCTGCCTGATACCCTGTTGCATGACAGAACTGTACATCCGGAAATTCAGCTGCGGCCTGAAGGATATAAGATTCATGACCAAAGCTGTTGGCAAAAACGATATTGCATCCCTGGTCTGCAAGGTCTACGGCTGCATCATAACATGTCTCATCTTCAGGAATGTTCCATTTGATGATGATCTGATCATCAGAAAGTCCAAGTGCTTCCTGCATACCCTTTGCACCGGCATAATGAGCGGCTGTATAACCCTCATTCTCATCACCGATAAAAATAAAACCAACTTTCAAATCCTTAACATCTACACCTTCGCCAACCTTCTCTGCTGTCTCACCTGTAGATTCTGCTGCTGTTGACTCAGCGGCTGTCTCACTGTCACCTGATGCAGGTGCCTGTGTTTCCTTTGTTCCTGAATTACCGCAAGCTGCAAGAGAAGCAGCCATTACTACGGTCAATACAAGTGCCAAAATCTTTTTCATAGTAACTACCTCCTTATTACGTGTGCTTAAAAACAAAAAGAGGCATGAACTCCTCACTATTCATGCCTCTTTGCATGACAAAATACCATCTCTTTCTGTCATTGTTTTCAAACTATCTGCTAATTTTAGTATAACACTGATTTTCGGTGTGTCAACAATTTCTGTCTTTCGTTTTTCTTATTTCATTTATAAGAATGACTATATTTTCCAGATTTGTGTTATTTTGTCTATAACTATATCTATTTTTATAAAATATTCTGACTATTCTCCGTATCCTTCAGGACCCTTGCTGAGTTTCTGCATCATCATCTCAATTCGCTGCCATTCGGCCTCCGTCTCAATGGCATGGATCAGAATCTGTTCATCCTCCTGCTCCGGATCGTAAGACGCTGCATAAATATTATAATTACCCGTCTCATTGATGGAATTGTCTGTATAAATCACATAATTCTTCCCTGAAAGATCGTCCTCAAAAGCCCCCATCACAGAACCTCTGATAATCTGACCGGTTTCCGTTACAAATGTTATTAAATCTGCCATAAAACCGTCCTATTCCAAGCCGAGACTCTTCTTGGTAAAATTCCAGGAATCTTTGCACATGCGTTCAAGATCATACTTTGCTTCCCATCCAAGTTCTCGCTTTGCCTTTCCAGGGTTCGCATAACAGATGGCAATATCCCCTGCACGACGCGGTTTGATCACATAAGGAATCTTGATACCATTAGCAGCTTCAAAAGCCTTAACAATATCCAGTACACTGTAACCGATACCTGTACCCAGATTGTAAATATTCACGCCTGTAGAAGAAGTTACCTTCTCAACAGCATTCACATGACCCTTTGCCAGGTCAACCACATGGATGTAATCCCTGACACCTGTACCATCCGGTGTATCATAATCATTGCCGAATACCCCCAGACACTCCAGCTTGCCGGCTGCTACCTGTGCAATATAAGGCATCAGGTTGTTCGGAATACCGTTCGGGCTCTCACCAAGGAGACCGCTCTCATGGGCACCGATTGGATTAAAGTAACGAAGCAGTACAACACTCCATTCCGGATCCGGTACACAGAAATCTGAGAAGATTCTTTCAAGCATCAGCTTGGTTGAACCATATGGATTCGTTGTAGATAATGGGAAATCTTCTGTGATCGGTACTGTCTTCGGGGCACCGTAAACAGTTGCTGAAGAACTAAAGATAATGCGCTTACAGCCATATTCATTCATCAGTTCACATAAATTCAATGAACCGGAAATATTGTTCTTGTAATAAGCCAGCGGCTTCTGAACGGATTCGCCAACGGCTTTGAGTGCAGCAAAGTGAATCACCGCATCAAACTTATGCTCTTCAAATATAGGACGCATAGACTCTTTGTCCAGCATATCCGCTTTGTAGAAAATCAGCTTCTTGCCTGTAATCTTCTCCACTCTGTCAACAACATCTATCTTGGAATTGTAAAGATTATCAAAGGCTACAACATCGTAACCTTTATTCAGAAGTTCCACACATGTGTGTGAACCAATATAGCCTGTACCACCTGATACTAAAATTTTCATAATAAAATCCTTTCTGTTATAACTTTTTAGGGCCGCCGCCGATTTGGCAAATATAGAAGTCGGACGGATAGCCGATCTGCTGTCTGTAAATTCTACCAACGTTTTTTATAAAATTGTCGACAGCTTCTGTGCGGACGAGGCTGATGGTGCATCCACCGAAACCTGCGCCTGTCATACGGGAGCCTAAAACACCTTCTGTATCCCATGCTGCTTCAACTAAAGCATCCAGTTCATCTCCTGTGACTTCATAGTCATCCCTCAGGGACTGATGGGATGCGTTCATAAGCCGACCAAATCGGTTCAGATCATTGTTCTCCAGAGCCTGCACAGCCTGAATGGTCCGCGCATTCTCTGAAACAGCATGCCTTGCACGCCTTCTGCAGACATCGTCAGTAATCGCTGCCTGATATTTTTCAAAATCATCCATGGATAACTCACCAAGCTGTCTGATCGATACAACTTTCTGTAAATCAGCCAGTGCCCGCTCACACTCCATGCGTCTGAGGTTATACTTGGAATCAGCCAGACCGCGTTCCTTATTCGTACATGAAATGATCAGCTGCATATTCTGAAGCTGTACCGGTACATAACGATAGGACAAATTCTCTGTATTAAGATAAATCGCCTGATGCGCTCTGCCCATGGCCACAGCAAACTGATCCATCACACCGCAGCGGACACCATTAAATGTATTCTCCGCATGCTGACTGATCAGTGCTATCTCCTGATCGGATACTTCAAATTCAAATATATCTCTAAGTGCCCATCCTGTCAAGACCTCAAGGGAAGCAGAAGATGACAGCCCTGCTCCGCTGGGCAGGTTGCCGTAAACCATCATTTCAAAACCACAGGCCGGCTGCATACCTTTTTCTTCAAAGGCCCATATCACACCCTTCGGATAATTGGCCCATCCATCCTCATCATCATGTTCCAGCTGACCAGTCAGTGAACTGTTGATAATGCCCGTTTCAGGATAATTCATTGAATAAAAAAACAAACGCTTATCCTGACGTTTTCTAACCACCGCATACGTGCCAATATCCAGTGCACATGGAAATACATGGCCGCCATTGTAATCTGTATGTTCACCGATCAAATTCACACGTCCGGGTGCAAAGTAAACCTGTGCACCTTCCGCATTTCCAAACCGTTCTGCAAATTCACGCAGTAATCGTTCTTTCATCAATCATCTACCGCCTTTCCGGCAACTATCTGCCATTGTCACACAGTTATATTTTAATTCTCAAGAGACTTTTTTTCTTTTCAGACGTCTTCTTCGTTTGCCGCCTTCCCATGTTTCCTTCCATAATACAGGATGGAATAAAACGAGCATTGGGAACAGTTCCAGACGTCCCGCCAGCATATCAAACATCAGGACATATTTCGACAATATTGAAAGTCCGCCAAAGTTCTTGGACGGGCCAACATCTGCCATCCCCGGTCCCATATTGTTCATCGTTGTCAAAACGGCTGTAAAATTCGTGGTCAGATCTCTTCCTTCCAAGGCCACAAGAAGGAAAGATACCGCAAATATCAGGGTAAATGTAATAAAGTAAACAGCTACGGAACTGATGGCTCCCTGATCCAGTGCCTTGCCCTCCATCTTAATCGTACGGACGCTCTTCGGATGGAGGTAAGCATTTAATTCACGTTTCACGCTCTTCAGCATCATAATAACACGTGAAACCTTAATACCGCCTCCGGTACTTCCCGCACAGGCACCAATAAACATGATGATGATCAATACCACCTTCGACGCACTTGGCCACAGATCAAAATCCACCGTAGAATAACCGGTAGATGTCATCATGGATCCAACCTGGAAAACCACATGGCGGATCGTATCGGCAGCTGTCATTGTCTTGTCATAGATATTGATAAAGATCAATGCACTGGCTGCTGCAATGATCAGGAAATAACCTTTGACCTCTTCCATGTCAAAGGCCTGCTTAAAGCGCTTCATCAATAAAAAGTAATAGGCATTAAAGTTGACACCGAATAAAATCATAAAAATGGCAACAACCCACTGAATATAAGCTGAATAACCGCCAATGCTTGTATTTCGCACACCAAATCCACCGGTGCCTGCTGTACCAAAAGTGATCATCATGGCTTCAAGAAACGGCATTTTGCCAATAAGCAGGAAAATCAGCTCGACAATGGTCATGCCGAAATAAATTAAATAGAGAATACGCGCTGTCGCACGTACCTTTGGCACCAGCTTGCCCACAGATGGCCCCGGGCTCTCCGCTCGCATCAGGTTCATATGTGAACCGCCGCTCAGCGGGATAATCGCCAAAAGGAAAACAAGCACGCCCATACCGCCAATCCAGTGACTGAAACTCCGCCAGAAAAGAATGCTCTGTGACAGACATTCAACATCCGACAAAATGCTGGCGCCTGTTGTTGTAAAACCTGATATCGTTTCAAATAACGCGTCTGTAAATGCAGGAATCTCTCCTGACAAATAAAATGGCAGACAGCCTACCAGACTGATCATAATCCATGACAACGCAGTCGTCACGCAGCCTTCCTTCAGATAGAATACCGTATTGGCTGGTTTCTTTCTTACCATCAGATAGCCGATCACAAAACTCAGCACTGCTGTAAGCAAAAACCAGTAACCTGCGGATTCTCTATAAAAAACTGCGACAATGCAAGGAAATAAAAGAAGTACCGATTCCACTTTCAATACACTGCCCAGAATAAATCTGATCATTCCTCCGTTCATCTGGCACCTCCACTACCGCAAAATATCTTCAATATTCTGGAAACCGGTATGTGTTGTTACGATGACTACTGTATCCCCAGCCTGAATACAATCCATACCACCCGGAATAATGATTTTGCCGTATCGATTAATACAGGCAATCAGCAGATTATCTTTTGTGTTCAGGTCTTTCAATGGCACATCCGTCACTCTTGAACTGGCACTGACATTAAATTCGATGGCTTCTGCCCTTGAATCAAACATATGGTAAATCGTTTCCACATTGCTGCTGTCCATGGATGCCTGTTTTGCACGAACATAGGCAACAATCGCCTCCGCCGTAATATACTTCGGATAAATAACACTGCCAAGATCCAGTTTGTCGATAAGATTATGGAAAGCATTTCTGTTCACCTTGGTAATGACCTTGGCATCAGAAACTTCCCTTGCATGGAGCGCCAGCAGCACATTCTCCTCATCAATACCTGTCAGTGGAACAAGTGAATCCACATAAGCAATTTCTTCTTCCTTCAGCAGCTCTTCATCTGTACCATCGCCATTGATAATCGTTGCCTGAGGCAGCAAAACACTCAACTCCCTGCAACGCTTTCTGTCCATCTCTATGATCTTGACTTCAATTCCCATGTCCAGCAGCATCTTGCCGAGATAATAAGCTGCCTTACCGCCTCCGATGATCATCGTATTATGCACCGGTTTGTTCGGCATTCCGATACGCTCAAAAAACTCCTTTGCCGCTTTGGATGCAGCGATAAAAGAGACAACATCTCCCTGATGCAGCTCAAAATTACCATCCGGAATAAATACCTGTTTCTCTCGCTCTACAGCACATACAAGCACATCACCCGAAATATTTCTGGCCATGGCCATAACCTTCTGGCCATCCAGTCTGTTATTCACCGGAATCTTAAAACGGATCATCTGTGCCTGTCCATGTGCAAATGAGTTGACACCTAATGCTGCCGGCAAGCTGAGTACATGCGTAATCTCATTGGCTGCTTCCATCTCCGGATTGATGATCATTGCCAGCCCCAGCTTCTCCTTCAAATAAGAAGCCTCATCGCTGTAATCCGGTGTACGGACACGGGCAATGGCTGCACAATCACCCACACGCTTTGCTACCGTGCAACAAAGCAGATTCAGCTCATCAGAATCTGTCACAGCAATCATCAGATCTGCAGTGTCAATACCTGCTTCTCTCTGAATCTTATAACTGGCACCATTTCCTACAATTCCCATAACATCATACATATCTGTCAATGCCTGAAGCCGTTCTGAACTTCTGTCCACCAGTGTAATATCATGTCCTTCCTTATATAACTGTTCCGTCAGGGAGGCACCAACTTTGCCGCAGCCCACGATAATAATATTCAGGCCTCTCTTTCCCTGCTTATGGTCTTTCGCCATTTCTTCATTTCCTCCATTATGATAATGACAGCATTTTACTGCTCAGAATTCGTTCCTTCTATAAAAATGTAACACCTAACAAACTGAAACATTTACAATGCTATATCATTCAGACTCCATATAGTATAACATACTCAAAAAAAGGATGGAATAGATAAATATATCTATTCCATCCCTGACTAAACAAATCACCTTTACATACAGGCCGCCCTGTACTTTGTCATTCAATTAAACAATATCAAGCCAGACCTTGTGATCCGGCGCAGGAAATGCCCGATCAAGAAGTCTGTATTCCTCTTCTGTCAGCTTAATTTTCGCCGCCTGACAATTTTCAAGAACATGCTCCGCTTTGCCGCTTCTAGGAATGGCAATCACATTCTCATGATGCAGTACAAATGCCAGCAGCACCTGCATGGCGGTTATATGTCTCTGCTCTGCGACCATTTGAACAGCCTTATTATTCAGCAGTCCCCTTCTGAGATCACCGCCCTGTGCCAATGGACAATAGGCCATCAGCGGAACATGATGCTCTTCAAGCCACGGCATCAGATCATATTCTACTCCTCTTGACCCCAGATGATATAATACCTGATTCACTGCACAATGATCTCCATTTTTTACAGAAAATAATTCTTCCATATCATCTGTATCAAAATTAGAAACACCCCATCTGCGGATTTTTCCTTCTTTGACCAACTGCTCCATGCACTCAACGGTCTCTCTCAAAGGTACCTGCCCACGCCAGTGAAGTAAATATAAATCAAGATAATCTGTCCTTAAATTTCTCAATGAACGATCCAGCGCATCAAAAATATGGGCACGTCCCGCATTATGAGGATATACTTTTGAAACAATAAAAAGTGAACTTCTGTCTATTCCTTTTATAGCCTCCCCTATTAACTGTTCCGACTTGCCGCTGCCATACATTTCCGCTGTATCAATCAAACTGCATCCAGCATGAATTCCTGCTCTCAATGCTTCAATTTCCTGTTTTCTTGCTGCCTTATTTTCTCCCAGATACCAGGTTCCCATCCCCAGACGAGGCATCCTGCTGCCATCATTCAATTTAAGATATTCTTCTTTCATGATATACGCCTCCCATTCACGTATTTTTCTGATACACTATCCATTTTAGTTCAAATTTATCAATTTCACTATATTTTTTTGTTTTATTATGTTATGCAAATAATCCGGAAACATAGCTTTCACTTTTTCCTTCTAAAATAGATTCTATACGGCTTCTATCCACATTCGGCAGTATCTCTTCCACCGGAAGGCCTACAACTTCTTCTTCATCCTTGCCAATGAGATTCTCAATCATTTTATTGATAACGATAATATTACCCGCCGTATTTAACTTGATAATACCATTAAAGGATGTATCCAGTACCGTTTCAAACTGTGCCGTATTCAGTTTTTCACTCTCTGCAACTCTGGCCAGGTCTGCCGCTGCCGTCAATGCCTCTCTGATGGACTCATCCGTCGCTTCATAAACACGCTTTACAATCAGCAGCATATCTTCATAAGGCAAAAGCATTCCAATCTTAATCATCCCTTACCTCCTTGTCTTCATCATCAAACTTTTTTATCATAACAATCGAGTAGGAGAAAATTCCTCTTGATGAGGAATTTTCGACCTCTCACACCACC
>OLOQ01001968.1_pt1 | contig 18049 bp, 12 predicted proteins | sample 1673101 | NCBI WGS metagenome assembly OLOQ01 (sample SAMEA3136754, study PRJEB25190) | human gut metagenome | biome: human gut; feature: human-associated habitat; material: faeces | place: Austria | collected 2013 | reverse complement strand
GCAAAGCCTGATTGATCCCGAGGCGGGGCAAACGCCGGTCAGCGATATCGGTACGCTGCGGCAGGTGTTTATGCAATATGGCAAGCTTTCACAGGAAACCAGCCGAAGCGCGCAGCTGTTGTCCTCCGAGCAGCTCAAGGGCATGTTTATCCTGCGGGTAATGAACGGCCGCTATGCCTCGCAGGAGGAAAACGATCACATTTGTGAGCACCTGGGATTGAGCTTTCCCTATGGGCGTACGCAAGAGTGTGTGGATATGGCGAAATGGGGTTCTCGCCTGGAGCCTGTGCTGGCCGATCTGTCGGGCGATGGGTTTACGGCATGCTTTTGCCAGGCGGACGATCGCTGCTCGGCATTGGGCGTGATCAATTTTGCCCAGGATAACCAGCTGCCCGCGATTGGCCAGCAGATCATGAATCGCCTGCGCGAGGCCAATCCCCAGTTCCCGGCGCCTACGCTGGCGATGGGACATGGCTATGAGGATATGCAGCATATTCCCGTATCCTACATTGAAGCCCGCGCGGCGCTGGACTACCGCCTGGTGTTTGGCACGCATACGGTGATTCTGTATGATTATCTGCGCGTCAGTGAGGCCAATGAGGGCGCGTATCCCCGGCATCTGCTGGATGCCTTTACGCGTGGGCTGCTCAACTGGGATGTGGAGGCCATCAGCCGTGAGCTGAGAAAGCTGACGCAGTATATCCGCGAAACGCCGATGTCGCTGCAGCAGGTTAAGTGCGTGTGCATGGAGATCAGCACCGCCTTTATGCGCGAGGCGCACCATATCAGCACCGCACATCCCTTTAATGAGGAGAGCTTCGACGTTTTCCACATCTGCGAGTATGCATCCATCGACGAACTGTCCGGGCATATTACCGAGCTGTCCGTCGCAATGCAACGCTACCTGCAATCTACCGAAAACCTGTACCAGGATAACGATATCCAGCGCTGCCTGATGATTATGGATCAAAACATTGCCAATTGTCAGTTTTCGCTGGAGGCGCTGTCGGATCAGTTTTCCATCACGCCCCAAACGCTGCGCCGCCGCTTTAAGAACGCTACCGGCAAAACCATGAACGATTATATGACCTCCCTGCGCCTGGATCAGGCCAAGCGCCTGCTGCAGGATACCCAGCTGGAGCTGGCGGATATCTGCGCCCAGTGCGGCTATAACGACCTGTCCTCCTTTATTCGCCTGTTCAAATCTAAAACCGGTGAAACGCCCGGACGATACCGCGAGATTCATCGCACATGGTAAAACTGGCGTAAAAACACACATTTGACAGAATGCACGTTGCCGATTATAATGAATTTTGATTTATTTTGTATACAGGAGCGTAGCATTTTGCTGGGTAGAAATGTAAAGAATCGCTTTGGCATAAGGCTGCTGACGATTGCTATGCTGTGCGTGATGATCCCAGCAGGGATCATTTGCGTACAGTGGATAAAAAACGTGCAAACCATGCTGCGGGAACAGCAGGCCGAATATACTCGTGCTCGTCTGGCCCAGGCCGATACGGCGCTGACGCTGATGGATCAGACTGTTACGCGCTTGTATCAATCGCTGATGACCTCCGAAGAGGTCAAGGCGTACAGCAAGGTGCTGGATGGCGCATACCTGGAAAACGAAAAAGCGCCTTATGCTGATATCCAGCGTACGGCGGCCTACGTCAGCCTCAAGGCCTCTGTGCGCGATCTGCTGCGCACTTCGCAGGACAGCAGCGATATCATCAATTCGATCTATTATTATGACGCGACCAAAAACGTAGTGATTACCTATCCGCGCATAGACTCCACCATCGAAAAATTCTTCGATCTGATGTGGCTGCAGGAGCTCAACGCCACTTCCCGCAGCAGCACCACCCTGCCTGTGCGCACCATTTATCCCACGCCCACCGAGGCATATCAGGTAATCAGCGTAATCTATAAGCCCATTATCCGCGGCGCGGCGACAACCTATATCGTCTTTAACCTGGATGCGGAAAGGCTGTATAAAAGCTATATCCTCAATGGCCAGGAGGATGCGGATGATGTGACGATCCTGACGGCGGGGGATGGGCAGGTGCTGCTGGCCGGGCAGGCTGGGGAGCTGCTCGATCCCAAGCAGGCGGTGGCGCTGTACCAGGAATATCTGCCCGGCGAGCGTCCGCTGGAGGACTTTTTGCAGGAAAAAGAGGATTTTCTGCAGTATAAGCAGGGCAAGCTCTGCGCCAAGCGCTATATTTCCTCGCAGGATCGCAACCTGACCCTGATCTGCAATACCGAACAGCTTCAGCGGCAGATCAGCAGCTCGGCGGCGGCGGTCGGCCTGGTCATGCTGTGCATGGCGGCGATTATGATCGGCATGATGTTCTATGTCGGTCGGCAGGCCATTTATCCGGCGCAGGCTGTGCTGAACCATGACAGCGAAAAAATAGAAAAAATGCCTCTGCTGCTGCGCGGCACCGAGATGGAAAACCTGAGCCAGTGGATGCAAGAAAGCCGCGCCGCCATGCGCTATCATTACTGGAACTGGGCAATCCTGGGGCGCGTGCCCGTACAGCGCGAGGGGGAAATGCGCTACGAGCCGGCTGTCAGCGAGCGCTTTTTGCTGGCGGTGCTGGATGTGTTTAACGATGAGGGCCTGCCCAAGAACCGCGCCGCGGGCGAACTGCAGATGATGCATCGCTCCCTGAGGGAGAGCTTTGAAAGCCTGGGGCTGGAAAGCGTGCTGATGGCTGAAAACATGCTGCTGATCGCCATGCATTGCGAACCTGGGGATTTCAATCAGCGCAGCGGCCAGCTGGCCGACTGGCATCAGCGTGTGACCCAAAAGATGGAATCCGCAAGCCTGCTGGCCATCGGAGGCTATTGCGAAAATATGCGCGATGTCAAGGAGTGCTGGCTGCGCGCCACCATGCTGCTGCGCTATCAGCGCATCAGCGGCAGCCGCCAGATGCAGTACGACCGGCAGGTAGAAAACTACGTATCCTCCGTGGGTCTGCGTATGTGGGAAATGAGCAGCCAGCTGAGCACCAACCTGCGGCAGGAGGCCTGGCAGGAGGCGCGGCTGAACCTTGAAAACCTGCGCGCAGAGCTGAAGGAAAGCATGCAGCAGATGGATTATCTGCATATCCGTCACCGCATGGTATACACCCTGGCCACGGTGATGGAGGCGTTTTCCAAGCATTGCGGCGCGCCCGAGCAGTTTAAGGATATCCCGCAGGATATGTATACCCGCGCGCTGAACATGGACAGCGTGGACGCGGTGATGGACATCTGCCATACGCTGATCAACCGCATGGAGGAAACCGAGACCGTCCAGGAGAAGCAGGAAACCAACGGCTATGTGCAGGCGCTGCTTGAAATGCTCAAGCACGATTGCGGCAGCAACATGAACCTGTCGGCTGCGGCGGACAAACTGGGGCTGTCCTCGGTGTATCTGAGCAAGGTGTTCAAACGTGTTACGGGCGTGAACTACACGCAGTATCTGACCGACTGCCGCATGGAGCGCGCCAAGGAGCTGCTGCTGGCTGATAACGCGCAGGTACAGGAGATTGCCGAGTCGCTGGGATACAGCCAGGGACATTATTTCAGCAAGATATTCAAGCAGTATACCGGACTGTCGCCCAGCGAATATATGCGCAAAAAGCGGATGGAGGGCTGAGCGCGCCCTACGCGATAACGAGCAAAAAGACCTTCTCTCACAGGGAGAAGGCTTTTGCTTTGAAGCGCCTGGTTTTTGCCTTTTTTATCCGAAAAAACGGAAATGTGTTGACCAGAATAAAAAATTTGATGTATAAAATGGCATATACAGAGACAAAACAAACAAAAACTGCAAAATTGCGTTGAAATGTCCGATTTTTTGTCTTGCCGCGATGAAGAAAATCAAGTAGGCTGAAAACAGCAAATGCATCTGTGCAATGCAAAAAAAGAAGGAGGCTTTTATCAGATGAAAAAGCTGCTTGCTCTCGCGCTGGCGCTGGCGCTGCTGTGCGCTATGGCGCCCCTCGCCATCGCTGACGAACCCATCACCGTGACCGTCATCGGCCCCGAGTCCGCCACCAACTCTTCTAATGAAGGCTACAAGCTGGTGCAGGATTGGATCCTGGAGAACACCGGCGTGCTGATCAACCAGATCACCCTGGACGGCACCAACAACACCGAAAAGCAGAACGCGCTGCTGACCGGCGACACGACCATCGACGTGTGGTGGGGCGACTGGATGCAGTACAGCGAGTACGGCATGATCCGCACCATCAACGAGTATTTGGAAGCCATTCCGAATACCATGAAAACCTGGGAAAACTTCGGCGGTTTATCCACTGTGACTGACAGCGAAGGCAACGTATGGGGCCTGCCGCGCAACTGCAACCGCGTGTTCTATCAGTCCTTCATCCGCGAGGATTTCCTCAAGCAGCTGGGCTACACCGAGGAAACCTATCCGACCACCTTTGAAGAATTTGAAAAGTATCTGTATGCCGTCAAGGAAGCCGATCCCTTCGGCAACGGCGAAACCATCGCCCTGATCACCCGCGGCAACATGACCACCATGGAATATCATTTCCTGGGCGGCTTCACCAAGCATGGCTACTCCAACTGGCTGGACGAGACCGACGGCCTCGTCAAACCCTACTATCTGCAGGAAGGCTACTATGATTTCCTGGAGAAAATGCATCAGTGGTATGCTGACGGCATCATCCATAAGGAAAACTACTCCTGGGATACCAACACTGTAAAGCAGTATCTGGCCTCCGGCCGCGTGGCCGCTTCCGCCGCCTACTCCACCGACCTGTGCAACCAGTATATCAACCTGCGCGCCAACGTGCCCGAAGCAAAGTGGTGGGCCTCCGTCAACGGCATGACCCGCAACGGCGAGCTGTGCGAAACCCAGATCAAGGCAGCCAGCGGCGCGATGCTGTTCAACGCCAAATCCTCCGATGAAACCATCCGCGCCTATCTGAAGGTGCTGGAGTTCCTGTTCTCCGACTGGGCGAACAACTACAGCGCGCAGAAGGGCCCGCAGGGCATCTACTGGGATTATGATGTGGAAAACTACGGCGAGGAAGCCAAGACCCTGCATATCGTGAAGGATCTGGATTACGAAGCTGCCGGTTATCCCAAGTATTCCAAGGACTTCTGGTACTCCATTGGTCTGCCGATGGAATCTGATTGTGTCATGTACGATGCGGACGGCGTGCAGAACATGCAGAACGAATGGATCCGCCATCAGGGCGATACCTTCGCCGCCAAGGCTCCCTTTGATATCAATATCAACTACAACACCAAGGAAATGACAGAAAATGTGATGAGCTACAACGATATCCAGACCAAGGTGGAAGAGGATATCATGAGCTTCTTCAACGGCCAGAAGAAACTGACCAAGGAAAACTGGGATAAGTTCGTTCAGGAGCTGTACGGCATCGGCATGCAGGAATACTGCGAAGAGCTGACCCGCCAGTATAAGCACGCGAAGGGCCTGGATTAATCCCGTCCATCCCGCGGGGAGGGAAAGCGATTTCCCTCCCCCGGCCTTTATTCGCCCCGCATTGCCGTCTCCCGGCGCATACCCGAAAGGAGGCCCACGCCTTGGCCCGAAAAACAAAAGCGATAAACGACCGCCTGACCTGGCAGAAATCCTTTAATAAATACAAGCTGCTGTATTTGATGCTCATCCCGGGCGTTCTGTGGTATGTGCTATTCAAGTACGCGCCGATGTTCGGCATTGTGATTGCCTTTGAAAAGTATCAGCCCTTCAGCGGGCTGAAAGGCATGTTCAACAGCAAGTGGGTGGGGCTATACTGGTTCCGCCGGTTCTTTAAGTCCATTTACGCCTGGCGCCTGATCCGCAACAGCCTGCTCATCAGCCTGAAAAAGCTGGTGGTATGCTTCCCCTCGTCCATCCTGCTGGCGATTCTGCTGAACGCGATTCCCGGAAAAATCTACAAAAAGTCGATTCAGACCGTTTCTTATCTGCCGCATTTCCTGTCCACCGTGGTGGTATGCAGCATTGTGCGCACCGTTACCAGCGTGGACGGCGGCCTGATCAACATGATCATCAAGGCCTTTGGCGGAGAGCCGATCTTCTTTATCGGCCGCAATGAGTACTTCCAGGGCGTGCTGGTGATTACCGAGCTGTGGAAGACCATTGGCTGGAACTCCATCGTATACCTGGCGGCCATGACGGGCATCGACCCTGAGCTTTACGAGGCCGCGACTGTGGATGGCGCCAACTGGCACCATAAGATTCTGCATGTAACGCTGCCGGCAATTGCGCCGATCATCTCGCTGATGTTCATTCTGCGCTGCGGTGAATTGCTTAACGCCGGCTTTGAGCAGGTATTCCTGCTGTATTCCTCCGCCGTGTATGAGACCGGCGACATCATCGATACCTATGTTTACCGCGAGGGCCTGGTCAGCCTGAACTATTCCTATTCAACGGCCGTCAACGTGTTCAAATCCGTCGTCGCGCTGGTGATGGTGCTTGGCTCCAACTTTGTCGCCAAGAAAATGGGGCAGGAGGGGATCTGGTAAGCTATGAAAAACGTCACGAGAAGCGAAAGAATCTTTATTATCGTATCGTATATCCTGCTGGGTCTGCTGGCGGTGGTCACCATTGTGCCGCTGCTGAGCGTGTTGATCACCTCCTTTGTCAGCGCGTCGGAGATTGCCCGGCGCGGCCAGTTCATCCTCTGGCCGGAGGTTTGGGATACTTCGGCTTACGGTATTCTTTTTAAGACCGATAAGCTGTATACTGGTTATGCCAACACGCTGTTTGTGGTCATCGTGGGCACGGCGCTGAGCATGTTCCTGACGATTACCCTGGCCTACCCCCTCAGCAAGCGCGAGCTGCGCGGCCGCAACGGCATCCTGGGCATGGTGTTCTTTACCATGCTGTTCTCCGGCGGCATGGTGCCCAACTACATTCTGGTGAAGGAATTGGGCCTGCTCAACAGCCGCTGGGCGCTGGTGCTGCCCTATATCTGCAACACCTGGAACATGCTGATCATGCGCAACTTCTTCTATGCCATTCCGGACGCATTGGAGGAGGCCGCGTATCTGGACGGCGCCAATCAGTTTACCATCCTGATCCGCGTGATCCTGCCGCTGAGCCTGCCATCCATCGCCACCATCGCCATGTTCTACGCTGTTTCCTTCTGGAATGCGTGGTTCCCCGGCGTGATGTACCTGACGGACGCCAAGCTTGTGCCTGTGCAGAACGTGATGCGCACCATCATCATTTCAGCCACTGCAGCGCTGGAGGATATGGGCGTGACCATCGACGATGTGCAGCAGGCCCCCACCTCGCATACCCTCAAGTGTGCTTCCATCGTCGTTACCACCCTGCCCATTCTGTGCGTGTACCCCTTCATTCAAAAGTACTTTGTCAAGGGCGTAATGGTCGGCTCGGTCAAAGGCTGATTCGCCCGGAAAGGAACCGAACATGCGGCTTTCCACTTCTACCAACATGCTTTATCCTGTGCAGCGCGCGGAGCATAGCCTGGATACCATCCGCACCCTGGGCGCGGCGGGCTTTCAGGTGTTGGACTGGTGTGCTACGGCATTCAGCAATCAGGATACCGTGCGCGGCGAAAATCCCTTTACCACCTCGGAATGGCAGGGATGGATTGGAGCCCAGCGCAACGAGGCGGACAAGCTGGGCATCGCGTTCAATCAGGCGCATGGTTCGATGTATGATTACTTCGCCCAGGACGATCACACGGCCTGGCTGCATCAGATGACCGAGCGCATCATGCAGGCCTGCGTGATGCTGGGCATCGATACCATTATCTATCATCCCTATGAAGCGCCGGGCTCACGCGAACTGCAGAATATCGACGCCTGCCGCCGCGCCAATGTGGAATATCTGCGCCGTGCGGGCGACATGGCCGGCAAGTATGGCCTGCGCATCGCGGTGGAGAATATGCTTAGCAATCGCAGGATGGACGGCAGCGTGTATTGGCGCTACTGCACCCATGCGGAGGAGCTGGTGGATCTGGTGGATGCAATCGACATGGAAAACGTGCAGATCTGCCTGGATGTGGGCCACGCGCACTACATGGGCGAAAACCTGTACGATACCATCAAACTGTACGGCAAGCGCTTGATTGCCCTGCATATCCACGATAATAACCGCATGGATGATCTGCACCTGCTGCCCTTCCATGGCACCCTTAAATGGGATGACGTGCTGCTGGGCCTGCGCGCGGTGGATTACGCGGGCGATTTCACCTTTGAAATCCAGAATGCTACGCGCCGCGCGCCGGAAGAACTGTACCCTCAACTGTGCCGCACGGCATTTGAAATCGGTCAATATCTGCTGCGGCGCTATGACGCGCTGGCGTAAGGAAAGAAGGCACTGCTTATGACAAAGCTGGAAAGATTGCTGCGTCGGGATGGGCTGTTTATCGGCGCGCACCGCGGCTATTCCGAGCGTTATCCTGAAAACACGCTGCTGGCTGTGCAGGAGGGCATTGCCCTGGGCGTGGATCTGGTGGAGGTGGATGTGTATCTGTCGCGCGACGGCGTGCCGGTAATCGCCCATGATAACCACCTGGAGCGCTGCTCCAACGGCACGGGCAATATCCATAATTACACCCTCAAGGAGCTCAAACAGCTGGATTTCGGCATCCATCGCGGCATTGTGTACGAGGGACTGCATCTGCCTACGCTGGAGCAGTTTTTAAGCTATATGCGCGATTATCCGGATGTTTTGATCGATATCGACTTCAAAGTGTACGATTACACGCTGGATACGGTCAAGGCGGCGCTGCCGCTGATTGAGCAGATGGGCATGATGGATCGCTGCGTGTTCAATTGCGTGGACTGCGATATCGTATCCTACCTGACTGAGCGCGTTGGCCGCCGGGTGATCGGCGCGCCGCACGATTATCCCTGGCAGGTCAATTTCCATCCCGGCCCGAAAGGCACGCTGAGTGAGCTGTGGGGTATCTGCATTCCCTATAACATGTTGGACGATACCCATGTGCAGATATGCCACGATCATGATATTACCGTCATCTGCACCCCAGCGGATACGCCTGAGCAGGTTGCCCGCGCGATGCACTATCAAACCACCCTGCCGCTGTGCAACGACCCGCGGGCTTTTCTGCGCGCCGCCGGACGGCTATAAGAACGTAAAAGAAAACGGCTGATTGGAGATTGCTCCAGCCAGCCGTTTTTTGTATTGTTCAATCAGCGTCAGGTTTTGATTTCTTCCTTGCGCAGCCGTTCATACAGGCTCAGGCGGATTTCCCGCTCCAGCGCCCAGCATTCATCGGGCTCGCAGGGGCACTCCACGCGCATGGTGACGCGCAGCGCGTCGCCTGCGATGGCGGGGTACAGGGTGGGCGTGTGTGCAAGCCCCAGCCGCGCGGCAAGCAGTGCGCATTCCTCCGTGATGGCCTGCTGCGCGCGCATCATATCCTGCCCCACGGCTACGGTGATATTCACCTGCGCCACGATTGCCCCGCGGGAACGGCAGGCTACGGTGCGGATATCGCCGTTGGGGATGGCGTACAGCGTGCCATCTGTGCCGCGCAGGGTGGTGGTGCGCAGCGACATGGCCTCCACCTTGCCAGTGCAGTTGGCCAGCGTCACAATGTCGCCCACGGTGATGTTGCCCTCCATCCATAGGAACATGCCGCTGATGATATCCTTCACCAGCGATTGCGCGCCAAAGCCCAGGGCAATGCTGCCGATCCCGGCCACGGCCAGGAGCGAGGCCAAATCCACCCCGAAGATGCGCAGCACCACCAGCGCGATGAAAAAGTACATCAGATAGCTCATCACGCTGCCAATCAGCGACCGCAGCGTTTCCACCTGCTGCATGGTGCGGCGCGTGGTGCCGGGGCGATAGCGCAGGTGCTTGTTGAGCAGGCGGCGGAATAACCGCAGCAGCAAAAGACCGATGATAATCGCCGCGCCGGCCGTAAGCAGGCGCGTGAGTATCACCGGCAGTTCTTCATAAAATTTGGACAGCACGCTGGCCGCGTGCCGCAGATCCTGACTGATGGAAACATCAGGCGCGGGAGAAGCGGTGGGCTGCATGGCGAACGCTCCTTTTGTCAATCAGCGGGCGGATAGCGCCAGCAGCGCCGCACCAACCAGACCGCTAAGCGGATAAAGCGCAGGGGTTTGAAGGTAGGTGTCCAGATCGTTCAGCTCCGGGGCTGTGATATAGCCGTTTTGCAGCTGGCGCACATATTGCCGCACGCGGGGCAGCAGACCCTCGCGCTGCATTACGCCACCGCCCAGCAAAATGCGCTCGGGCGATACAGTCATTAGCGCGTTTACGCACACCTGCGCCAGATAATAGGCTTCCAGATCGAAGGCCGGGTGATCCGCGGGCAAATCGCGGGCGGATACGCCCCAGCGCTTTTCCATGGCGGGCCCGGCGGCCAGCCCTTCAGCGCAGTGCTGATGGAAGGGGCAAAAGCCCTCCGGCGTGGGATCGTCCGCGCGCGGAGCCAGCAGCATATGCCCCCATTCGGGATGCAGTATACCGTGCACCAGACGATCTTCGCAATATAGCCCACCGCCAATACCCGTGCCTATCGTCAGGTACAGGCAGCTATGCAGACCGCGGGCTGCGCCCAGGCGAACCTCAGCCAACGCAGCGGCGTTTACATCGGTATCGCAGGCAAAGGGCACGTTTAGCGCACGGCTTAGCGTCTGGCACAGGGGATAGCCCTGCCAAGCCAGCTTGGGCGTGTGCAGGATGGCGCCGTACTCGGGCGAATCGGCATGCACCTGCGCCGGGCCGAAGGTGGCCACGCCCAGCGCGCAGATGGCATGGTGGGAGAAAAAGGCGATCATCTCCGGTACGGTTTCATTGGGAGTACGCGTGGGCAGGGAGTGGGAGCGCAGGATGCGGCCATCCGCATCCGCAATGCCCAGCACCATTTTGGTGCCGCCCGCTTCCAGTGCGCCGTATAGCTTTGTATCCATATGTAATCAGGCGGATTAGAACAGCTCGGAGTTCTGATCCAGCAGCTCACGCTGCTGCTGCAGCAATTGCAGCAGCTTATCGCGGTAGGAGCGCGCAGAGGCGCGCAGAGCCTCCACCTGCCTGCGCAGAGCGTCGCATTCTGCCGTCAGCGCGGCGGATTGGCCATTCTGCGCCTGGGTGTTGGCGTTGGCCAGGATGGAATCAGCCTCGCGCTTGGCCTCGGCGATGGTGTCATCGTACATCTTCTGCGCGCGGGCCAGCAGGCGCTGGGCGCTGTCGGAAGCTTCGGCGTTGGCGTCGCGCTGCGGCTGGGGAGCGGGCTGGGCGTACATCTGCGTGCGGGAGGCCTGCGCCAGACGCGCCTGCAGATTGGAGATTTCCTCCTGCATGACGATCATTTCGTCGCAGATATCATCCAGAAACTCGTCTACCTCTACGGGGTCATAGCCGCGAACCTTGGTCTTAAATTCCTTTTCTTCGATCATGGCGACGGTGATAGGCATGGAAAACGGCTCCTTTCGTGGCTGCAATGATATTCCGTTGATAAGGAAACAGGCCATCTTTGCGGATGGCCGATGATGCTTTTACATGACCGCGCTGTTGTACTCCGCGCCTTCATGATCGGGTACATAGCCCTGAGAGGGCTGCTGCTCCGAAAAAGCGGGCTGCTGAGGCTGCGCGTATACGGGCTGCGGCGGGGCGAAGGGATTAACCGGCTGCTGATAGGCGGCCTGACCATAGGGCATCTGCCCCTGCTGCGGCGCGAAGGGGGATTGGAAAGCGCTCTGCTGCATGCCGGGATTGGCGCGCTGCGGGGCGCGGGATTGCGCGTTCATCTGGGTGGTGGTGCGATCGGTATACACCTGCATGCCGGCCGGAGCCAGCAGATACACGCCCACGCGGGCGGAAAGCCGCGTCATGGTGCAGCCCAGGGAGAAGCAAGCGCCGTTGAGCGTATCGACATAGCGGCGCACCTCGGCTTGATCGGCAATGCTGTCCATCACCGCGATGACGCAGTCACCCGTGCGCAGGATGCCGATGGCGTTGCGGCAATCGGCGATGCTGCGGGCGTTGACCACGCAGGCGGAAAGCTGCTTGGCCGGCGCGCCCTGCTGGGGCTGCGCGGCGGGCTGCGCCTGCTGAGGCTGCTGCGCAATGCCAGGGAAGGGCACTACGTTTTCAGCTTCGGGCTGCTGGGGCTGCTGCGCGTGCTGGGCAGAGCGGCGATTGCGCTGCTGGGGCTGATAGCCCTGCTGCAGGGGAGAGGCGGAATAGGCGGGCTGCTGCATCTGCGGCTGGGCAGGCTGCTGATAGGGCTGCGCCTGATACGCAGGCTGCTGATAGGCGTTTTGCTGATAGGCAGGCTGCGCGTAGGACTGCTGATAGGCAGAAGCCTGATAGGCGCTTTGCTGCGGCTGAGGATCATAGGCCGGCTGCGCATAGGGCTGCGCGCTCTGCTGGGGCGCAGCCTGCTGCTGCGGCTGGGCATAATAGCCCGAATCGCTGGCCGCCGGGGCGGGATTATAGGCCGCTTCCTCCTCGGCGCGGGGGCCGTTGAAGAAAGAATTGCTGGGGCCAAAGAAATTTCTAACGCTGTCCATTAAATTGCGGAAAGCCATGGTTCCTCCTCATACGGCGGCATGCCGCCCGGTTGGCAAATTGCCCGAAATAGCACGAGCATACCCTGCCTATTATACACAAACGTTGAAGAATATGCAACCTTTCAGGGCGCGGAGAATGTAAATTTCAAGCCGTTTTACTTAAAATACCAGCACAACGGAGCCGACGGAGAGAATATTGCTCAGCTGCGGCACGATATGCGCCTCGTTGGAATCCTGGCTGATGATGGTAACGGGCAGGAAGTAGTTGCCGTCGGGCTGCACGACCACCACGCCCATTTCGCCATCCACCGTGGTGATGGCGTTGGCAGGCACGGTCAGGCTGTAAATGCTTTCGGACAGCTGCACGTGACAGGAGCGGATATACAGCACGGGCGATACGTCGCCCACCACGCTGAGGCGCACTAGCAGTTCGCCCTCCGAACGAGTGACGGATTCCACTGTGGCTGAAACGCGGGTGTTGTCAAAGCTCTCCACCAGCAGCTCGTAGGATGCGCCCACCGTGGGCGTCCAGTTCACATCGTCGCACAGCATCAGCACCGTGTAGCCGCCCTGGCGCACCAGGCGGTAAACGGCCACCTCGTTGCGCCCCAGCGCAGCGGACTTGGGCAGATTGCCCCTGTACATGCTGCGCACCTCGGCGGGGGTGAAGCTGTCGTAGGTCTGGCTGGAGAGCACGCGCTCGTAGCCGTCGGTATAAAAGCTGATGATGCCCGGATCGGCTGCCACGAAGGGCTTCGTCCAGGTTTCAATGCGCTGAAGCTGCGTCTTTTCATCGTCGTAGAGACGGCTCAGCTTCTGATCGTCGGAATACTTCTGCTTCAGATAATAGGAACGCTCGTTGATGATATCGCTGAGCAGCTCCTCCTGGTTAATCAGGTTGCCGCTTTTGCCCTGCACCAGCGATTGCGTTTCCTGCGCGCGCTCAAGCACGCTGGAATTGAAGCGCTTCAGCTGCGAATCGGCCTCCACGTTGGTTTCGGCCAGCAGGGTCTTTTGGTATTCCTTGATCTGGGTGCGGTAGTTGTTCAGCGTCGTCCACTCGCGGGTGTTAAAGCCCGAGGTGTACACCGTGCACACGTCGCTGCCGCGCGTGACCACCTCGCCCTCGTTGGCAACGTAGTCAATCTGGGAGATGCCCTCCTGCGTGTACATGACCTCGTTGCGTACAATCAGCGCGTCGCCCGTATAGTTGGAGCCCAGCGTGCCCGCGCTGACATAGGCCGTGCGCGTCTGCCGGTTGCCCAGCAGCTGGGATACCGCGATGGCGCCCAGCACGATGATCAGCACGCCGATGACCGCGCCCAGAACCAGATTGAGCCTGCCATAGCTGCGGCGCCTGGGCGCGTGATAGGGCTGCTGCCGCTGCGGGAAGGGATCGGGCTGCTGCGGCTGATAGGCGCTTTGATAGTATTCGTTGGGCTGCTGCGGCACGGGCGGCTGACCCGGCTGGGGCGGATAGGGCTGCCCCTGCTGCGGGGGATAAGGCTGCGCCTGCTGGGGCGGATACGCCTGTCCCTGCGGCGAGTAGGGCTGTCCCTGCGGGGGATAGGGTTGCCCCTGGGGCTGAACAGGCTGCGCATAGGGCGGCGGCGCGCCGGGTCCCACCTGCTGCTGTACGGGAGCCTGCGGCTGGGGCGGGGCGTAATAAGGCTGCCCGGCGCCCGGCTGCTGGCCACCCGCGGGGACGGCGGTGAAGCCGCGCTGCTCATAGCCGCTGTTTTGATTGTTATTGTTAGGGGGCGTTTGCATGCAAAACCTCCGGAAAAAAGCAAAGATAGGTCAAAAAATCAGATCCGTTCAGCCACGGCTTGGGCGATACGCAGCCCGTCCACTGCCGCGCTCATAATGCCGCCCGCAAAGCCTGCGCCTTCGCCCGCGGGATACAGCCCGCGCACGTTGGATTGCAGCCCTTCATCGCGCGGAATGCGCAAGGGGCTGGAGGAGCGCGCTTCCACGCCGGTGAGCACTGCGTCGGGATGGTCAAAGCCGCGCAGCTGGCGGGCGAAAATCTGGATGCCGCCCTTGAGCCCGGCCGCCGCATAGGCAGGCAGCACGGCACGCAGATCGGCCATGGTCACGCCCGGCCGGTAGGTGGGCGTGACGTCACCCAGGGCGCGCGAGGCGCGGTCATGCAGAAAATCCTCTGCACGCTGGGCGGGCGCGTGGTAATCGCCGCCGCCTGCGGCAAAGGCCGCCTGTTCCCATTGCCGCTGCATGGTCAGGCCGGACAGGGGATGCGCGTCGGGAAAATCCTGCGTGCGTACATCCACTAACAAGGCAGCATTGGCGTTTTGTCCATCGCGGGCATATACGCTCATGCCGTTGGTGCATACCCCGCCCGCTTCGCTGGCCGCGGCGATGACCTGCCCGCCGGGGCACATGCAGAAGGAGTATACTCCGCGGCCATCGGGCAGCTTGGCGTGCAGCTTATATTCCGCCGCGCCCAAATAGGGGCTGCCCGCCGCCGCGCCGTACTGCGCGCGGTTGATCAGGCTTTGCGGATGCTCGATGCGCACGCCCACGGAGAAGGGCTTTTGCGCCATCGCCACGCCTGCGTCGTAGAGCATGCGGAAGGTGTCGCGCGCGCTGTGGCCAACAGCCAGAATCAGCTGCTCGCAGGGCAATTCCTGCTCCTGCCCGCGCTCGATATAGCGGATGGCGCGCAGCGCGCCGTTCTGCGTTTCAATGCCCGTTAGTCGCGCGCCAAAGTGCACCTGGCCGCCGAGCCGCAGAATTTCCTCCCGGATGGAGGCGACCGCCTGCGGCAGGCGATCAGTGCCCACATGCGGGTGCGCCTGATAGAGAATGCTCTCGGGCGCGCCGTGCGCGTGCAGGATGGTCAGCACCTGGCGGCAGCGGGGATCCTTAATGCCGGTGGTCAGCTTGCCGTCCGAAAACGCGCCCGCGCCGCCCTCGCCGAACTGCACGTTGCTGTTTTCATCCAGCGCGCCGCCGTCGAAAAAGCGCTGCACGCTCCGCGCACGCTGATCCACGCGCTCGCCGCGCTCCAGGCAGATGGGGTTCAGCCCCGCCCGCGCCAGATACAGCGCCGCAAACAGGCCGCACGGCCCCATGCCGACCACCACCGGCGCATGCGCGCGCGATGCGGCAGGGGGAGGGGCCAGGGGCGCGTCGGGCGCGGCCAATGCGGCCGTGCCGGGCTTTAAGCGCCGGAGAAAGGCGGCTTCATCCTGCTTCAGGGTGAGATCGATGGCGTACACAAAGTGCACGTCGCCCCGGTCGCGCGCGTCCACGCTGTGCTTGGCCACGCGCCAGGAGGCGATATCCTGCTGCGTCAGGCGCAGCTTTTTCAGCGCCAGCGCGCAGGCACGCGCGTCCGCATCGGCGCACAGGGGCACATTCAGCCCGGCAACTCGCAGCATACGCGCACCTCCTTGATTTCTACAATAAATTATCATAGCACATTTTGCGCAATTTGTAAAACAAAATGCGCGGAGCCGCGAAGAGACTTTCGCGGTTTTTGATGATGTTGCTTCCAATTTACGCACGGATGTGATATACTGAACGCGAACAACTGTTTGATGAAAAGGATGCACGCATGAACCTGAATGATTTGAACCCCATGCAGCGCCGCGCGGCCGAAACGCTGGAGGGCCCGGTGCTGATCCTGGCCGGGGCGGGCAGCGGCAAAACGCGCACGCTGACTTACCGCGTGGCCAATTTGCTGGAGCACGGTGTGAAGGCCTGGCATATCCTGGCTCTGACCTTTACCAATAAAGCCGCGCGCGAAATGCGCGAGCGCATCGAACGCCTGGCCGGCGCGGACGCGGGCGAGGCGTGGATCGGCACGTTCCACAGCATTTGCTGCCGGATCCTGCGCCGCGATATCGAAAAGCTGGGCTATGAGCGCAGCTTTACCATCTATGACGACGACGATCAGCAGCGGGTGATCAAGGCGGTGCTCAAGGAGCTGGATATCGATGAAAAGTTTCTGCCGCCCAAGGCGGTCAGCGCCGATATCAGCGATGCGAAAAACCGCCTGCTCTCGCCCGACGAATGGCTGCAAAAGCGCGGCGGCGATTACCGCTCACAGAAAACGCACGATGTGATGACCCGTTATGAGCAGCGCCTGCGCGCCGCCAACGCGCTGGATTTTGACGATTTGCTGGTCAAAACCCTGCAATTGTTTGTGGAGCATCCGCCGGTGCTGGAATACTATCAAAGCCGCTTTCAGTATGTGCATGTGGATGAATATCAGGATACCAACTACGCCCAGTATCAGCTGGTGCGCTTGATTACCCGTGAAAGCCGCAACCTGTGCGTGGTGGGCGACGACGACCAGTCCATCTATGGCTGGCGCGGCGCGGATATCCGCAATATTCTGGATTTTGAAAAGGATTTCCCCGACGCGACGGTGATCAAGCTGGAGCAGAATTACCGCAGCACGGCCAATATTCTGGACGCGGCCAACCAGATCATCGCCCACAACGAGGGCCGCAAGGAAAAGGAGCTGTGGACCGAGGACGGCGAGGGCGAAAAGATTACCCTGTACGCCGCGGCGGACGAGCGCGACGAGGCGGCCTGGATCTGCCAGCGCATCCGCCAGCTGCAGCGCGGCGGCACGCCCTACGGCAGCATCGCCATCCTGTACCGTATGCACGCCCTCAGCCGCGTATTGGAAGAAACGCTCATGCGCGCGGGCATTCCCTATCATGTGTATGGCGGCACGCGCTTCTATGACCGCCGCGAGGTGCGCGACGTGCTGGCCTATCTGCGCTTGATTCAAAACCCGGCGGACGATATCTCGCTTTCGCGCATCATCAATGTGCCAAAGCGCGCCATCGGCGACAGCACCGTGGAGCAATTGACCCAGTACGCCCGCCAAAACGATATGTCCCTGTATGCTGCCGTGGCCGCGCCGCCCGATACCCTGGCCAGCCGCGCCCGCAAGAGCGTAAACGATTTTTCCAGCCTGATCGTATCTCTGCTGCTGGCCAAGGAAACACTGCCGCTGTCCGAGTTTGTGCAGAAGGTGATTGACGACAGCGGGCTGATCGCCCAGTATCAAAAAGAAGAGAACGAGGAAAACCAGGCAAGGATCGAGAACATCCGCGAGTTTATGGGCGCTGTGACCGAGTTTGAACAGAAAAGCGAGGATAAATCGCTGTTCGCCTTCCTGGAAAACGTGGCGCTGGTTACGGAGCTTGACAATCAGGACAGCGCACCCAGCTTTGTCACTATGATGACGCTGCACTCCGCCAAGGGCCTGGAATACGACGCGGTGTTTATGAGCGGCATGGAGGAGGGCATTTTCCCCTCCGCCCGCGCCATGCAGGAGGATAACCGCGTGGAGGAGGAGCGCAGGCTTTGCTATGTGGGCGTTACCCGCGCGCGCAAGCTGCTGCATCTTTCCTATGCGCGGCGGCGCATGCTGTTTAACCAGATGCAGTTCAACGCGCCCTCGTGCTTTTTGCAGGAGATCCCCAAGCGCCTGATCCGCGAGGAACAAAGCTCCGCCGCCCAGAGCGCATCCTAT
>OLOQ01001963.1_pt1 | contig 18067 bp, 18 predicted proteins | sample 1673101 | NCBI WGS metagenome assembly OLOQ01 (sample SAMEA3136754, study PRJEB25190) | human gut metagenome | biome: human gut; feature: human-associated habitat; material: faeces | place: Austria | collected 2013 | reverse complement strand
CCCTTTTCGCCACGACCTTGGGCGGGGTATTATGATACGCATTATCGTTTGCCCACACGTCAGATGGGCTGGCCGACCTTGGGTTGTAATCAGCAAGACCCTTGGGGAGCCAGCGAACGGCTTGTCAACTGCAAGCCTGCCCGTATGGTTCCCAAGGTTGCCGGGGGGCGAGCAGCAAATACGGCACGTCAAAATCAAACCTTTATTTTATTCAGATTGCCGTTGACGGCGAATCCGTGTGGCGCAGGCTTCAAACTGCGCCGCATTAGTTTGCCGCCAACGCACTTGCTCTAAGGAGAATGTGCCAAATGAATCAGGACTTGAAAAAGCAGGCCCATGGGGAAATCGAAAGGATCTTCCGAATCCTTCTTCCTCAAAACGGGCTGGCAGTGCGGGAAGAACAAATCTCCCTCTGCCACGCCATGCTGGATACCCTGCTGCAAAATAGAATCGCCCTGTGCGACGCAGGAGTCGGGATCGGAAAAACCTACGCTTACCTGACCGCCTGCATTTTACTCAAACAGTATGACCATTCCGGTCCTGCCGGTTTCCAACCGGTAGTGGTCTCCACCTCCAGCGTAGCCCTGCAGGACGCTGTCATCGGGGAATATATCCCATTTTTGTCCCGGATTTTTCTGGAAAACCATATTATTCAGAAACCCATCCGTGCGATGATCCGCAAGGGAAAGGAACGCTTTGTCTGCGACGCCCGGCTGTCCCAGCGGCTGGCAGCCGTCCAGGAGAAGCAAAAGAATGCCGGACAGCGCAAAGCCCTTTTCTCTTTGCGTACCTATTACGATTTGGACGCCGTGACCGGCCTCAGCGGATTTGACCGGCGGCAGGTCTGCGTTCCAAAGGTTTGTCCGAAGGAATGCCTTTTGAGAAGCTCCTGCCGTTATCATCAATATTTGAAAGAAGCCCGAAGTGCGGAGATTTTCGTCCAGATTTGCAATCACAACTATCTGTTGGCAGACGCCGCTCACCGCTTGCAAGAAATGCGGCCTCTTCTCAATGATTACCGGGCTTTGGTGATCGATGAAGCCCATAAGCTGCCGGACGCAGCCCGCCAGATGTACGGGCAGAGTTTATCGGCAGAAGATTTCAGCGAACTTTGCACCTTGCTGGAAAAAGAAAAATATATTTTGGCTGCCCAGCGACTGAAAGAAAAGTTTACTGCCCTTATGGGAGCCATGTACCGTGGAGAACTGCTGGAGGAAGCCCAGCGCACCGCCTTCGTTTTGACAGCGGACCGGGAAGCGGCGCTTCGGGATTGCCTTTCCCTTCTTCGGCAGACACAAAAACAGCTTGCCCCGCACCTTCCCCGGTGGATCACCTACCGGCTGGGAACAACAGAGCAAGCCCTAAACCTTTTTTATACCTGTGATAAACGATACATCCTTTATATTCAATACAGCCGGGACGGAAGCCCCAGCCTCTGCGCTGCCAGCCGGGAAATGCCGGAACAGCTGCGCCGGGCGCTATGGCTGAAGGGCATTCCCGCCATCCTGACCTCCGGTACTCTCATGGCTGGGGGCAGTTTTGACAGGACCCGCCAGCTCATGGGGCTGTCCGCAAACAAGCGGCTGGATGATTTTATTGCGGTTTCTCCCTTCAATTACAGGGAAAACTGCCTTCTCTACATTCCAGACGGCTTGCCAAGGACGCAAATGGGAAGCGAAAAGGAAGCTAAGTGTCTGGCAGAACAGATCTGCCGCTTAGTGGAAGCCACGCACGGGCACACTCTGGTGCTTTTTACTTCCTATTCCCTCATGGGCGCTGTGTACAATCAGGTGAAAGATCGACTGTCCTTTCCGCTTATGGAAGTATGGCGGCATTCGCAGGAAGTCATCCATCAGTTCAAGCAGGCGCAGAATGCGGTGCTGTTCGCAGCGGGCTCCTGTTGGGAAGGTGTGGACTTTCCCGGCGATATGGTATCATCGCTTATTATTGTGCGGCTGCCCTTTCCTGTTCCCGATCCATTGAGTGAAGCGGAACGGGAGCAGTATCCCACCTTGCAGGACTATATCCGGGCTGTCATTATCCCGGATATGCAGGTGAAACTCAGGCAGGGATTCGGGCGGGCGATCCGCACCGAAACCGACACCTGCGTGGTCAGCATTCTGGATCACCGGGCAGCTCCCGAAAAGCGATATCACCGGGCTGTGCTGGAAACCCTGCCTCCACTTCGTATCACCAGAAAAATTGAAGATGTGGAAGCATTCATCCGGGCAAAGAAAAGCCCGGATTATTTTATGCCGTAAAGGAGATTGTTATAGATGAATAAAGAAACACCGCCAGTCATGGCTTACCCCTATATGGAACGCCCTATGTGGCTATACAGCCGGAGCAGCGACAAAAGGATGTTTGTCCTGATCCAGCAAATGCGAAATCTTTTAAGTGAAGCCAATCATCGGGGATATACTGTTGTGGGGACTTCTCAGGATATGGGCACTGGCAGGAGCATGGCCCGCATGGGCTTAAAACAGATGATGCAGGCAGTGCAGGGCGGTTTTGTCCGTGCTGTGCTTGTTCGGGATTTAACCCGCCTGAGCCACGACCCCGCCATCCTGATTCAAATATTAGAGTTTCTGCAGGATCACCATACGGTACTGATCACCACCGAGAGCGACCTGCGGTATGAACTCTACCTCAAAGGGCTGGAAAATCGCTTTTTCCAAAGAGCGATCCAAAAGGATCTTCCGCTTCCGTGGTAAGGGGGACAGATATATGCAAGTTACATACAATCCTAATACACCCGCCCTCGCCGTGATTAATGAAATCAAGTATTATATGGCACTTTCGGCCCTGAAAAAGATGCTGGCCGATGGCGTTATAACCTCAGAAAATTACAACAAAGCCACTGTTGCTATTGCCGAAAGGTACCGGGTTTTGAGATACGATATTTAGTAGTTGTCGTGATAGCTTTCTACCAGACATTGTGATAATGTTGTTGCTACAGGGTGGTCATAATAGATGTCGCCCAAGAATGCGAAGAAAGGATGGTGCGGAGAATGCCACAGGTGCAAATCATCGAACCCACAATAAGACCGCAAGAGCAAAAAATTCGGGTTTGCGCTTATGCACGTGTGAGTAGCGACTCCGATGACCAACTGAATTCCTTTTCAGCACAGGTGGAATATTTCACCAAACTGATACAAGCACACGAAGATTGGGAATTTATCGACATTTATGCTGACGAGGGTATAACCGGCACCAGAGCTGATAAACGTGATGAATTCCAAAGGCTTATGTGTGATTGCCGGGCTGGACGGATTGACCGTATACTGGTTAAATCTATTTCCAGATTTGGCAGAAACAGTACTGACTGCATTCAAGCTGTACGAGAACTCAAATTATTGGGTGTTGCCGTTGCCTTTGAAAAAGAAGGCATTGATACAGGTCAAATGACCAGCGAAATGTACTTTTCCATGTACAGCGCCTTCTCACAGGAAGAGTCTACTTCTATCGCAAAGAATATGCGTCGGGGCGCAGCCATGCGGATGAAAAACGGAACCTATCGTTTATCCCAAGCACCCTATGGCTATCGTTTAGATGAAAATGGCGGTTTCCTAATTTGTGACGAAGAAGCCAAAATTGTCCGAAAGATATTCGGAGATTTTCTCTCAGGCAAAAGTATTCAAGAGATCACCAATGAACTTGCGGTGGCAAAAGTACCAAAGTTGAAAGGAAACCCTGTGTGGAGCGCCACTGGAGTTTCTTATATTTTAACCAACGAGCGTTACATGGGGGATGAATTATTCCAGAAACGCTTCACCACAGATGCCTTCCCATTTAAGAAGGTGAAGAACCGTGGGGAGAAAAGTCAGTTTTATGCTGAAAACACCCATGAAGCTATCGTCAGCTCTGATGTGTTCAGAATGACACAAGAACTTCTAAAAAAGAAAAACCAGCTTCATGGTCGAAAAAAGGAAATGCAGTCTTATACCTTTTCTAAAATGCTGGAGTGCAGCGAATGCGGAAGTACATTCTGCAGACGGGTGACCAAGGCTGGAACTGTGGTGTGGGCTTGTTACCGGCATTTTCGTGATAAGAGATTATGTACCATGGAAAATGTGCAGGAATCTGAAGTGGAAGCAGCATTTATCACCTTATATAACAAGCTGGGGAGAAATTGCTCAGAGATTTTAACACCATTCATTTTACAAGTTGAAAACTTGCGTGATAAAAATTTTATGTCCCATCCGGGGGCAATGCAGTTGAACAAGGAAATAGCAAATCTGTTGGAGCAGAATCATGCGTTGGCTACTTTAAGAGCCAAAGAGTGCATAGATTCTGCTTTTTTTATGAGCGAAACCAATGCCAATAATGCCAAGTTGGAAAATTTGCGAAAAGAACTTCAGAGATATCGTGATTTAAATGACTATCACGAGATACTCGATGCAAGTCGCTTGCTTCTGAAGATTTTCGAAGAACAGGAAAGTATCTTAGAGTTTGAACCCGTAGCCTTTCGCAATATGGTTATTAAAGTAAGGATTTTCTCAGATATCATCTGTTTCCGGTTAATCAACGGAATGGAATTGGCTGAAAGAAGATAGGAGTTGTACTAATGAAAAAGAAAAGATACCTGCCCTTCGGATATCAAATGGAAAAGGGGGAAATCATCCCGCATCCTGACGAGGGACCTTTGGTGCAGGCTATCTTTTCAAAATATATTGAAAGGGCTGCCCTTTCAACACTCGCCAAATATGCCTCCTTGTCGGGCATTCCTTATCGGGAAGGAGCCGGGCAATGGAATAAAACCATGATTTGCCGGATTTTGGACAATTCCAAGTACGCAGGCGATGAAGGATTCCCGCCGCTGGTTTCAAAGGAACAGTGGGAAGAAGCAGCTTTCCTCAGAGCAGCCAAGGCAAAGCAATATGGCGGCAGCCTACCTGCGGAAATGAAAAAAATCCGCCAGAAAATCTGCTGTGGAAACTGTGGGCAAATCCTCAAGCGAGTCAATATGCGGACAGGATACATCCTGTGGGAATGCCCAAAATGCGGAATCAGCACAGACTACATACCAGACGAACTATTGCTGCAAAGCGTGACTGCCCTATTAAACCGGGCAATTGAAAACCGGGAAAAGCTGAAACCGGAAGAAAGACATTGTGAATGCTTATCCATCGAAGTCCTCCGGCTGAATAATGAAATTGACCGACAGATGACCAATCCCTGCGCTAATGCGGATCAACTGCTCCAGCTTATCATGGATTGTGCCAAAGCGAAATACGAAGTCAGCGAAAGCGGTGCTTCGGAGCAGATGACTCAGCTTATACAGGAACGGCTGGCCGATCAACCCCTGATTTCCGACTTCGACTACGACCTGTTTAGCAGCATAGCAGAGAAAATCCTTATTCAGCCAAATACTTCCGTTCACCTTCAACTGCGAAACGGAAAAGTGATATAGCCTACCGGAAAGGAGCATTTATATGGAGCCACAAGCCCCCATCAGGCAGAAAATCATCAGGGAGATTAAACCCTCCCCAGTGCTGCAGGCCAGAACCCGCAATCACAGGCTAAGGGTAGCGGCTTACTGCCGAGTCAGTACAGAGCAGGAAGAACAGCAGACCAGTATCGAAAACCAAATCACCTATTATGACGATTTGATTCGTTCAAATCCTGAGTGGGAATATGCTGGCGTTTTCTCAGACGATGGCATCAGCGGAACCAGAGATGAGAACCGCCCCGGTTTTATGGAAATGATAAAGCAGTGCAAAAAAGGGAAAATCGACATGATACTGGCAAAGTCGCTATCCAGATTTTCCCGAAATACCCTCCAATGCATTTCGTACATACGAATGCTCAAGGATCGGGGCATTATCATCCGGTTTGAAAAAGAAGGGCTGGACACCTCCCGTGTAACAAGCGAAATATTCTTCACATGGACCAGTGCCTTCGCCCAAGGCGAAAGCGAATCTCTGAGCAACAATGTCAAATGGGGCAAACGAAAAGGGTACAGCCAAGGAAAATTCGCCTTTCCCTATAAGAATATGCTGGGCTATAAAAAAGGAGAGGACGGAGAGCCGGAGATTGTGCCGGAAGAAGCAGAACATATCAAAATGATTTTTAACCTGTTCCTGCTGGGCCGCAGCCTGCGCCAGATCAAGGAAGCCTTGGAACGGCGAAACATACTGACGCCACGGGGGAATACAGAATGGGGATTATCCAGTATTGAACATATCTTGCGGAATGAGAAATACATGGGAGATGTGTTGTTACAAAAAAGCTATACAGTAGATTTTCTTACTAAGAAAAAGAAGAAAAACAACGGAGAGCTCACCCAATATTACATCACTGACAACCACCCAGCTATCATCCCCCGTGAAGATTTCCTAAATGTCCAGCTTGAACTGACCAGAAGAAACAGCAAAAAGAAGGTTTCCCAAAAGAAAACCAAGAGTGCGCTGGGCAAATACTGCAGCAAGTATGCACTTTCCGAAAGGCTGGTTTGCGGGGAATGCGGTTCCATGTATCGCCGGACCACTTGGGTAAAAAAAGGCAAGAAGAAAGTAGTCTGGCGCTGCATCAGCCGATTGGAATTCGGAACAAAATACTGCCAACATTCACCAACCATATCGGAAGAAGCCTTACATCAGGCAATCCTCCAATGTATTCAAAAAGTGGTCGGGGACAAAGAAGATATCCTAAAAAATCTGCGTGATGTTCAAGAAAACATTATCCTGTTTTCCGGGAATCAAATCACACCGCAATCGCTGGAAAAGCAAATAGACAAACTGCAGCAGGAAATGTCTGCCTTAGTTAAAATCATTGCTCAAGGCGGTGACAGTGACTTCTATGCCGCCAAGCTGCGGCAGCTTTCCGAACAGAAAATGGACCTCACCAACCAACTGCAGGAAATCCAGAAAAAGAAAATGGCAGATCAGGCACAGGAATATCAGTACCAACAAGCCCTGCTTTATATCAACAACGAGGAAAACCTGAATCTAACTGAATTTAACGATGACTTTATTCGAAGAATTATTGAACAGGTGACCGTTCTATCCGCTACCCAAATCAGAATACGATTTGTTGGTGGATATGAGCAGGACGCAAACCTGCCATTGAAAAAATAGGTTGCCTGCAAAAAAATAGCACCGATGTCCTCAATCCGGGGGGCATCGGTACTATTTTTTTGTGGGTAACTTTAGTATATAGAGAGAAAAATCACTTTCAAAATTGCAGCGTTTCTGTTATAATGAAAATGAGTAAGTGTACGTTGTAGATTGTTCTTTGAAATAAAAGATTTGTGAAGAAAGGGGGGAAAGCATGAAAGTTCAGCCCCCCCCACAAGTAGGAGATAGATTATTCTTATTCCATCGAGAGGTAATCATTACCAAGACCTATTTAACATTTCACCTTGTCAAAATTCGCTATATAAATGACATTGCTGAATTTTGTATAGACTATCATGCTTTATCTTCCCAGCCTGACTACACAAATTCAATTGGAATAAACAAGCTAAGAGGACGGATATAATGAGCAGTATTATGACATTTATTGAAGGATATATGACTGGAAACGCATGGGAAGAACTCTGTGTAAAATGTTATCGTCTAAGATATCAAAGAGAGCATTATACAGCTATCCCTGCAGTGCAAGGTGGAGATGCTGGTATTGAAGGATTTACTCATAGCGGAATAGTTCATCAGTGCTATTGTCCAGAACGTATATATTCAGATAATGAACTTTATACTCATCAAAGGGACAAGCTAACTGCAGATATCGAAAAATTAATGAATAATGGAGAGCGCCTTAAAAAATTAGGAGTTCCGCCTATTGCTGAATGGCATTTTAATATTCCTGAATATAAAGATCCGAGGATTCTTAGTCATGCGCAATCGAAGCAGCAAGAAGTGTTAACTGCCAAAAAGAAGAATCCTACTTTGTTTGCCTATATTTCTGATGATTTTAAAATACTTGTTAAAGTTGCAGAAGATTTTTCACCGGAAATTAGCAGAATTATTCGTACAAACCTTACTGATATGAAGCTTAATTTAGCTGTTCAACATCAAGAGAAGCCTGATTGGTCAAAATGTGATTCCCAAAAAGTCGCTAATATACGTCGTAAAGTAGGAGCAGTAATGCATGTTGACGAAGATGATCCTGATTTAAACTATGTGATTAATGTTTATATTGATTATTATATAGCTGGACTGGAAATCATGAATAACTTACAACTTCATTTCCCAGAAATATATGAAGATCTCTACAAATTAGAACAGAGCTATAAAAGAGAAGTTTCATTGAAAACTCGGATGAATACTGACCGGCAATTAAATCAAAGTTTATTTAATAATATCCTTAACGAGTTTCAAGAAAAACTCGAAAAAGATTTTTCCAAAATGCTGACACAAGCTTCCGTTGTAGAACTAAAACAAGATTTAGTCGCAAGTTGGTTGGCTGATTGTTCTATGGAATTCAGGAGTGTATAACTAATGGTAAATCAGTTTCCTCTACAAGGTGATATAATTTTTGATGCAAAACCAGATGCGGTACCTTATAACTATCGAATAAGTTATAAGGTTTCTCAGTTGTGTCTTATTATGTACATATGTGGATGGGGAACGTCTTGCTCGCTAATTAAACTTCATATGATATCCTTTGCATTGTTATCACGAAAGAACATGGACAATCTATTAGAGTTTTCTGATAAAACAAATGAATCAGTGGTAGTTAGGTTTGATCCAGCAGTAAATAGAGCACTTACATACGCAGTGGCTTATGGCTTTGTCGTACAACAGCAAAACGGGAATTATAAACTAACAGACCAAGGGAAAAATTTCGCAGAGCGAATTAAATTGGCTGGCGATCTAATGGTGACTGAAATTAGAGAACTTACAGATTTGTCAAAAAGACTTACTGAATCAAGGATTAAGGAACTCACTGAAATTTGGAGGGATAGACATGCTGAGGATTAATAGATTACGTGTTGAAATTAATACTGCAAACGGCATGTATGGAATAGATGAATCTTTTAAAAAAGGGTTAAATTTTGTGGCAAGTAAGGAAAACACTTGCGGAAAAAGTTCTATACTTGCAGCTATATATTATTGCCTTGGTTTTGAGCAGATACTGGGTGGTGTCGCAGGTATTGGTGGGAAGGTATTAACATCTGCTTTTAAAAATACAATTGATGACAATGGAAAATCATGGAATGTTACAGAATCTGGAGCCTATCTTGAAATCAGTAATGGCTCCGAAGAAATAACAGTTTATAGAAGCATTAAAGCAGAAAATAAAGACAATAGACTTATTACTGTATATTTTAGTGAATATGATTTGATTAGTAATCCCAAAACCCAGTCGGAAGATTTTTATGTAAACATTCAGCATGCTGCTACAAGTCAACGAGGATTTCATGCATTTTTAGAGGACTTTTTACATTTAAATCTTCCTTTAGTTCGCACATCTGATGGTAGTGAACGAAAACTTTATTTACAAATCATTTTTTCAGCTATGTTTATTGAACAAAAACATGGCTGGTCTGATATCCTGTCGGGAATGCCCGTATTTGGCATTCGAGAGTCGAAAAAGCGAGTGGTTGAATATATACTTGGTCTCGATACCTTTAAAAACGAAAAAGAGCGAGATCGACTAAATGGTATAAAAACAGACCTTGAAAATAAGTGGGAACAGCTTATCAAAGAAATACAGCGACGTGCTTATTCCGAATCTTGCGATATTGTTAATATCCCCGTGCATCCCTGTGTGCTTTCAGACAAACAGTTTTCGCGTATTGCTATTCTAACAGTTGAGAAAACTACTATAGATGAAAAAAACAATCAATTAAAAACGGAATATGACTCATTGCGTCAATTGAAGCCACGAGTGACTGATAATTTTGAGGCTTTAAATACAGAGCTTTCAGAAACAGAAGCAGCCATTCTCAAATTTGAAGAGATTGTACGTCATCTAATGCAGAAATTATCTGGAATTAGTGAAACAATTCATCGGATGACTTCTGATCTTCAACTTATTTGTACTGATATTAGAAATAATGAGGATGCAGCCAGATTACAAAAATTTGGTTCGGAAGTTAGTAATGGGCAGATAAGTGCAAATATTTGTCCAACTTGCAAACAGCAAATTCAAGATAATCTTTTAGAAGCTAATCCGTGTAGTGGCTTTATGAGTATTGAAGAAAACATACGGCATCTTAAGGCGCAAAAAAGTATGCTGGAATTTTCTCTCAATAGCCGTAAGAATACTCGTGACGCGCTACAAAAAGAAAAAGATAGCTATGAAAGTAGACTATTAACTTTACGCCGTTTAGCGCAAACCCTTCGGTCAGACCTTTTTACCACAACAGATACCGAAGCATCTGAAGCAATAATTTTAAAAAAGATAGAAATATCGAAACAAATTGAGCAGTTATCAGATTTGCAAGATGCATTTTATTCTTTTCTTGATAATCTAAATGACTTATCGGAAAAGTGGAATGATTATTTAGAGCAGAAAAGTCGTTTGCCGAAGAAGGGGATTTCTGAAATGGATATGAGCAAAATAGCTCTATTGAAATCTCACTTTATTGACAATCTGCGAAGATACCACTATAGTAGCTTATCAAGTTTTGACGGTATAGAAATCTCAGAAGAATCTTTGCTACCAACCATTGATGGATTTGATATGAAATTTGATTCATCTGCAAGTGATGGAATCAGAACAATTTGGGCTTTTACACTGGCTCTTTTACAGGTTTCGATTGAAAAAGACGGAAATCATCCCGGAATTATTATTTTTGATGAACCCGCTCAACAAAGTATAGTTTCAGAAGATATGAACAGCTTTATTCAGTCAGTATCTGAAGTTAGTTCCCAAAGCCAGATAATTATGGCCATAACACTTAATAGTCATGAACTTATTCATATTATTGATGAGTTGGATACCGATAAATATCATAAGCTGGAGATTGCAGATAAAGCATTTAAACGATTTGAAAAAATGGGCTCAAGGGAAGTGTCAGATTAAGTAACTGAAAGGGGCATCGAAAGTGTCCACCCCACCCAACGAAAATCCGACATGTTTTAGCATGTCGGATTTTTTTATAGGGCTTATAGGGAAGTACAAAAAGATGAATATTGATGATTTTATAATTTCGAGTAAAATACTTTTAGAAAAAGGACAATTTGAATCAGCTTTATGTTTAATATGTTGTGCCATAGATGCCTGTGCAAATAGTAAATATAGCAATATCAAGGGTAATAAAAATCGTATTAGTAATTTTTTAAATGAGTATATGTCAATCATTACACAGTTTGGCATGCCGGTACGTTCTATCAAAAATGCAAGTTTCAATTTGGAAAAAATATCAAAGGCTTGAAAACGGATAACAATGGGTTTGCTGGAATTGAAGATATTATATATTTTTGTATAAGATGTGGTTTGGTTCATGAAACTTGTGTATCGCCATCTTTAATATTTAGCAATGATTTTATTTTTGTCTATCACGATGGAATAGCGTTTCTTCCGAAAACTTTGATATTAGGTTTGATTGAGGCTATAGAAGTATTTAGAAGAGATGAAGACAATACTTATTTAGACGAAGACGGCATCTAAAGTGTCCACCCCTTCCAGACTGAGTCTGGACGCAATTCGCGTTCGGACTCTTTTCTTTTTGCCCGGGCAAAGTGCTCGCGCTGGAAGCGGCATCTAAAGTGTCCACCCCTTCCACACCTGCGGTGAGCAATTCGCGCTCCGCAGGTTTTTTTGTAACACTGTGCCCGCGTTTGGGGCAGCATCGAAAGTGTATACTCCACCCAGAATGAGTCTGGACGCAATGCGCGTTCGGACTCATTTCTTTTTGTCCAGATGGGATGCTCGCGTTGGAAGTGACATCTAAAGTGTCCACCTTACCCACACCTGCGGTGAGCAATTCGCGCTCCGCAGGTTTTCTTTTTTTGTAACACTGTGCCCGCGTTTGGGGCGGCATCGAAAGTGTATACCCCACCCAGAATGAGTCTGGACGCAATTCGCGTTCAGACTTTTTCTTATGCCTAAAGGCAGAAAAAAAGGGCTACCACCTGCTTGCGCATGGCTGGTAGCCCTTTTTCGCCTCTTATACTCTCGTCAAACGGATGGCCATATACTCCTTCCCAGGCAGAGGCACCCGGAAGCTGCCGGAGAACACGCCCAGGTCGGTGACGGTCATCTCCCAGGTGTCGATGACCTCCACCCGCCAGGAAACGCCCTCTTCCTTATGGAAGTTGCGGAAGCTGGGCCGGCCAAAGCCGTAGTAGTGGATTTCGTACTCCCCTTGGTGGGTGGGAGAATCGGGGACTGCCACCACCTCGTCAAAAATGCTGTTGCCCTCCCGCAGGCCCAAGCCCGGGATCTGACACAATATCTCGTGGAGGAACTTGATGCGGGCCGGGCTCTCGCCGTGGAGCTCTCCCCCGTGGCTCCACCACAGAATGTCGTTTTCCTCGTCGATAAAGGTCTCCCCGTGGCCCGCGTAGCCGCCCCGCATGGAGGCCTCCCAGAACCGGCGGGTGAGCTCCTGGCCGGAGATGTTGCCCCAGCCCATGTCGATGTTGCCCTCGTAGGCGATTTCGTCCCACACCACGGGCTTGCCGTAGCGGGTGCGGTAGTCTGTGGTGTACTCCACATGGCGGTACAAGTCCTGGCGCTGCATGGAGCAGTGGGTCACCCAGGGGCGGGTGTAGTCGTAGAAGGGGATGCAGTTGTGCACGGAGCGCAGGTGATTGTAGGGGTCCAGCTGGCAGAGAAGGCTGGCGTAGTGCTCCCAGTCCTCCAAGGTCTTGGCCTTCATCAAGTCGTACTCGTTGGCCAGGCTCCACCACAGGTTGCGGTAGGCGGAAAACCGGGCGATGCAGTAGCGCCAGTACAAATCGTCGGCCTCCTTGCCCATGTCGGAGAAGCCCCAGCGGTCGTAGGGGTGCATGACAATAAGGTCCGCCTCGATGCCCCGGTCCCGCAAGGCCAAAATAGCCCGCTCGATGCGGCGGAAGTGCTCGGGGTTGAAGCGGGTGAAGTCCCACTGGTTGCCCTCAAAGCCCACGTTGTAAGAGAAATTCTCCTCGGTCAGGCCAGAGGCGTCCACCGGGGCGCCCTCGTAGGGGAAGGTCTGGGGGTCCTTGAAGTTGTGGATGTAGTGCTTTGGGAACACGCAAAAGCGCATCTTGTTGAAATAGCCCTTGTCCAGCTCCGCCAGGGTCTTCTGGATGACCTCGTCGGGCTGGTGGGGCCACACGTAGCAGGTGGTGCCCACAGAGTAGTAAGGCACTCCGTCCTCGTAGGCGAAGTGGTACTTGTTCGCCACCCGCACCGGGCCGTGGTTGTTGCCCGTGGCCAGGGTGACGGTGAAGCTGCCCTGGGTCTCCGCCTCCGGGAAGGAGCCGGTGGTCTTGTAGGTGTACTCTCCCTCAAAGGAGGGCATGAACCGCACCTTGTACACGCCGTCGCCATCGTAAAAGCCGGCGGTGGTGATGGTCTCATTTTTGCCGGTGAAGGTGCCTTCCAGCTTCTGCTCCACAAAGGGGTTGCCCTCCGCGGGGCCCTTTACCGCGATTTCCAATACGTCCCAACGTTCCACTTGCATAGGATACTCCTCCTGCTTGATTTATTTTGTCCCAGGCCGGGTGAGCAGCGTTTCCACCGCCTGCTTCCAGCCCTCTCTCTTTTTCCGGCGCAGCGCCGCCTCCATGCCGGGCAGGAAACGGCTCCTGCGCACGGCTTGAAAAATCGCCTTGCTGTACACCCCCGCCGCGATGCCCGCGCAGAAGGCCGCCCCCATGCCGGAGAGCTCCTCCCGCTCCGGGGCCGCTACAGGGAGATTCAGAATGTCGCTTTGGAACTGCATCAGGAATTTGTCCTTGGTGGGTCCGCCGTCCACCCGCAGCTCCTGGATGGCCACGCCGGCCTCCTGGCCCATCAATTCCAGCACGTCGGCAATCTGATAGGCGATGCACTCCTCCGCGGCCTTGACGATTTCCGCCCGGCCGGTGGTGCGGCTCATGCCGTAGAGCATGGCCTTGGCCCCGCTGTCCCAGTAGGGCGCCCCCAGGCCGGTGAAGGCGGGGACCAGATAGGTGGTGTCGGCGGGGTCGGCGGACTGGGCCACTGGGCCTGCCTCCTTGAAGGAGGAAAGCAGCCCCAGCTCCTCCACCACCCACTTGGTCACCGCGCCGGTGTAGTTGATGTTGCCCTCCAGCACATAGTCCACCTTGCCCCCATGCCCCAGGCCAGAGAGGTGACCAGACCTTTCCCGGAGAACACGGGCTTTTCGCCGATGTGGATCATCTCCAGCACCCGCAGCCGCAGGTCGTAGGATTTTGCCTGTAAAGTCACGATACCCCCGCCTTTCTCACTCGCCCCGGAGGTAGGCTTTCACCTGCTCCTCGTTGTTGTCGTACAGGTCAGGCTTCACTCCCAGGTATTTGCAGGCCTCATACAGCACGGGCACCACATCCTTGTGGATGCCCACACAGTGGTGGATGTAGGGGCCTTCCACCAGCTTGGCTTCCAGGCGCTTCCAGTTCTCCACCTCCACCCAGAGGTAGGTCCCCTTGGTGTAGGGGCCGTCGATGTCCACGAAGGACACCCCCAGCTCCAGCAGCCGCTCCTTGGTCAGGCCCCGGTATTTGATGGCGTCCGGCGCGCTGAAGATGCTCCGCCGGGTGGGCGCGTAGCCCAGCTTGATTTCTGTCCCTTTCATGGAAACTGCCTCCTTTATTCTCGATGATTTAGGCCTCCTGGGAAGCCCCATTCAAGTCCCGCACGCTGTCCCGCTCCACAAAGGAGCTGCGCACCTGCACCTTGGTGCAGTAGCTGTCGCCGTATTTGACCAGCTCCATCAGCCGCCGCACCGCCGCGCTGCCCATCTCCCGGTTATACACCTTGATGGTGGTCAAGGGTGGGCTGGAGATGGCGCAGAAGGGCAGGTCGTCGAACCCCACCACGGACACATCCCCCGGCACATTGTAGCCGTTCTGCTTCAAGGCCCGGATCGCTCCCAGGGCGATCATGTCGTTGTCCGCGAAAAACGCCGTGGGGAGGTCCGGCTCCCGCTGCAGCAAAGCCTCCATATCCGCGCAGGCCCCCTCCATGCTGGGCGTCAGAAGGAAGGTGTGCTCCGGATCGCACTCCAGCCCGCTTTCCCGCAGGGTGCGGATATACCCCTCCTCCCGGTAATAGAAGTTCTTGATGCCGTAGCTGCCCTTCAGGTGGCCGATTTTCCGGTGCCCCTTTTCTATGAGATACCGCACCGCGGCGCTGGCCGCGTCGGTGTTGTCGATGAGCACCGCGTTGAAGTTCAGGTCCTCATACCAGTTGTCCAGCATGACTACCGGCGCCAGAGCCTCCTGGAAGCGGGCCGCCTCTCGGCTGTCCAGCTCCGTGGCCAAAATCAGCAGGGCGCTGGAGGGGTCGTTGACCAGCTCCTCCACCTGGCTGTCGTAGTCCGCCGCGTGCTGGTACAGGTTGCACACCAAGGTGTCGAACCCGAAGTTCCTGGCCTCTGCCTCCACCCCTGCGACAAGGGAGGAGAAAAAGGGAGAGTCGTTGACGATGGCACCGCTGGCGCGGTACATCACCAGCTTGATGGAGCTGACGTGCCACTCTGCCAAGTACCCAATCTCCCGGGCTGTCTGCCGGATCTTCTCCGCTGTCTCCTTGTTCACCCCTCGCTTGTTGTTTAGCGCGTTGGAGACGGTGGCGGGGGAAAAACCTGTAAGCTCGCTGATTTTTTTGATATTCGCTTTCATGTGGGGTGCTCCCTTTCTTCCTAAAAATAGCTCGTCCGGTATGGGAAGCCGCAGCTTATTCCTTTATTATACTGTAGCAGCACCCTGTGTTTCAATGGAATGGCCTAAAATAGGATGTAAAATATTATATGATTTTTGCAAGGCGTCTCCACAAGATAGAATGTCTTCTCCTGCCAATAGCCATATAACAGAAATATCCCGTTTGCTCCACCGAATCCTCAGCTGCACTGGTTCCCACCATATTTCAACGTTTTTTACTTGGTCTGTCTCACCTCTATTCCCTTATCCTCCAAAGACTCATATATAAATTTTTATATAAAATTTTATTTACGCTAATTATACCACGTCCGTCTTTCCCATGTCAATCCTCTTAAAGCATCACTCAATTCTTTTAAAAAAACGACAATAGCAAAACGCCGCCCTCTGTCTTACAGCCGAATCAACTCCCCGGTTTTCATATCCCGGGCAAACTTGCCAATATGCTCCCACACCAGCTCGGCAAACATCACCGTAGGCGAGTGGACCATCTTCTCACAGGCCACCGTGCGGAACAGGCGCTCGCCCTGGGACGTCACGCTGTCACTGATAAAGTACTTCCTGTCGTGGTACATCCGGATTTCCGTCCTCTCGAACCGGGCGCCAATGCTGGTTTCCACAGGCTCCGCAGGCTCATTGGGCGCCAGGAATTCCGTCTCCTCCTGCTTTCTCGGTTCGGCCGCGCGCGAAACGCCGCCTTTGTATTTGTGCTTGCTTCTATCATAGCACAGCTGTCAAAAATTTTCTAATAACTTTTTTATATAAACTTTTCTATTAAAATTTGGAAATGTGCTGTAAAATGGAAGTCGCTACCCAGCGGCGGGGGATGTTTCTCCCAGCCCGCAGGGGCCGCCGCTGCATTCATATTCTGAGACAAGCGGCGGGCTCCAGGGAGGGAAGGCGGCTTTCCCTCTTTCTGATGAAATAGGCGAAAACCCCGCGAATCCCTGGCAAAAAGTGCGCACATGCCCAATTTTTCCGCAGTGGCCCGCTGCCGCCTTGACTTTCCCGGCCAACTATGATAGGATTGCTTATAAACACTGGTTTACGCCCTGCGGCATGGGCCAGAAGAACTTATTGAAGGAGCTATGTGTCATGGAACGAATCAAGACTCTGGAAACCCGGGATATGTGCGAGAGCGCCAAGAACGGCGGCTGCGGTGAGTGCCAGACTTCCTGCCAGTCCGCTTGCAAGACAAGCTGCGGCGTAGCCAACCAGAAGTGTGAGAACACAGAGAAATAAAAAAAGGCGCCGCCTTCGGGCGGCCTTTTTTGTGTCAGGAGGAACTGAATGGTACACCAATATCAGTTAAACGGTTATAATATTGTGCTCGACAGCTGCTCCGGCAGCATCCATGTGGTGGACGAGGTGGCCTATGACATCGTCGCCCTTTTCGAGACCCACACGCCAGAGGAGATTGTGGCCGCCATGCTGGAAAAGTACGGCGGCCGCCCGGATGTAACAGAGGAGGATGTGCGTGGCTGCATCCAGGACGTGCAGGCCTTAAAGGACGCCGGCAAGCTCTTTAGCCCCGACACCTTCGCGGACATGGCGGGGACCTTTAAAGAGCGCTCCGGCGACGTGGTAAAGGCACTGTGCCTCCACGTGGCCCACACCTGCAACCTCAACTGCGAGTACTGCTTTGCCAGCCAGGGCAAGTACCACGGGGATAGGGCCCTGATGAGCTTTGAGGTGGGCAAGCAGGCCCTGGACTTCCTCATGGACCACTCCGGCACCCGCCGCAACCTGGAGGTGGATTTCTTCGGCGGGGAGCCGCTGATGAACTGGCAGGTGGTAAAAGACCTGGTGGCTTACGGGCGGGAGCAGGAGAAGCTTCATGACAAGCATTTTCGCTTTACCGTTACCACCAACGGAGTCCTTTTGAACGATGATATCCAGGAGTTTGTCAACCAAGAGATGGACAACGTGGTATTAAGCCTGGACGGGCGCAAGGAAGTGAACGACCGGATGCGGCCCTTCCGCAACGGCAAAGGGAGCTACGACCTGATCGTGCCCAAGTTCCAGAAGCTTGCCGAAAGCCGGAACCAGGAGAAATACTATGTCCGAGGAACCTTTACCAGGAACAACCTGGATTTCTCGGAGGATATCCTGCATTTTGCGGACCTTGGCTTCCAGCAGGTATCTGTGGAGCCGGTGGTGGGAGATGAGAGTGATCCTTACGCCATCCGGGAGGAAGACTTGCCAAAGATCCTTGCAGAATATGACAAGCTTGCCAGGATCATGATCCAGAGGGAAAAGGAAGGAAAAGGTTTTAATTTCTTCCATTTTATGATTGATCTTGA